>JAESFG010000694.1_pt1 | contig 11148 bp, 7 predicted proteins | sample 9269371 | NCBI WGS metagenome assembly JAESFG01 (sample SAMN14506227, study PRJNA617093) | algae metagenome | isolation source: Aetokthonos hydrillicola CCALA 1050 (B3-Florida) and co-occurring... | place: USA: South Carolina | collected 2013-01-01 | reverse complement strand
GCCCGCGCCGAGCACATAGGTGACGAGGCACTCGTCCCAGCCATAGACGGGGAAGTTGCGGGCGAAGGCGGTGCGGGGGCTCCAGTGCCAGTAGAGCACGTCGTCCCGGCCGCCGAGATGCCAGGACCACTCCACGGCAAGCCAGAGCCGGTCGATGCGTGCGGCGAGCCCGGCCTCACCAGTCCGCGCCGGCCGCAGCCAGGCGCGCACGGCGAGCAGCCCCGCCATCAGGAACGCCGTCTCCACGATGTCGCCGCCGTCGTCGTCCGGCCCGAACGGAATGACGCGGCCCGTCCTTCCGTCGAGGAAGTGCGGAAAGACGCCGTGGAACCGGTCCGCCTTCTCCAGGAAGCCCAGGATCTGGCCGAGGCGCTCGAGGAAGGCTGGCACGCCGATCCAGCCGCGCTCGACACCCGCCAGCATGGCCATCAGGCCGAAGCCGGAGCCGCCCACGGCCACGGCCTCGGGCCCGTACTGTCCGGGCACGCTGCGGTCGAGGGCGAGGCCGCAGGCGGGATGCGCGGCCTCCCAGAAATAGGCGAGGCAGGAGCGCTGGGCGAGGTCGAGCAACGCGGCTTCGCCGCGCGGGCGGCTCATGGCGCCATCTCCCATGGCTGCCGCGCGCGCGGCCTGCTGAAGGCGCGTCCCGGGCCGGCACCCGAAGGCGTCTTGCTGAGGCGCACCGTGCGCGTCCAGAAGCCGTTCTCCTGGTCCGGCAGCCCGGTGCCGAGAAATCCGGTGTCGGGCAGCTCGCGCCCCAGCGTTGCGAGGATCTCCCGCCGGCGACCGTCGCGATAGGCGCTAAGCGCCTCGTCCATGATCACCCATTTCGGACGCGTGAGGAGCAGACGCCCGAGGGCCACGCCCTGCTGTTCCTCGAAATGCAGCTCCCGGTCCCATCGGGCCTCGCGGTCGAGGTGCGACGCGAGATGGCCCAGCCCGACCCGGTCGAGCGCGGACAGCAGCTCCTCCGCGCCGGGCTTCATGCCCGGCGGCGTGATGGCGTCGCGCAAGGCTCCCCTCGGCAGATGGGGGCGCTCGGGCATGAACAGGATCGTGTCACGGGCCGGCAGCCGGATGACGCCGCAGCCCTGGGACCAGAGCCCGGCCAGGGACAGGAACAGGAGGCTCTTGCCCGACCCGGGGTCGCCCACCACCCGGACGCGATCGCCCGGCGCGACGATGAGGGGATCTTCCGAAAGACGCGACGTGCCGTCCGGCAGAGTGAGGCACAGGCCGTCCAGCGCGATGCTGTCCTTGTCCCAGGTCTCCACCGTGACGTGCTGGCCGCCATCCGGCTCGGACAGGCCGGCGAACGCTCCGGCGAGCGCGCTGACGCGGCCCAAAGTGGCGCGGCCGTCAGCGATCCGCGAGAAATTGTCGACGGACCAGCGCAGCGCCTGCTGCACCTGCCCGAAGGCACCGATCACCATCATCAGGCCGCCGAGCGAGAGCGAGCCGGAGAAATAGGCGGGCATGGCCGCGATCACGGGAGCGACCAGCGTCCCCCACCCATAGGCGGAGGTGACGAAGGTGAGCCGCGACACGGCGTTGGCGAGCCTGCGGCCGATGTCCTGCACACCTTCCAGGGCCTGCTCCGCCTGGCCGAGCTCGTCCTCCTCGCGCCGGTTGAGCGCCATGCTCTGCGCGCTCTCGTCGATGCGCACCAGCACGAAGCGCAGATCCGCCTCCCGGGCGTAGCGGTCGGCGTTCAGGCGCACCAGCGGCCGCCCGATCCAGGAGGTGAGCAGTGAGCCCGCCAGCGAATAGGCGAGGGCGAACCACACCATGTAGCCGGGGATCGTCCACTCGCCGCCGCCGATGGTCACGGCCATGTCGGAGGAGAGGCGCCAGAGCACGCCGACGAAGCTGACGAGCAGGAGCCCCGCCTGGACGAGGCCGATCCCGAGATCCGTCGCGAGCTCGACGAGGTGGCGGGTGTCCTCGTGCACCCGCTGGTCGGGGTGCTCGCCCGTCTCGCTGCCGTATTGCAGCAGATAGGCGCGGCGCGGAATCAACCATTCGGCGAGCAGGGCGCGGGTGAGCACGCCGCGCATGCGCACCTTGATGTGCTCGGCGAGCCAGGTCTGGGCCACGACGAGGACGAGCAGCGCCCCGACCACGCCAGCGAAGACGAAGAGCTGGTCGAAGAAGGCGGGAAGGTCGCGGCGGCCGATCGCGTCGAAGAAGGCGCCCTGCCATTCGTTCAGGCGCACCTGCCCGTAGGTGTTGGCGGCGATGACGAGGGCGACCACTCCGGCCAGCCGGACGAGGGCCGCCCGCTCCGCCGACGGCCCGGCCAGCGTCCACAACGCCCGCACGTCGGCCATGACGGAGCGCGCGGCATCCGGCGGCCGCGCGTTCGGCGACTTCGCTGCACCGTTCATCGACGACCGGCCCGAGCTTCCCCGCGCCCCGGGGGACCGGGACCAGGCTTGGACGGAGCTTCCTCCATCCGGCGCCCGGCGGACATTCGTAACATTGCCGATTCCCGGTTGCAGGCGCGAGGGCTAGCGTCACAGATGGCGTGCTCGGGGGCGGGACCTTTCCATGCATCGGCAGGAGCGTATCGAAGCCCTCGTCACGGCCATGACGCTGGACGAGAAGATCGGCCAGCTCACCATGTCGTCCGCGCCCGACATCGTCACCGGCCCGCTCGCCGAGGCCGATCTCGCCCACGAGGTGCGCGAGGGCGCCGTCGGCAGCCTCCTGAACCTCGTCGGCCGCGACGCGATCCGGTCGATGCAGGACGTCGCGGTGAGGGAGAGCCGGCTCGGCATCCCGCTGCTGTTCGGGCTCGACGTCGTGCACGGCTACCGCACCGTGCTGCCGGTTCCGCTCGGCGAATGCGCCGCGATGAATCCGGAGCTGTGGGAGGCCACGGCGCGGTTCGCCGCGCGGGAAGCGAGCGCAGAGGGCATCGACGTCACCTTCGCCCCCATGATCGACGTCTGCCGCGATCCGCGCTGGGGACGCGTCGTCGAGTGCCCCGGCGAGGATCCCTGGCTCGCCTCGCTCTATGCCCGCGCCAAGGTCCGCGGCTTCCAGGGCGCAGGCGCATCGCCCGGCGCGGATGCACTGGGAGCGACCGCCAAGCACCTCGGCGGCTATGGCGCGGTGATGGCGGGACTCGACTACGGACCGGCCGACGTCTCGGCGCGCGCGATGGCGGAGGTCTACCTTCCCTCCTTCCGCGCTGCCGTCGAGGCCGGGGTCGCGGCGGTGATGCCCTCCTTCATCGATCTCTCCGGGGTGCCCGCGACGGCCAACCGCGCCCTCCTGACGGAGACGCTGCGGGGCGCATGGGGCTTCGAAGGCGCCATCATCAGCGACTACGGAGCGGTCGCCGAGCTCATTCCCCATGGCGTGGCGGCCGACCTGACGGAGGCGGCCGCCCTCGCGCTCAATGCCGGCGTCGACATCGACATGATGGGCGGAGCCTACCGGGCCGGCCTGCCCGGCGCGATCGCGCGCGGCCTCGTGACGATGGATGCGGTCGACGCGGCGGTGCGGCGCGTGCTGCGGCTGAAGGCGCGGCTGGGACTTCTGGACGATCCCTGGATCCGTCTCGCCGGAGCGTCGCCGTCCAGCGCGCCCGACCCCGCTACGGCGCTCTCCGCGGCGGTGTTGTCGCCGGTGCTGCTGAAGAATGGCGGCCTGCTGCCCCTCTCGCCCGAGGGCGGACCCGTCGTGCTCGCCGGGCCGCTGGCCGGCACGTCGCCCGAGCCCATCGGGCCGTGGACCGGCCTGCGCCAGTTCGCGGGCCCTACCGGCCTGGCGGAGTGCCTGCAGCCGCTCCTGGCAGGCCGGGAGGTGAAGCTCGTGGCCGGGGACGACCCCGCCGCGGTGGCGGCAGCGGCAGGAGGGACGGGCACGATCGTGCTGTGCCTCGGTGAAACCTACGAGCTGAGCGGGGAGGCGGCGAGCCGGGCGGAGCCCGTGCTGCCGGCCGGCCAGGAGGACTTCGCCAGGTCGGTGCTCGCGCTCGGACGGCCGGTGGTCGTTCTGCTCTGGTCGGGACGGCCTCTCGTCGCCACGCCTATCCTCCAGGCGGCCGACGCCGTGCTCGCGGCATGGCTTCCGTGCCACGGCTCCGGAGAGGCGATCGCCGCCCTTCTTTCCGGGGCAGAGGAGCCCACCGGCCGGCTTCCCCTGTCGTGGCCGGCCAGCGTGGGACAGATCCCGGTGTTCTTCGGGCACCGGCCGACGGGGCGCCCCTATGCCGGCGGCGCGCCCTTCACGACGCGCTACCTCGATGCGCCGCTCGATCCGCTCTACCCCTTCGGCCACGGCCTCGGCTACGCGACCATCGAGGTCGAGGCCGTCTCCGTCCTGCCGGCCATCGCCGGCCCGCGGGACGCGATCACGGTGACGGCGGCGGTCCGCAATACCGGCGGCCGGGACGGAGCGGCGACACTGTTCCTCTTCATCCGTGACCGCGTTGCCTCGATCGCCCGGCCGGTGCTGGAATTGCGCGGCCTGCGCCGGGTGGCCCTTCGCGCCGGGACGAGGGGGCACGAGGTCTTCACCCTGCATCCGGGCGACCTCGCCTTTCCCGACCATTCCCTGACGCCCGTGCTGGAGCCGGGCGAGTTCGACGTCTTCGTCGGGCTCAGCGCCGATCCGTCCCGGATGGCCGGGACGATCCTGCGGGAGCGGTCCGCCGGCAGTGCCTGATCTCGTGCCGGACGAAAACACCCGCTGAGCCGCTGGACCTGCTAAGGTTGCGCCGTGCGGAGGTGAGCCCCATGCAGCCCCAGCCCCAGCCCGAACCAGCCTGCCTCCTGATCGGCGACATCTCCGGCTATACGGGGTTCCTCGCCTCGGTCGAGCTGGACCACGCCCACGACATCATCGCCGACCTGATGGCGACCATCGTGAAGGCGGCCCGCCCGCCGTTCCGCATCGCCAAGTTCGAGGGCGACGCGGTCTTCATGGTCGCCCCGTTGGGCAAGATCGACGGCTCGCAGGTGCAGGACGTCGTGGAAGCCGCCTATTTCGCCTTCCGCCGCCGGCTGCGCACCATCCGGCAGGCGACGACCTGCACCTGCGAGGCCTGCCGCCGCATGCAGGACCTCGACCTGAAGTTCGTCTGCCACTGCGGCGAGGTGATGCGCCACAGGATGGCCGGCCGCGAGGAACTCGCGGGCCGCGATGTCATCGTCGTCCACCGGCTCCTGAAGAACGGCGCCTCCGGCCTCGTCGGGGGCCACGCCTATGCGCTCTACTCGCAGGCCTGTGTGGACGCGCTGGGGATCGACCCGAAGGCACAGGGCCTCGTCGAGGACCCCGAGGAAATCGACATAATCGGCACGGTGACGTGCTGGGTGCGCGACCTCGAACAGGCGTGGACCCGCGAGAGCGACGGGCACAGCCACGCGGTGACGGCGGAGAGGGCAGCCTACCTCCTCGCCTTCGACTTCGACGCCCCGCGCAGCGTCGTCTGGGACCATTTCCTCATGCCCGACCTGCGGCCCACCTGGCGCGCCGCCGACGAGGTTCGCGAGACCGTCTCGGGCGGTCGCCGGGGAGCCGGGACGACGAACCATTGCATGCACGGGGAACGCGCCATCGTCGAGGAGGTCGTTGAATGGCGCCCCTTCGATTCCGCGACGTTCACGACGCTCCTGCCCGCGCCCGGCGCGCCGAAGATCCCGATGACCTACGCGTTCCGCGATACGGACGGGGGCGGCACCCGGGTGGAGATCCGCGTCGCGAAGCCCAAGGCGAAGGATCGCGACTTCGTCGAGCACGCCGCGGCGCATTTCACGCAGACGATCACCCGTGAGGTCGCGGTGCTGAAGGGCATGATCGAGACCGGAGCGGAGCCGGCGGGCGACGAGCCACCCTTGCCGTCCTCACTCGGACGGCATACGGGCACGCCGCCAGCGGGAGGCTGACCCCGGCGAACCGCGCCGCTCCGAATCGCGTCCCGACGCCTCCTCCGTCAGGCGGCCGCAACCCCGTCGCGCCAGGCGATCGCCTCGAGCTCGGCGGCGACCGCCGCCTGGATGTCGAGCACGGGCTGCACCCGGAACGTGAAGGCCGGGAACGTCGAACACAGGCGATGGATCGACGCGAGGTCGTCGGTCTCGACCATGATGTGGCCGCCCCAGTGGCCCACGCAGACGACGAACAGCTCGACCTTGAAGGTGGCCGGCATCTCCCAGTGGCGGAACACGCCGAGGATGCGCTTCTGGGCATTCTCGTATTCGAGCGCCGAACCCTGCGGACGCTCCGACCAGCTGATGAGGCACTTCATGCTATGATCCCTCCGGTTACGCTTCCGGCAGGATAGGCCGGGGCGCGGCCGGCAGCGTTCACCCGAACGGGTGATGCCCCACTCGCACGGGCTCGGCACGGAGGTGGCCCCGCATGGATGCGGAGCGGCTCTCATCGCTGGTGGGCGACCTCTACGAGGCGGCCCTGGACCCCGGCCAGGCCGATCGGCTCGGTCCGATCCTGTGCCAGGCGATGGGGGTGGGCAGCTGCATCATGTTCCTGACCGAGCATCCCTCCGGCCGGATGATCGATCTTGTCTCATCGACGCCGAATTTCGATGCCGCCGCCCGCAGGGACTATGCCGCGCACTATCATGCGCGCAATCCCTGGTACCTCACTGCCGTGGGGCGGACGCCACCCTACGTCGCGCGCGGCGAGGAACTGATCGACTACCCCGCCTTCGAACGCACGGAGTTCTGCGCCGACTGGTGCAGCCGCATGGACATCTTTCACATGATCGGGGGCGTCGTTCCCGTCCGGCCGGGGGTCGTGGTGGGAAGCGGCATCCACAAGACCCGCCGACAGGGCGCCTTTTCCGATCCCGAGAAGCACCATTACGCGCTCCTGATGCGCCACCTGGCGCGAAGCCTTCAGGTCGCCGACAGGATGTCGGCCGGCCGGAACGGCGCCGCTCTCGACCAGGCGGTGGTCCACGGCCTGGCCGTGGGCGTCATGCTCGTGGACAGGGAGCGCCGCATCGTCCAGGCCAATGCCATCGCGGAGCGGCTTCTGCGCTCCCTGCGCTGGTTCTCGGCCCGGCACGGGGTCGTCCAGCCCGTGCATCCCGCAGACCGGGACGCGTTCGCAAGGCGTGTCGCGTCTGCGGCCGGCGCGGGGAATGGCCTGGGGGCAGGTGGTCCGATGCAGCTGCGGGATCCCGTCGACCGGGACCTCGCCGTCCTCGTCGCGCCGTTCCGAAGCGCCCCGGGAGGGCACGAGAACGGCAGGCTGTCCGCGATCGTGTTCGCCGACCCCGATGCGCGAACGCCCCCTCCCCCGACGGACATCGCCCGCGTTCTCGGCGTGTCGCGCGCCGAGGCCGAGCTCGTGTCGATGTTGGCCGGAGGGGCGACGCTGGTCGAGGCCGCGCGGGCCATCGGTATCTCCGTCAACACCGCAAAGACCCAGCTGAAATCCGTCTTTCAGAAGACCGGCGCGAGGCGGCAGGCAGACATCATCGAACGGGTCATCCGGGACCCCGTCCTGCAGCTCTCGGCACGGTGGAAAGAGCAGGGGCCGGATCCCGTCTGACGCTCGGATCCGGCAAGCCCAAGAGAGCGCCGGGCCCTGGAGGCGTGGCCGCGTCTCGCCGTGGCGTCTTGCGCCCTTTCGGGCCGATCGCGTTTCAATCCTGGGGAGCGGGGAGCCGGATTGCAGACGACCGAACTCAACCCCCCGGCGCTTTGGCGCGGAGGCGCGGACGAAACCGGTAAGGCGGAAATGAGGAATTTGGCTGACAGGACACTGATGCGGCCAGTCAGGTTCGTGGCCCCCACGGGCGGGCAGTCTCCGGGGCGTCGGCATTGACCGGCAGCAACCCAGGAGGAAGTCATGCGCACGCTCTCGATCGCCACACTCGCCGCGCTCATGTCCGCCGGTGCCGCCTTTGGCGCGCACGCCGGCCAGAGCACGTCGGGGACCGTCGTGATCGCCAGGAACGGTGCCGACGACGGCGCTGGCCACAATGCCGGTGACCAGCGCGGCAAGCAGGCCGACGGTGTGAACCATACCTCGCTCGAGGCTGCACCGCTGGTCGTCGCCAGGAACGGAGCCGACGACCCGGCCGGCCACGATGCCGGTGACGATCGTGGCCGCGGCGGCCATGGAGCCGACGACGGCGCCAATCACGGCTGACGGGTCACGCGGGAATGTGCAGGAGCGGTCCGGTCTCGTTCCGGGCCGCGGGCCGTCAGGGCCCGTCGCCGGCCGCGAGCACCACGACTCCGCTGTGCTTGGCCTTGCGCTCCGGCTCCACGTGGATCGTTACCCTCGCGCCTGGCGCGCCATCCTTCAGGGCCTGCTCGATCCTGTCGCAGATGTCGTGGGAGGCGTCGACGGTCATGCCGCCGGGCACCACGAGATGGAACTCGATGAAGGTGGCGTTGCCGGCGTGGCGCGTGCGCAGGTCGTGCGCCTCGATGGCGCCCTCCGCATGGGCGGAGATGATGGACTGGTAGGCAGCGATTTCCTTAGGACTGACCGCTGCGTCCATGAGGCCGGCCGTGCTTTCCTTGATGAGCCCCCAGCCGGACCACAGGATGTTGACCGCCACGAGTGCCGCGAGGACCGGATCCAGGATCGACCAGCCCGTCACGGCCGCCAGCCCCACCCCCAGCACGACCGCGCCCGACGAGACGACGTCGCTCAGCAGGTGCTTGCCGTCTGCCACCAGCGCCGGCGAGCGCAGCCGGCGGCCCCTGTGGATCAGCACCCAGCACCAGAGCGCGTTGAGGGCGCTGGCCGACCCGTTCACCAGCAGGCCCTCCAGCGGCGCGTCGATCGCCCGCGGGGCGATGAAGCCGCCATAGGCCTCGCGCCCGATCGCGACGGCGGCAAGGACGATCAGCACGCCCTCGGCCACGGCGGAGAAGTACTCCGCCTTGTGGTGGCCGAACGGATGATCGGCGTCGGCCGGCTTGGAGGAGTACCAGACGGCGGCGAGCGCAGCGAGGGCGGCGGCGACGTTGATGATGCTCTCGACGGCATCCGAGAAGAGCGCCACGCTGCCGGTGAGCCAATAGGCCCAGTATTTCAGCGCGAGGACCACGATCCCGACGAGGATGCTTCCGACTGCAAGCTTCAGTCGCTCTTCCATTGTCCCCGCCCGGCCGCCGCCCTCGGGCTGCTTCTAGTTCCGCGAGGGGCCGGGTTCAACCGGGATGGCCTGGCGTCGACGCTCGCGCGCGCCCTCCGGCGGGGACGACGGTCACGGCCTTCTGAGGTGGACGACCTTCCCCGGGGATGGCTGGACGAGCCTCTCCAGAGCGACCGCGAGGTCAGACTGGCGGAACGGCTTCGGCAGCTGTGACAGGCCGATGTCCAGTTCGCCGCCGGCATAGCCGGTGATGACGAGAACCTGCAGCCCGGGCCTCAGCTTTCGCGCGCGCTGCGCGAGTTCTGCCCCGTTCATGTGCGGCATCATGTAGTCCGTGACGAGGGCGTCGAGGTCGAGACCGGACCCGAGCAGCGCCATGGCCTGCGCCCCGCCTGAGGCCTCGTGGACGGCATGGCCCATTTCCCGCAGCATCTCCGCCGTGCCCCTGCGCACCAGGTCCTCGTCGTCGACGAGCAGCACGGAGAGAGGGCGAACCGGCGCCAGCGGCAGCGGACGCTCGAGCGCGGTCAGCTGCGCGGGCCGCTCGGCGATGGGGAGATACAGGTCGGCGCGCGTTCCCTCGCCCGGAGCGCTGGTCAGGGCGAAAGCACCGCCGAGCTGCGCGGCGAGCCCGTGCACCATCGAGAGGCCGAGCCCCGTCCCGCGGCCCACCCCTTTCGTCGAGAAGAATGGCTCGACCGCCTTGGCGAGGGTCGCATCGTCCATGCCGCACCCCGTGTCGATGACGGAGACCCTCACATAGGCGCCCGGAGCGAGGCTCTCCGCGCTGCGCGGCCCGAGCACGACCCTGTCGGCCGCGATGGTCAGCACGCCGCCCCCCTCCATGGCGTCGCGCGCATTCACGCACAGATTGAGGATCGCAAGCTCGAGCTGGTTCGGATCCGCGAGCGCGGCCGGGAGATCGGCGGCCACGGCCGTGCGCAGCTCGACGGAGGAGCCGAGGGAACTCTCGATCAGGTCATGCATGCCGTTCAGGAGGTCGGACACGTCGACCGGCCGCGTCTCCAGCGCCTGCCTGCGCGCGAAGCCGAGCAGGCGGTTGACGAGGATTTTCGCCCGCTCGGCCGATTGCAGCGCGCCGTCGAGGAGCCGGGCAGCGCGCGGGTCCCCCTCCGCGTAGCGCCGGTTGAGCAGGTCGAGCGCCCCGGTGATCGGGGTCAGGAGATTGTTGATGTCGTGGGCCACGCCGCCCGTCAGCTGGCCGAGCGTCTCGAGCTTCTGGGCCTCGTGCAGCTGCGCCATGGCGACGGCCCGCTCGGCCACGGCGTCATCGACGCGGCGCTCCAGCGTTTCGTTGAGGAGCCGCAGGGCATTTTCGGCCCGCTTGCGCTCGGTCACGTCCTGGAAGATCACGGCGACCTCCCGGCGGCTCTGCGGCTCCACCCGGAAGGATGCGAGCTCGAGGTGGCGTCCCGTCGCCACCAGTTCGCGCTCGAACCGAATGGGCTCCCCCGTGAGGAGGACGCGGCGGTAGAGCTCGACCCAGCCCTGGGCTTCGGCGGGCACCATGTCCCGCACCCTCTGCCCGACGACATCCGCGATACCGGCATGCCTCGCATAGGCGGGGTTCGCCTGGACATGGACGTAGTCGCTCAGCGGGCCATGGGGTCCGTCAAGGAAACGGATGACGCAGAAGCCCTCGTCCATCGTGTCGAAGAGCGTGCGATAGCGGGCCTCGCTTTCACGCAGGGCGACGAGCCTGCTGCGCGCCTCGTATTGTCTCTTTCGACCGCGCAACGCCGAGCGTGCGAGGCTGATCAGCGTCGTGGGATGGAAGGGGCGTTCGAGGAATGTGACGTTGCCGAGCAGCTCGAGATGGCGCACGGCCGAGGGATTGCGTTCCAGCCCGCCGCCCCTGCTGGTCAGCAGGATGAAGGGAAGGTCGGACCATTCCTCCTGCTCGTCGATCCAGGCCGACAGCCCATGCAGGTCGGCCGTTGCGATCGCCTCCTCCGTCATCACCACGAAGGCGGCGCCGGCATCGAGCTCGCCCACCAGCGCGGCGACGGATTGGCAGGGCGAGGACAAGA
>JAESFG010000693.1_pt1 | contig 11170 bp, 12 predicted proteins | sample 9269371 | NCBI WGS metagenome assembly JAESFG01 (sample SAMN14506227, study PRJNA617093) | algae metagenome | isolation source: Aetokthonos hydrillicola CCALA 1050 (B3-Florida) and co-occurring... | place: USA: South Carolina | collected 2013-01-01 | reverse complement strand
TGTTTTTTTTGGAAGGATACATAGAAGAGATCTGCATAAAAAAGCCCTGATGAAATATTAACATCAAGGCAATAAGTAAGTACAAAAATAGAAATAGGGTATCATATTCCCTAATATGTAAAAGTGCTATCAGCCAGTTTCTTTTTCTTCAATGTTTTCGGCTTTAGTAGCATACATGTTTCTTAGTTTTTCCATGTCTTTACTCACTTTGGTCTGTACAACCTTGGCATAGATCTGGGTAGTTTTAATGTTTTTATGCCCCAGCATAGAGCTGACTGTTTCGATGGGAACGCCGTTGGTGAGGGTAATGGTAGTAGCAAAGGTATGGCGGGCAAGGTGGGTTGTAAGTTCTTTATCAAATCCACATAAATCAGCTATCTCTTTCAAGTAGGCATTCATCCGTTGATTAGTAAGCACGGGAAAAACATGCCCTTTTTCGATAACTGTAGGATAATTCTTATATTTCTCAATTAGAGCCAAAGCAGGAGGAAGTAACGGAATGTTGGAAGCACTTTTGGTTTTGGTACGTTCTGTGAAAATCCAGTATTGCCCATCAATGCCTTGTTTGATTTGCTCATAACTTAGTTTTTCTACATCTGCATAAGCTAGTCCGGTGTAACAGCAAAAAATAAAAATATCTCTAACTCTGTTGAGTCGTTCAGTCTTAAAATCTTTACTGGATAGAGTGTGTAGTTCTGGTTCGCTCAGGGCTTCACGCTTCACCTCTTTGAGTGTGAATTTGAATTTTGTAAATGGATCTTTGTAAGTCCATTCATTGCTTATCGCCAAATTGATAATTTTCCGCAGGTTGGTAATATACTTCATTGTTGTATTATGCCCACATTTACGAATTGTTTTAAACCAGTATTCAAGATTTGTAACAAATTGATGATTAACCTCTAACAGTGAAATGTCAGAGAGATGATATTGGTAATTTAAAAACTCACGGAGAAGTTTGAGAGCAGTTTCAAATCGTTTATAAGTCCCCAGAGAATAGTCTTTACCGATTTGGCTTTTCATTTTTGAATTATGATACTCAAATACTTCTATTAATGTTTTTTGTTTCTCTATTTTACCCAAAAAGTTATTTTTTATATGCTCTAATTCAAGGTTTTTTCCCATGGATTTAGACAGTTCGTTAATAATTTCATTGAGTTTGTTACGAATAGTGGTAAGCTGGTTATTCATGATCCGTGTCTCTTCTTTGTTGCCTTTTAGTTGTTGGGCTTGGGAATTCCACCGTTCCGTTTCAATTTTTAATCCAGTAGAAATTTCGGTTCTTTTACCATTTAGAGTTATCCTGACAGAAATATAGCCTTCTTCCTTCGTCGAACGAACATCTTTACGAAGCCAGAAAAGTATGGAGTAGAAATGCTGCATAGTGTAAAAAGGGGATTATTTTGGTTGAATGAATGTCACAATATAATAAAAAGGTTTCGGTTACACAAATTGAAATACAACTTTGTGTAACCGAAACTGCTACCTATCCATTACGAACTGGTAGCAGTTTTGACTATGTGAAAAACGAAAATCCCTTTAAATCATATGATTTAAAGGGATTTAGAGGAAATTGCATTTTGTTTAGCAGAGAGGAAGGGATTCGAACCCTCGATACCCTTTAGAGGTATACACACTTTCCAGGCGTGCTCCTTCAACCACTCGGACACCTCTCTGTACTTGGGGTTACAAATTTACATAATTTCTGCCAAAAGGCAATATTCTCTTTATTTTTCCTCTTCAAGAGCTTTTTTATATGCTTTTAAAGTTCGCTCTCTTGCAAAAGTGTGCTCAATCAAAGGTTTAGGATATTCCAGAGAGTTCCATTCGGGGATCCATTTTTTTATGTATTTCAAATCTGGATCAAATTTTTTAGTCTGTTCTGTCGGATTAAAAATTCTGAAATAAGGAGCAGCATCTGTACCACAACCAGCTACCCATTGCCATCCTCCATTATTAGCTGCCAAGTCATAATCCAATAATTTTTTAGCAAAATAGCTTTCGCCCCAACGCCAATCAATCAACAAATGTTTTATTAAAAAACTTGCCGTTATCATTCTGACCCGATTATGCATCCAGCCAGTTTCATTTAACTGTCGCATTCCGGCATCTACCAAAGGATAACCTGTTTTACCTTCACACCATTTTTTAAATTCTTCTTCATTGTTCCGCCATTTTATCCGGGCATATTCCGAACGAAAAGACTGAGTTTCTACAACCGGAAAATGATACAGTATCATCATATAAAAGTCCCGCCAAATAAGCTCATTTAAAAATGTTTCATTTAATTGATAAGCTGATTGTGATACATTTCGTATGCTGATTGTTCCAAATCTCAGGTGTAAACTTAGTCGGCTTGTACCTTCTACAGCTGGAAAATTTCGCTTCTCAGCATAATTTTCAAGAATATCTTTTTTGACAACTTTTGCAGGAAAAACATATTTTGATTCCTGAAATCCTATCTCTGGCAAAGAAGGTAGTTTTAAAGCAGAGGTTTTATAAAAATTATTAAAATATTTATCAGTAGGGTAGGAGCGGAGAAAAAAATCATTAAGCTGACTTTTCCACTTTTTAGAATAAGGTGTAAAAACAGAATAAGGAGTTTTGTTGTTGCTTAATATCTCGTTTTTTTCAAAAATAACCTGATCTTTAAAGGTCTGAAATGTAATACCTTTTTCTTTTAGAAAATTTTCTATTTGAGTGTCACGTTTTATGGCATAAGGCTCGTAATCGTAATTCGTATAAACTGCATCTATTTTTAATTCCTCTACTAATTTTTTATACACCTCCAGAGGTTTTCCATATTTTACAAGAAGTGTGCTTCCTTTTTCACTCAACTCGACTTGTAACTCTTTCAAGGTATTGTAAATAAAATTCACACGGTGATCTGTTTTATCTGATAACTTTTCCAAAATATCAGTATCAAAAATGAAAAGAGGTAAAACAGGATTACCAGAATTTTTGAGTGCATGATACAATCCAGAGTTGTCAAAAAGCCGTAAATCTCTGCGAAACCAAAAAATAGTTAACATCTATTCAAATTTTAGTTATTTCATTAGAACTTAAAATTGATATACTTGTTTGGCATTCTTTAAAATTATTTGCAAACTTGAATTACCATTTGTTCCCATATAATCAACCTTTACAAAATGACACAATCAAACAATCAGGTAGCTGACTACAGATACCTGGTTATTGCTCAGGTTATTATATTATGTAGCTATATGCTCATTGAAGATATTCTGAAAGCTTTAGGCTGGGATTTTATAGTAGCCTATATCAAGTTGTATTACTTGCTGCTGGCAGGCACTTATGGCATTTTATTATGGAATATCGTCAGGCATTCCAGCAAGCAGAAATGGCTAATTTATACGACTGGTGCTATTATCGTTCTTCTTTTTATATTAGTGTCTTTGCTGGAAAACCCCTTCACTTCTGTCTTCTCGGATGAAAGACCTTACTTTTTTTGTGTCCATGTTCTTCTATTTTCACTTGAAATCTCTGTTATTGTATTAGCCATACAAGATTTATTTTATACCAATGCAGCTATGTCTACAAAACTATGGGCTTCTGCTTGTATTTACTTTACTCTTGCCATTGCCTTTGGAGGATTATATGATACTATTAATATTATTAAGCCGGGAAGTTTTGGAAAAGAAGTAGATTTTGGATTTGCAAGCTATATTACTGGTATTAGTTATAGTCTGAATATTATCGGTGGGATGGACCCTACATATGAAGTATCTGAACCGATGCATCGACTTGGTTCTTTGCAATCAATTTGGTGTAATCTTTATCTGGTGCTTCTAATTGGTCAGGTACTGGGCGGTGGCAGCCCTCCCCAAAAGTCAGAATAATTATTTGTTTTGAAAAAGCAACATGTAATTACCTAACTGGTCTGTAGCATTTCGCACTTCTTCGAAGAGTTGGGAATCGTTGTAGTTAATATCGTTAATTTTGGTCGTTATTGGAAAAATCTTCATAACATCAGCAGGGTAGGGGTAAAGCATTTTTAAGATAGATTCCAAGGGTTGTTCTTTAACAAGCCATTGTTTTTCGTTTTCTGCTGATAAAATTGCCGGCATTAGCGAGTTACTCTCTCTGATTAATTCATTGGCTTCGGTGAGAATAATGCTACAATTGTTATGAACTTCTCCTGTTATCTCATCTATTTTTTCCTGCCATATTCCTGCAAAAGCAAATGGTAAATTCCATTTCATTACTACTCTGTAAGGTACAAAACTTTTTTTTGCAACTTCTCTCCATATATAGAAGCCATCTGCCGGAATAATGCATCGTTTTTCAGAAAGCAACTGTTTGTAGATTACTCGTCTTTGTATTGTTTTTAAGGGCAAAAAAGCTGTTTTTTCACTATTTTCCATCAAGCCTAATGTCATCAGAGATATCTTATCAGGCTTGAGGTCGGTAATAGTTACCACTTCTTTACCATGAGAAATATTATATTGTGATTCAGGTAATTCTTTGACAGACAACCCAAATCGTCGGGCTGTTTTGTTTTTACTTAATGTAAAAGAATATCTGAATGTTGTCATTTTACAAAAATATCACAGAGTTTAACTTTTTCATTGAAAAATCGTAAAATAGCATATCAAAAGTATATTATTTTTCGTTTTGGTTTTCGTAAACAAACCTGCTAACTTTGCAGAGTAGACCCCCCTTCACTTATATGAAAAAATTGAGTACTCTCTCTTTACTTCTGGCTATAATGAGTTTGGCATTTTTGAATGCCTGTAAAAAACCTGAAGCTGACCCTGGTCCGAAAGATTTTATAAAAAATACCTGGAAAGCCTCTAAGGTTATACGAACAATTCCTCCTATTCCTCCTGCCACTACTGGATTTACCACTACAGTTTATGAAGAAGGGAAACTTCCTTATGGTTATGACTTTACTAATGTAAGGTTACAATTCATAGACGAAAGCAATTATAAATATACAAATTATCTTGGCGTTACTTCTGAGGGTACTTATGCTTTCAATAGTGATCAAACCGCTATTACTTTTACAGGTGGAGGCTTGGACAAAGCTGTATTTAATATTGTATCACCAACAAAGGATAATCTTACAAAAGCAGTATTTAATGTTACTTATTCTGAGTTTGAGTCATCACAAATTAATAAAGTAGGCTCGAGTACCATTAACATATTTTATGTCCCTGCTCAATAATCTCCAAAATATATAACTAATAACAAAGCCTTCTTTACGAAGGCTTTGTTATTTCAGTTCATCTGTATATTTCAGAAAACCGACAATCATTAGTGATGTTTCTTTAGGAGATTCATACATACCCATGTGTCCCGTTTTGGCAAGCAGGTGTATGATGGAATTTGGAGGTAAAAAAAACTGACTTTTTATGGCTTCAACAGGCATAAGTTCATCGTCTTTCCCTGCAATAAACATAACCGGAAAACTTGCATTTTGAAGTACATGGGTTCTGTCAAGCCGGTCTCGCATTGCAAGAGTTACAGTAGCAGCTACTTCTGATTTGGTAATAGATGTAATCTCTTTTACTTTTTTTAATTCACTTTCTAATTCCTGTCGTCTTTCTTTGTAAAACAACCCGGGAACAAAATTTTCCAGAAAAGCTTTTATACCCTTATTATTGATAAAATCAGCGGTTTTGTTTCTGATATTTTTTCGTTCCTCACTATCTGCAAAAGCTACTGAATGAAACATACATAAGCCGGCAAATAATTCAGGATGCATTTCTGCTAAAGCCAGAGCCACGTATCCACCTAAAGAATGGCATATAAATACTGCCTTTTCTATTTTTAGTGTTTCTAAAAAGATATATACTTCTTCTGCCATTTCTTCAATACTCTGATAATGCAGATTATTAAGACTTTCTCCAAATCCAGGCATATCAGGCACTATGTATTGATAATGATTGGGTAATAATTTTATAAAATCTGTCCAGATTGCCTTGTTTTCACAAAAACCGTGTAAGAAAACAACTGGCAGCCCTGAACCTGAAGAATAATAAGCAAGCATGGTAAAATAAAATTACTGAACTGTGGTGATAGCTCCTTTATCCCAAGCAAACATTCTGGTTTTTTGAGATTGGCGTTCATTCCAATAAGTATCATATTCCTCGTCAAAATTCATTCTTTTGATTACTGATAAATCATACAAACTAGTAAGTCCTAATATCAATTCACAAGCCTCACGAATACCATATTCTCCACCAGCATGAGCAGTCAAATAGTCAAACAATTTATTTTCTCTTGCAAACTCTGTCAACAATGGATTGGCAGTCCGTTTCAACATTATTCTCACTCCACAAATTTTAGCCACGGATAAATCTACTGCATCATCAAAGAAAAACGCAACCTCTTCAGGTTGTATGTTATGTAATTTACATACATAATCAAATGCTCTACGTTTATCCTTAAAATTTGAAAATATATAATTAAAGTGCTCTCTTTCAGCAAACTGAATTGCAGTATCATTTTGGAGAGCAGTAATAATACCGGTTAAAGGTAATTGTTTGTTATTTTTAAGCCAGTAACCCAATCGCAGCAGGTTAGTACCCATTGAGTCTGGCTCATTAAATACACTGGTAAACCCTTTCCCTTTGGTTCCATTATTAAATACACCATCCCAATCAAAAAAGAATGCTTTTATTCTATGCAGTTTTTCGGCAAATTGAGAAAGTGGCAAAGCAAACTCGCCCCCTGTTTCTGTGAAAATCTGATGTAATCGCTGATAGTCCATAGTAGGTCTGAGTAAATATTTAAGCCTGTTAAATCTGAATGCTATGCAAAGTATTATATTTTTATGACAAACAAAAAATGGATGTTCCGGTAGTTTTGTATTTTTGTTATCTTCAAACACTAATTTTTAATAACATGACTTCTGTCTTGCGATTATTTATCACATTGGCTTTACTTATTATAGCTATTCTTATAATGTTGTTTGTATGGTTTAAGTTTTTTAATAAAACAGATACCACAGAAGCTATCGTAAATCATAATACCGTTTTGGAAGAGGTAACAGCTTTGGGAAAACTGGAGCTGGTCAGATATAATTTTAAGGATGTCGTAGAATACGAAAAACCACAAACTTCCAATGAAATGATTAATCGTTTTTTACCAAACGCCAAAACTGTTTTGATAGTAAGTGGAGATGCTGTGGGGTGTATAGATTTGACCAAAATACAGCAATCAGATATTTCTGAAAGTAAAGACACAGTCATTATATATTTGCCAGAGCCTGAAATGTGCTATTATAAAATCAACCATGAAAAATCTAAGGTTTGGGATACAAAAAATGGTTATTTTGTAGATGCAGGGAACATGGTAAGTGAGGCTTACAAAACAGCAGAGCAAAAAATTAAACAATCAGCTTTAGAAATGGGCATTTTATCTGAAACCAATAAAAATGCTGAGAAAATATTATCTCCTACCTTAGAAAAAATCTCTGGTAAAAAAGTCTTATTACGCCATAAGCTTGCCGGAAACCTAAATGACAGAAAAAAGTAAACTATATGTATCTGGCATTTCGTTTTTTAGAAAAATCATGGTGGACATTTTTTGGGCTAACTCTCGGGATATTTCTTCTACAAGCCAGTATTAGGGGTTTAATTCTTAGTAATTATCTTATTTCAAAGGGCATATTGAGTGAAGGAGTGGTTATAAAGTCTTATAAATCTGGCAAATCTGCCAGAATACGTGTTGAATTTTATACAGAAGATGGCAAAAAACATTCTTTTTCTATTAAAGGAACAGCTGATAAAGGGCAAATAGTCGGTATCAGATATGATCCCAAAAATCCTGAAAATGTCATTACTAATAGTGATATGCAATTATGGGGGAATAATTACTTGGGACTCTTTTATGGATTAGGTATTATTGGGTTTTGTGGATGGATTTTAATAAAAGCACTAAAAAGATATCGTGAAATCCTATATTTGAAAAGTTTTGGGAAAAGCATATTTGTTGTAATTGACAGTGTAGAATCACAAAGAAATGCCCGGAATACAATATTCTTTATCTATACCCACTTCATAGATTTAAACGGACAAAAAAATATATTAATAAGTGATAGTCTATCAAAGAAACCATCTAAATACCTTACAGGTAGTACCTTACCAGCTTTCATAGACTATTATAATCCAAAGAAATATTGGATAGATACTGAGTTCTTGGAATTGCATTAACAAAATAGTTCATTTTAAAAATAAAGTATACGTGTTACAAGCCACTAATATCACTAAATCTTACGGAACATTACAGGTATTAAAAGGAATAAACCTTCAGATTAACGCAGGCGAAATTGTTTCTATCGTTGGAGCATCTGGAGCAGGCAAAAGCACTCTTCTCCAGATTCTGGGAACATTGGATGTACCTGACAGTGGATGGGTCACTATCATGAATAAGGAGACTACCCAACTAAAAGGCAATGAGCTTGCAAATTTTCGGAACAATAATATTGGTTTTATTTTTCAATTTCATAACCTCTTACCCGAATTTACGGCTCTAGAAAATGTATGCATTCCGGCTTTTCTTGGCAGAAAATCAGAAAAAGACACTTTAGAAAGAGCTAAATACTTATTATCTGTTTTAGGTTTAGAGGAAAAACTTGATAACAAACCATCTCAACTGTCAGGTGGTGAGGCTCAACGTACTGCTGTTGCCAGAGCACTCATCAATTCTCCTTCTGTCGTCTTTGCAGATGAACCAAGTGGGAATCTTGATTCTAAAAACGCAGAAGAACTTCATGATTTATTCTTCAAACTCAGGAAACAGTTCAATCAGACCTTTATTATAGTTACTCATAATGAGCACCTTGCAGAAATGGCAGACAGAAAAATAGAAATGAAGGATGGGAAAATTATTTAAAAAATCGTATTATCAGTATTTCTGTCATTAAAAATACTAATGCCGCAACAAGAAAATATTTCCAGAGATTTAAACCTATATTTTTCTCTTTAAAATCTGTCACAAAATCCTTTTCGGCAACATTTTCATAAATTTGAACATTTTTCTTTCCGGCAAAAATTAATTTTAATTCCTCAGGAGAATAAAAATCAGTCTGTGATTCTCTTTTATCATAATTAAAAGCCATTAATTTTTGTACTTTTCCATTCAGAACAAGTTCATAATAACCTGCATCCGGCGTTTGCTTATTTGCTGCCTGATTTGATTGTGGTAATTCAAAAACTAATCGTTTCTCAGATATTTGCTGTTGCGGTATCAAATCAAAATTATTCTTTCTCAGATGAAAAACGTTATTTCTCTCCATTGTTTCCTGCTGCTCGATTTCTACTGCTACATTTTGAGAGCTAAAAGTATATGCCATTTGCTCTTGTGGTTTACTTAAAGCAGCTATTTTATACATTATTGGTACAAATAGAGCGTGTTTTGCAAACTCACTGAAATTTGTATTAAGTGGTGAAGCACAAATATAAACCTTACCCATTCCACTCTGTATCTGCGAAATAAACGGTTGATTGTTTTTATACTTCAGTAAAACATTCCCATTATTACCCCAACTAATTATTGGCTGAGCTGACGGCATATTCACAACTCCAGTTTGTATCACATTTTCAAAAATAGAGCTAAAAAAAGGATTATTGATATCAGGAAGGTTCAATAAATCAAATTTACCGTCTTTTGTAATATTTTTTTGAAATCCCCTTATACCTAATTTGTTACAAAGAGTTGTGTATACATCTTTATCAAGGGTACCGCTAGGAAAAATCATTACACTACCACCTTTTGCCAAAAACTCATTCAGTGTATTGATTAATAAGTCTGATATAGTGTTCAATTCATCCAAAATAATTAAATCTGCTGTATTTATTATTGATGGATCTATAGATGAGCTATTTACGCTTTTAAGTGTAAAAATTGTTTCGTTTGAGAATACACTTTCTATATATTTATGGTTTGACTGTCCATACAAATGAACTACACTTATAACTGGAGCCACATTTAATACAAAAAAATACTCGTTGTCAAAGTTGACAGGCTCATCATCAAATTGAATTCTACCCTTTTTATAACCTTTACCCTGAATAGCAAAATTAAATGGTACAATTGTTTGACTTTTTCCTTCTATGGTTATAGAACTGGTTGAAGCTTGCTGATTATCGATAAAAAGCTTTATAGATTTATTTTCTATTTTCTCCTTTCCCGTATTCACTACTTTTATTTTAAGTACATTGCTTTCACTCTCTCTGATAAAAGGTGTAGACAACCATACTGAATCCACATATATATTCCCCAGTTCTGTCGATTGAATTGGTAATAAGTAGTATTTATCTGTTGAATCAATTTGTAATTTACTTAAATCTCCTACTGTACTTTTTTGAAAATCTGAAATCCAGAAAAATTGACTTTCCCTCGTTTTTGTTCCATATTTTCTCAATAAACTTTGTTGCCTACTTTGGATCACTTCTGCAGAACGAAAAGTATTTGTAAAATCTATTTCTGTAATCCTATCAGCCAGCTTACTCCTATTAATAAGGAATTGCTCATTATCTTCAAAAGTACTTGTTAAAAATTGTAGCTTTATTTGTGATGGCAGAGAGTTTATAAGTTTTTCTGTTTCTGTAGCTGCAATATCCAGATATGTCTGATTACCTATCCTATTTTGCATACTCAAAGAATTATCAAGATAAATGCTACTTATATTTGTAGTATAGCCAGATGAAGCACTATTATTATTAATAAATGGTTGAGCAAAAGCCAAAACCATGCAACTTATAAATAAGACTCTTGAAATGAGAACAAGCAGATTCTTTAGTCTTCGAAAAGATTTAGTTGAAATTTGGACATTTTTGAGAAAACCTACATTAGTAAAGAATATCTTTTGTGCCCTCCGAAAGTTAAATAAATGAATAACAATTGGGATAGTTATTCCTGTAAGTGCCCACAAAAAAGCTGGATTTAGAAATGTCATAATTTACAACTCTTAGTATTAATGTAAAAATAAGAGTGTATTAAAGAAAACGCAAATTTGATTTAGAAAGTATTGGAGAGAATTAAGTATTTCTCGTACTTACTTTTTAATGCAGATATCTAAAAAGGAAAAGTCCTCACTTGTTAGGTGAGGACTTAAAAAAAAAAGGTTGGCGGCTACCTACTTTCCCACATGTGATTGCAGTATCATCGGCGGAATGGGGCTTAACGGCTCTGTTCGGAAAGGGAA
>JAESFG010000692.1_pt1 | contig 11178 bp, 8 predicted proteins | sample 9269371 | NCBI WGS metagenome assembly JAESFG01 (sample SAMN14506227, study PRJNA617093) | algae metagenome | isolation source: Aetokthonos hydrillicola CCALA 1050 (B3-Florida) and co-occurring... | place: USA: South Carolina | collected 2013-01-01 | reverse complement strand
GAGGGACCTTCGACGGCCCGACCGTCACTGCCGTCGTCCCCGCACCGCCGGGGCCCATCGCCGGCGTACCCTCGAGTCTGCCGGACCCGTCGGCCGTGCAGCCGGCGACCCCAGCCCCGCTCTACGGGTCACTCGCGGCACTGGACCGGGCGCTCTCGGCCGGACCGGCACCTCGGACGCTCGCGCTCGCCTCGCCCCGGCCCGCCGGCCTGGAGCCCGCGTCGCTCCCCGGTCCTTCGCGCACCGTCACCGCGAACGCCTCGCTCGAGGCCGCCCTCGCAGCTGAAGCGGCGGCGCAAGCGCCGTCAGTCGCGGCCATGGCCGCTCCGCCCGCCCGGCCTGGCGATCTCGATGGCGAGGACGGAGAGGAGGCCGCGATTGCGTCGTCGGCCCCCGGCGCACCCCTGCCGCCGCCGCGCCCCGCCTGGCTGAACGCATCGGCCGAACCGGAGGCGGGCGCGCGCCCGGTGCAGGCCCAGCCTGCCCCGCGCAGGCAAAAGCAGGTGGCGGCCGCCGGCCCGGTCGTCCCGGCCGACAACCGCTCCTTCCTGCAGAAGCTTTTCGGCGGTCCGCCAGCAGCGGGCGAGGCGCTCGCCTACGCCGCCCCGCAGGACGACGCGGCGCCGAACGCCGGCGTCTCGCGTCTCCTGGCGTCCCCCGCCGCCGGAGCGGATGCATCGACGGCCGTCTACGACATCGCGGCGCGCACCGTGTACATGCCGGGCGGGGAGAAGCTCGAGGCGCACTCAGGTCTCGGCGAGCACCTTGACGACCCGCGCTCGGTGAGTGTTCGCATGAAGGGGCCCACCCCTCCGCATCTCTACGAGCTGACCGAGCGCGAGGCGCTGTTCCATGGTGTCCGGGCCATCCGGCTGAATCCGGTCGGCGGAAGTGGCGCGATCCACGGCAGGGCCGGGCTGCTTGCCCACACCTTCATGCTCGGCCCGCGCGGCGACAGCAATGGCTGCGTGTCGTTCCGCGACTACGACCGCTTTCTCCAGGCTTTCCTGCGCGGGGAGGTGAAGCGGCTGCTCGTGGTGGCGGGACGGGGCTGAGCGGCAGCAGGCAGACCACGTTGGCAAGCGCCTGCTCGACACGGAGGACGAGCGGCAAGGGCGGACGATCGTCTGCTTGCGGAAATGTAACCGCTTGCCGATGAAGGCGCATCGCCACGGTCCCGCGCTGATCCGGCGCGCCCACGCGCCGCACGACCCTCTTGTCGGGATCGTCTGGACCGGTCTGTTCAGGATGATTGTGATGGTGCCCAGGGGCGGAATCGAACCACCGACACTGCGATTTTCAGTCGCATGCTCTACCAACTGAGCTACCTGGGCGCGCCCGGAACCCGCGGCTGGCCGCGGCGGACTGGGGGCTTATAGAGGCTCGGGCCGGGCCTGTCCAGCGCCCTCGGTGCCCCTCCTCCGAAAGGCCCGGTCGGCCCGAGCGTCTGATGTTTCCGACACTTAATCGGCGCAGGTGGCAGCATTCAGCTTGACCGAAGGCCTGCCGCTCAACAGCATGGGATGGACAAGGAGGTGGCGCACCATGCAGACACTCGCGCGGCATCCGTTCTTCAAGGATGCCGGCATCGACTTCGAAAAGTTCGACCGGCGCTGCGCCTGGAAGCGGTTCGACGAGGACGAGGTGGTCGTCGACTTCGAGGACACCTCGACGGACGTTTATTTCCTCATCTCCGGGGAGGTGCGCATCCTCATCCGCACGCAGTCGGGCAAGGAGGTGATCCTCGGCGAGATGCGGGCCGGCCACTTCTTCGGCGAACTGGCGGCCATAGACGAGATCAAGCGGTCCGCGAACGTCACGGCGCTGACCCGCTCGGAAATGTGCATCATGCCGTCTTCGGTATTCCGTGAGGCTGTCCACGCCTCGCCCGTGCTCACCGATCGGTTGCTGCGTCTGCTGACGAGCCGCATTCGAGAGCTGAATGCCCGCGTCACCGAGCATGCCGTTCTCGACCTCAAGCATCGGCTCTACTCGGAGCTGCTGCGCATGTCGACGCCTCGGCCCGGCCATTCGGGCGAGAGGGCCGTGTCGCCGCCCCCCTTCCATCACGTGATCGCGGCGCGCATCGGCTGCCGTCGCGAGCAGGTGACGCGCGAGCTTTCGGCGCTGACCGGCGAGGGTCTCGTCTCCAAGACGCGCGGCGCCCTCGTCATCCACCGCCCCTCCGTCCTCGAGACGCGGATCGCGGCGGCACTGCAAAGCGACAATTGAACGGGGCTAGGGCAGGGCCCCGCTCGCAACCGGCGCCTCTCCCGTATGCTGCTGGTCGCCGAAGAAGGGTGCCGCGGCTCCCGAACGCCGGATCAGGCTCTTGGCATCGGGAACCAGCAGGGGCTCGTCGAAGCTGCCCGTCAGCTCGAATGGCAGGGTGACCGCCTCGGCGGCCTCCGCCTGCGCGCCGCCCCCCTGCGCCGACCCCTTGATGTCGAAGGTGCGCTCTCCCAGCCCGACCTGACCCGAAGCGGTGACCCGCGTCGCCGGCGAAGCAAGGACCGCCTCCGTCAGGTCGAGAATCCCGTGGTCGATGCGGCCTGCCAGCGAGACGGTGGAGTAGGGCGTACGGCCGCCGCGTGCATCGAAGGCCGCCAGCAGCGGCTTGCGTTCGATCCGCTTCAGCAACTCCGGCAGGTTGATGCCGACGATTTCGCCCTGCTTGAAGGTCGCCGCGGCCTTGCCCCCCAACGAACGGATCAGGGCGGACGGGTTGTCGCCGCTGCCCTCGGCCGCGAAATTGGCGGTGACGATGCCTGTCATCCTTTTGCCGAGCCCGACCGCGGGGAACGCGAGGCCGACATCGACGCGATCGAGCCCTCCCTGGACCTTGACGTCATAGCCGCCGTCCGCGTTGGCGATGGCGGTGGCTCGGCCTCGAAGCGTGCCTTTGCAGAAATCCGAATCGCCCAGCGCCACGTCGAACCGTCCTGCATGCGACATCACGGAGAACGCGGCGTTCTCGACCAGCACGCTGCCGATCGTCAGCTTGGCGGCGGAGATGCGCAGGTCGACGTCCCCCTGCGGCAGCGCCTGGGCCGCGATCGGGTCTCTCGACCAGCCGCCGTCCTCGCCCCGGCCGGGAGACAGGGGACGCATCGCGTCGGTCAGGTCCAGCGACTCCGTTGCGATCGTGCCGCTCATGGAAAGGGCGGCATTCTCGACCTTGGCCGAGAACACGCCGTCGAACTGGCCGCCCGCCACCTCGATCCGCGCATTCGTCAGTTCGTAGAGCGAGGGCTGAAGGCGTGCGTTGGCGCTGAGATCGAGCGGGCCGGCCAGCGGCAGGGGAAGGCGCAGCCCCAGCCAGTCCGCTGCTTCCCGCAGGTCGGCGCTCTTGAGGGTCAGCACGCCGTTGATCTGAGGAGCCGTCCCGCCCGCGACGGTCCCCGACAGGGAAAGCTTGGCATGCGCCGCCTTCAGCCTGAGCGTGAGCGGACCCGACCCACCGTCGCGCAGAATGCTTCCCGGGTCGGCACTCGCATCGACCTCGACGGTGTTGTCACGCCAGCGGAACGAGGCGCTTGCCTCGATGTCGCGGCTGAGCCGGGCGCGGGTGAAGACCGCGTCGACGTGCCCGAACAGCACGGTCCTGGCTCCGTCCGGATCCGACACGCCGAACTCCCCCTGGAGGATCTTCAGCCGCCTCAGGTCGGGCGCGTCGTCAGAGGCGGGGCCAGCCTCTCCGAAGAGCCGGGACATCAGCCTCGCAATGTCCGTCTCGGCGAAGTCCGTGGTGTTCACCACGGGGCGTCCCAGCGCGACCTCGGTCAGTTCGAGCCTGCCTGCGACGAGCGGCAGCAGGCGAAGGGTTGCACGCAGGGACTCGGTCTCCACCGTGATCTTGCCGTCTTGACCGGCGAGCGTCACGCCGTCGACCACGATCTGGGGCAGCGGCAGCGCCGTGAACCGGATCGCGCCGTGGCTCCGGACATCGAGGCCGGTCAGATCTGTGAGCTGCTTCGCCAAGGGCGCACCGGCCGTTCCCTCGCCGAGGGTCCAAGGCACCAGCGCTACGGTCGTTATCGCGCACACTCCCGCGAGGGCGGCCGCGATGAAGAGGCGAAAATGCATGACGCTCCGCTGCACGCGCCCCGGCGCTCCAGGGCAGGGAAACGGGAAGGAAGTCCGCCTCCGGCCCGCGACTATAACCGCATCGTAAAGGCGAGCAATCGCGGCCGGAGCTCGACGACGTGGATGAGCCTTCCGTCCCGCGAAAGCATTGGCTATCAGCATGTGTGCAGTGCAATGAGGGCATCAAAATGACCGAGACGAGCCGGCCGCTCTGGACTCCTTCGCCCGGGCGCGTTGCGGCGACCCGAATCATCGGGTTCAGGGATCGGTTCAACGCCCGCGAGGGGCTGACGACCTCCACCTACGCGGAGCTCCACGCGGCCAGCGTTGCACGGCGGGACGCGTTCTGGTCGCTGCTCTGGGACGAGGCAGGGGTGAAGGGCGAGAAGGGCAGTCGCCTTCTCGTCGACGACGCCATGCCCGGCGCACGCTTCTTTCCCGACGCGAGGCTCAACTTCGCCGAAAACCTCCTTGCGCGCGACGATGACGGCGAGGCGATCATCTTCCGCGGCGAGGACAAGGCGCAGCTGCGCATGACCTGGCGCGAGCTCAACGCACTCGTGTCGCGGCTGCAGCAGTGGCTGGAGGCGCAGGGCGTCGCCGCGGGCGACCGCGTGGCCGCAATGATGCCGAACCGGCCCGAATCCGTGGCCCTGATGCTGGCCGCGGCCTCGGTTGGGGCGGTGTTCTCGTCCTGCTCGCCGGATTTCGGCGTGCGCGGGGTGCTCGATCGGTTCGGCCAGATCGAGCCGAAGGTCTTCGTCGCCGTCGACGGCTACTGGTATGCGGGAAAGCGCATATCCATCGCGGACAAGCTGGCGGAGATCGTGCCGGCCCTGCCGGGCCTCAGGGCTACGCTGGTCGTCGACTATCTCGGGGAGGCGGCGCAAGTGGCGTCGGGCCTCGCGCGTGCCGCCGCGATCGACGGCGCCCTGGCCGGCTTCGCGCCGAAGCCGGTTCGCTTCGAGCGGCTGCCGTTCAACCACCCGCTCTACATTCTCTATTCGTCGGGCACGACCGGGGTTCCGAAATGCATCGTGCACGGAGCCGGTGGCACGCTGCTGCAGCACCTGAAAGAGCACCAGTTGCAGAGCGACGTGCGGGCCGGAGACCGCGTTTTCTACTTCACGACCTGCGGCTGGATGATGTGGAACTGGCTCGTCTCGGCGCTCGCCAGCGGCGCGACGCTGATGCTGTACGACGGCTCGCCCTTCCATCCGGGCCCCGAGGTGCTGTGGGACTTCGCGCAGGACGAGCGCTTCACGCTCTTCGGCACATCCGCCAAATACATCGACGCCTGCAAGAAGGCCGGCATCCGACCGCGCGACACGCACGACCTGTCGAGCGTCCGGCTGATCGCCTCGACCGGTTCGCCGCTTGCGCCCGAGAGCTTCGAGTGGGTCTACGACGCGGTGAAGCCCGACGTGCACCTCGCCTCCGTCTCCGGCGGCACCGACATCGTGTCCTGCTTCGTGCTCGGCGACCCGACAGGGCCCGTCTGGAAGGGCGAGATCCAGGCGCCCGGCCTCGGCATGGCCGTCGACGTGTGGAGCGACGAAGGCAAGCCGGTGCGCATGGAGAAGGGCGAGCTCGTCTGTACGAAGGCCTTTCCCTCCATGCCCGTGATGTTCTGGAACGATCCGGGCGGAGCCAAGTACAGGGCCGCCTATTTCGAGCGTTTTCCCGGCGTGTGGTGCCATGGCGATTTCGCCGAGTGGACCGCGCATGGCGGGCTCGTGATCCACGGCCGGTCGGACGCAACGCTCAACCCCGGCGGCGTACGCATCGGGACGGCCGAGATCTATGCTCAGGTGGAGCAGATCCCCGAGGTTGTCGAGGCGCTCGCCATCGGCCAGGACTGGGACGGCGACGTGCGCGTCGTGCTCTTCGTCCGGCTGCGCGACGGCGTGGCGCTGGACGAGGCGCTGCAGAACGCCATCCGGGCAAAGATCCGCACCGGCGCGAGCCCCCGCCACATTCCTGCGCGCATCGTCGCCGTGGCGGACATCCCGCGCACCAAGTCGGGCAAGATCACCGAGCTTGCGGTGCGCGACGTGGTGCACGGGCGACAGGTGAAGAACAAGGAGGCGCTCGCCAATCCGGAGGCACTGGACCTCTACCGGGACCTGCCGCAGCTCAAGGTGTGACGGGCGAGGGCTCTTCGACGGCGGCGGCCTCGGGCGGCGAGGCGCGGTCCCCCGCGCGCAGGAGCATGAAGACCGGCACGAGGCCGACCCCCACGATCGTGAGGGCGGCCAGCGCCCCGTCCTCGAAGCTGCCGCGCGCGGCCTGGGCGTAGACATAGGTGGCGAGCGTGTCGAGGTTGAGCGGGCGCAGGAGCAGCGTCGCAGGCAGCTCCTTCATCGCGTCGACGAAGACGAGCAGGCCGGCCGAGACCAGCGCGGGCCCGCTGAGCGGCATGTGGATCTCGCGCAGGAGTTCGCCGGGCTTGCGTCCCAGCGTGCGCGCGGCATCGTCGATGCGCGGCGAGATGCGCGCGAAACCCGCCTCGATGGAGCCGATGGCAATGCCGAGGAAACGGATGACATAGGCCACGACGACGGCCGCGCCGGAGCCCATGATGATGAGCCCCGGCGACGCCCCGGTCAGCCATCGCCAGGCGTCGGCGACAAGATTGTCCAGGCCGGCAAGCGGCCACAGGAGTCCCACCGCGAGCACGGTGCCGGGGACGGCGTAGCCGAGGGCGGCGACGCGCGCGGCTGCCGACACGTCACGCCGTCGCGCCAGCCGCACGGCCACCGCGACGCACAGGCCGAGGACGACGATCAGGGCGGTCGCAGTCGCCGCCAGTGTGAGCGTGGCGCCGAGCAGGGCGGGGAAGGCGGGATCGACGCCGCCCGAGAGCGAGCGCGCCACCGCGTGGCGCAGCAGCCAGCCCGCCGGGACGGCAAAGCCGACGATGACGGGCAGGAGGCAGGCCGCCAGCGCCAGCGCCCCTCGCCATCCCGGAAGCGGCACAGGCGCCAGCGGCCGCGGCCGCTTCAGCGAGCCGGAGAAACCGCGCGCTCCGCGGGCCCGATGCTCGAGCACGAGCAGCAGCGCCACGATGGCCAGCATTGCGACGGCGATCTGCGCCGCGCCCGGCAGGCTGTTGCGGTTCACCCAGGTCGCGTAGATGGACACGGTCAGGGTGCGCACTCCGAGATATTCCGTCGCGCCGATGTCGTTGAGCGTCTCCAGCAGCGCCAGCGACAGGCCCAGCGCCACGGCCGGCCTCGCCAGCGGCAGGGCGACCCGCAGGAAGAGCTCCCGCGGGCCGGCGCCGAGCAGCCGGGCCGCCTCGATCAGGTTGGCGCTCTGCACGGCGAAGAGCGCGCGCGTGGTGAGATAGACATAGGGGTAGAGCACGAAGCCCATGACGAGTATGGCGCCGGGAAGCGAGCGCACCTCCGGGAACCAGTAGTCGGCCCGGCTGCGCCAGCCGAAGGCCGCCCGCAGCGAGGCCTGCACCGGCCCCAGCGGCTCGAGGAGCTCGACATAGACATAGGCCACGAGATAGGGCGGCACGGCCAGCGGCAGCACCAGCGCCGCCCCCACCAGGTTTCGTCCCGGAAAGCGGTAGGCGGTGACCAGCCACGCGGTTCCGATCCCCGCGAGGGAGACCACCACCGCGACGCCAGCCAGGAGAAGCGCGGTCTCCCTCAGCGCCACAGGGAGGATGGTCGTCGCGACGTGCCGCGCGGTGGAGGCATCGCCCTGAAGGGCGATGAGGGCGAGGCAGGCGATCGGCGCGCAGACCAGCACCGCCACCGCGCCGGTCGCCACGGCGAGGCCGCGGACTGACGGAATCCGCCGGGCGGGTGCGAGCAGCCCCGCCGTCCGGTTCCGCCCGCCCGCCGCCGCCATGGATCAGTTGTCGAAGCCGGTCTGGTCCACGAGCTCGCTCGCGGTCCGCCGGTTCTTCGCGATATCGGCCAGGCTCAGGCTGTCCGGGCGGATCGGGCCGAAGAGCTGCTCGGTCTTGCCGCCGGCGACGCTCGGGCGGATCGGGTACTCGTAGTTGGAGTCCGCCTGCAGCGCCTGCGCCGCGTCGGAGGTGAGGAAGGTGACGAGCTTCACCGCCTCCTCCTTGTTGGGCGCGTAGCGGGCCACGGCGGCGCCTGACACGTTGACGTGGGTGCCGCCGCCGTCGAAGCGGCTGTCGAGAACCTTGATCGCGTCGCCCCAGCTCTTCTGGGCCGGATCGCTCGAATTGCGCATCAGGCCGACATAGTAGGTGTTGCCCACGCCGATGTCGCAGACGCCGGCCAGGATGTCGCGGGCCACCTCGCGGTCGCCGCCGGACGGCTTGCGGGCCAGGTTGGCCTTGAGCCCTTCCATCCACGCCGCCGCCTTCTCCGGGCCGAGACGCGTCACTACCGCCGCGAAGAGGGAGACATTGTAGGGGTGCTGCCCCGAGCGGATGCAGATCCGCCCCTTCCATTTCGGGTCGGCGAGGTCCTCATAGGTGATGCTGTCCTGCTGGACGCGGTCCTTGGACGCGTAGACGACGCGCGAGCGCAGCGTCGTGGCGTACCAGTTCCCGGCCGGGTCGCGCAGCGAGGCGGGGACTGCGGCCTTCAGCTCCGGCGTGTCGACCGGCTGCGTGATGCCCATCTCCACCGCGCCGGCGAGACGCGCGGCATCGACGAGAATGAACACGTCGACGGGAGAATTCTGGCCCTCGGCCTTGATGCGCTCCTCCAGCCCGTTCTGCAGGAAGACCGCATTCACCCGGATGCCGGTCTCCTTCGTGAACGCTTCCAGGGCCGGCTTGATCAGGGCAGGTTCGCGTGAGGTGTAGACGTTCACCTCTGCGGCGTTCGCGGCGGCTGCCGGCGCCAGAAGGCATGCGAGCGCGAGGCTGATGGCGGCCGGGCGCGCCGCCGGCCGGGCGTTGGAGGTCATCGGCGTCTCCTGTCGCAGGGGTCAAGGCCCTGCCATGAGCACGAGGGTACGCGGTCGTGTCGCCCGTCCGTGTTGCTGCGTCAACAAAAAACAATGTCGCATCAATAGTTTGTAGGATTTCTAAACTGCGCGGGCCGGCCTCTTCGGGCATCGCTTGCGCGAGATCAAGGACCGCGCCGCTGCGGCTCCCGACAATGCGGCGGATCCTCCGGAGGACAATCATGGCCCACAGCGCATCCGCATCCGCCGCCGGCACGGCTTCCGTGCCGCTGAAGCGCATCCATCTCACGCTGGCCCGCAGCAAGGAGCACCCGCAGGGGTCGTCGCGGCACGGCTACGAGATCGTCGCGCCGCTCGACCCGGACGGCCGGCTCGATCCGCTGGCGTGGAAGCAGGTGCGACAGTCCTGCAAGGTGCGCCGCTTCTGGGCCGGCCAACCCGACGATGTCGGCCACCTCGTGCACCGGTCCGGCGGAGCAGGGGGCGCCACCTGGGCCTTCGACTATGATGAGACCACGCTCGACGACGACGAGGCGGGCTTCCGGCTCGGCGAGCACGTGATGGCGCCGGGAGAGTACGTCTCGGTGCGAGACGACGACGAGGTGTGGCACACGTTCAAGGTGGAGTGGGTGCGCGACGCGTGAGGCCGCGGCGCTCGCCGGCGCGGCCGTCGCCGCCTCTCAGCGCCTGAGTTCAACCGCGACGCCGTCCCCGGCCGTGTCGTGGAAGGCCGATTGGCCCAGCAGGATCCCGGTGACGCCGAGCATGATTCCGAGCAGGAAGGCGGCCAGGCCCTTGCCGATGCGCGTGGACCGCGGCGGCGCGGCGAGGCCGCTGCGGGGCTCCTGCTGCACCTGCCGGCGGCTCGATACGGCCTGCTGAAGCGGGAAACTGGGCATGGGTGGACCATCACCTCGATCTGTCGCCGTCTAATGTGCAGGTCGTGGCTGGTAACGCAATATTTGGCTTAGTGAACGGTAAATTCGAAATTTTACGCATCAACGATTTGTTTACTTGTCCGGCGAAAGTGTGTCGGCTAGCCGTGGTCCGGCTAGTCTTTCGCGGGTACGAGGTGGGGAACATGGCGGCACTGCTCTCGCGGTCCGGGCTCGGGTCGGTGGCGCTCGCGGCGGCGATGAGCGTCGCGGTCCTCGGCCCGGCGCTCGCCAAGACCGTCGACCAGATGACCTGCGCAGCCGCCATCCGCCAGGCCCTCACGACGGGGAAGTACGAGAAGCGAACCTCATTCGGGGTCATTCCGATGTTCGGCTTCTTCCCGAATGACGGCGGCCCGAACCGCTGCCCCCGCGACAGCGACCAGAGTTGGAACGTCGAGCGGACGCTCGACAATCCGCGCTGTCCGGTGGCCTACACGTGCAACCCGCGGATGCGCCTGCGCTGACGCCTGCGCCGCGGCAGGGCAGGGGATGCCAGGGCGAGGCGGGTTTGCCGGCCGGTTCCCGTGAGGCGGGAGACCGGCCTGCCGCGGCCGGCGCACGCCGCGACAGGCCGATCGGGATGCGCGCGAGGCCCTTGTCATCGGCAGCCGCTTTCGCTATCTGACGCTGCGTCGAGGCCGACCGCCTCGCCACCCGGGCGCCGTGGCCTTCGGTGGGGGATAGTTCAACGGTAGAACAGCGGACTCTGACTCCGTTAATCTTGGTTCGAATCCAGGTCCCCCAGCCAACACGTCCCGCCGCGTCAGCAATGGCTCACCCGCCGCTACGCTCTGGAACCCGTGCAGGCGGCAAGGGTGCGGGCATGGGTCTCGCGTTGCCGCTCTCGCCGCCGTCGACGCAGGTGGCCGCGGGCAGTCCGGTTCGGAAGGCCCCCGGGTCGTCGGCCATCTGGGGTGCGGCGCGGCCCGGCGCAGAATTTCGCGGGCCATGGACGGGTCGAAGCCGTTCTCGCCCGAGGAGAGCCTCACGCCGCCGGCGCGCACCTAGGTGGTGCCGGCTACCCCGGCGGCCTCGCCGGCGAAACCGTCCAAGCGGCGTTCCAATTTTCTCGTACAGGTTGAATGGCGGCCACGCGCATGAGGGGTCCCCAGCACGATCGTGCCGGGCCGCAAGCGGCACTCGACATCTTCTCAAATCGGCGCGCTTACAGTGAGTCATCGATTCCTGATGCCTTCAAATTGGGGTGTGCGGGGCGGTCAGCGGGTCGGGAACCGCGGCTGACCGC
>JAESFG010000691.1_pt1 | contig 11183 bp, 7 predicted proteins | sample 9269371 | NCBI WGS metagenome assembly JAESFG01 (sample SAMN14506227, study PRJNA617093) | algae metagenome | isolation source: Aetokthonos hydrillicola CCALA 1050 (B3-Florida) and co-occurring... | place: USA: South Carolina | collected 2013-01-01 | reverse complement strand
CCTTGTTGACTTTTTCCATTTTTCGGGAATTTTTTAGAACTCACGGCTCAACTATGAAGCATATTTTGTCCTAACTGCTTTTGAAGTATTTCGCGACCGTTTGGTCAAATTATGATTCAAATCACATGAAGTCACATCAGCAGCCACCGTTCAGACAAAATAGAACTTTGGAATTTATTATGTTCAGGAACTTTTAAGTGCAGTGGAATCTTCGTTTCTCTTCATCCTATCAATTTCTAATTTAAATCGCTCTTATTCTTCTAGTCCGACTCCTTCTACTAGCGCAACAATACTAGCAGTTGTGATTATCCTAGTCCCGATTGTTCTACTACTAAGTTTTGGATTACACAAAAGATACAGAGCTAGAGTTCGCCGACGAAGAGTTAAATACCTAGAGGAATTATACCATCGAACATATAAAAAAAGAAGATTTTAAACATAAGAATTCAGACGCCAGAAGCCAGGATTCACAATAAAGAAAAGAAGCGCAACTGGCGCGCTGTAGACACAACGTGGCTTGCCGTAAGCACCTAATTGCTGACAATATAGATCATCGATTTTTAGGAATTTTTGGTGAGCCTGGAGTTAATACTTTGAGGCTTAATCTAGCTTTGGATTTAAAGCACAATGGTGCTTCATCAGGAAAGATAGCGAGTAAGGGATGAGAAAATTTAACGAAATTAAAATTCGGGAAACCCTTAGATCTAGCTACTGGTTTGTTCCAACACTCATGACTGGGATAGCGATTGTCCTGGCGATCGCGATGTTCGTAGTCGACAAAGCAGGCAAATATGAGTTACTCCTGGAGTTAGGGTGGGACTGGTGTATCTACAATGGCGAACCAGATGCTGCTCTGGCAATGCTATCAACCAGCGTAAAAACAGCCGTTGCGTGGATTAAGGAGTTTCAAGGGATGATCATAATCCCCAAGCTCGTTGTGCAAACCAAAACAATCCAATAGCAACTATACATCCAGAGATCAAACGACGAAAAGTTAATTCCCAAGAATATTTTCGCAACTGATTTAACAGTATAAACGCAATAGAAACAATGAGAATTTGACCTATTTCTACCCCGATATTAAAACTTATGAGCGATAAACCCAAAGCAGATTTTGTTAGAGTAACTTCCTTGAGGATACCTGCAAAACCTAAGCCATGAACTAGCCCAAAGATAAAAGTAAGTAGCCACCGCCAACGTAAACCCTTACGCCATAAATTTTCGGCTGCTACGTAAACAATTGTTAAGGCGATCGCGCTCTCAACAAAGCGAACTGGCAGACTGACAATATTTAATACTGCTAATGACAAGGTAACAGAATGGGAAACTGTAAAGGCTGTGACTATTTTTAATAAATAACCTAAGCCTCCCCCCATCATTAACAAACTGATCAAAAATAAAACGTGGTCGTATCCTGTGAGAATGTGTTCTATTCCTAGCACAATAAAACTGCTAGCTTGCTGCCATACAGGAGTATCAATCAGCGAAAACTCGCGTTTTTCTGGTGTAAATACAAGATTTTGAGTTTTTGCTTCTTGAATAACTGTAGCTAAACAACGAGCAGTAGAGACATTGGGCAGAAATAAATCGTAATTTATCGTTAGTCCGGTAACTGGTTGTAACCAATTGTAAGCTAATTCTAAAGTCGTGTGGGTATTACTATTAATTTGGATATTTGGTGGTAAACTTTGAGATGGTGAAATACTTAACTTACCTTTTTGTCCATTATTATCAGTTAAACTGATTTTTTCGCCTAAAAACTGTTCAAGTTCTGGTTTATGCTTTGTAGTTTCTTCTGGAGAAAGTTGCCCATCCCGATTATCATCACTAAAGGCGACTAAACCTGTGGGAAAAGTCAATGTAATTACCGTTTTTCTATCACCTACCATAATTTCTGCAACTGATAAATCTGCCCAGTGTGCAAGGGTAGGAGTAGTTAAACCTATCGACACTAGTAACGACACCAAAAACAAAACAATACTAAGCCAATATCTACGCCATTTAAATTTCATTTTGTTCTCCTATAGTAAAGGGTATTTGGGTACGGGATGAAAATTATTGCCCAATCCCCAGTCCCCAATCCCCAATCCCCAATCCCCAATCCCCGAAATAGCCTAAAACCCAAAATTCTCTACTCCCAGCCCTGATGTACGTCGCGCCTGTTGATCAAAGCTTGGATCGATCTGGTGGGATAGGTTTTGGTATGCTAAAGTTTGCTGGTTATTTCCCAATGCTTTTTCAATCGTGGCTGCACGGTAGAATATGGCAGCATCTTTTGTACCCAGTTGTAAGGCTTCTTGGATCATTTTTTGCGCTTCTTGGATACGTCCAGAATCAAATAATGCCCAAGCAAGGGTATCTAAGGTTTGAGCATCCCGACGAATTTTGATTTCTGTTTGCATTAAGGATAATGCTTCAGCAGTGTCTTGAGAACGATTCTTTTCTAATAACAACCGCGCTAACTCCCGTCGGTGCCCAAAATTTTGCTCGTTATGTCCAGCAGCATTTTCTTGACGCAGTAATTTTTCGGCTTGATTTACTAGCGCGCTCGCTTCTTGTGGTTTACCTTGAAGCTGCTTGATTTTTGCCTGACCTCGAAAAACTGCGTGGTCAAAAATCGTTGTCGTATTTTGGGAGTTGGGTAATACTTGAGCGTAGAGATTTTCTGCTTCTTTGTACTCTCCCTGTCTGGTTTTTAATTCTGCTAGATGCAGCAGGGCTAACGGGTATCTCGGTATAATTCTCAATGCTTCTTTATATAAGTTTTCTGCTAGTTCTAATTGCCCATGTTTGTAGTAAAATTGACCCATTAATACTCTGGTGTATGCAGAACTGCCTGTTTCTCCGGCTTCTTCCGCCGCTAGGGCAAATTTAAAAGTATCAGTTGCTGCTTTTTCTTTTCCCTGCGCAAGCATTACCAAAGCTTGTAAAGTTATGTTTCCCTGAGAAGGGGTTTTATTGACTAGTTCATCAGCCGCAGTTTTTGCTACTTCTAGCTTTCCCATTGCTAAGTTCGATGTTACCAAGATGGCGAGGGCATTTTCGTTATAACGTTGCATTTTTAATACTTGTTGAGATAAGCCTATTGCTTCAGTAAAATTATGCCTAGCTTGAGCAACACGACTTAAAACTATCAATGCACTTTGGTTACTAAAGGGGAGATTCGAGAGAGAACGCTTAGCTGCTTGTTCTGCGAGCAAATACCAGTTACTTTCACCAGTAGCTTTTGCCATTTTTAAGTAAGCTTGAGCCAATGAGGCTAAATTCATGCCACTTTCAGGGTTTTGGCGGACTCTTTTTTGGTAGAAAGTGATTTCCTCTTGGATGGTAGCTCTGCGGTTATCGTTACCCGGTAAGGATTGAGATAAACTATAGCGGTAGAGTGCTGGAAGTTGAAAAGATCGGGAATAGAGGTATAAGGTTATTAGGAGAGTTGCGATCGGTATTGTTATAAGTACGAGCCAAAGACGTTTAGGTTTGTACAAGGCTTGTGTCATTTTTTTTCTGCTTGAAAGCTGTAATTGTTGAAGAAGGAGTCAGGAGTGAGGAGGAGCCACTGCGTTGGACTGGTTTCCCGGCTTACAGCAGTTTTCACCTAAATGAACCACACCGTTTGTAAGAGCGCAAGGCCGCAGCGCCCCTACGACTGTGGTCTAATTACCTGAAAATTGCTGTAAAGCATGTGGCGTTCAGAATTCAGGAGTCAGTCAATCATGAAACAAGTTTCACCGCCAAGCATGAAAAAGGAATGTTCCCTGCTAAGAGCTCCCTGCTCCCTAATTTGGTAGTGCTAAGTAAGGAAATTGTGGTTCTAATGGTTTATGACCTTGAGATGGATTACCAGGTGTACCTTCGTAGGAAACATTATCACCGGCGATCGCACCGTTAGTAAGTACGCTTAAAGTTGTATCGATCACATCATCTTTTAGTAAACGACCGGTGATGGGACTACCTTTAGTGTTGAGAGCTTTACCGTAACCACTAGGTTGAGTAGTATCAATTCGCATTACGTCCGGGAGGAATGCACCCAGTAAAGCATTTGCTCGTTTATCGTCATTCCCCAAAGCTATGAGAGTCTTTTTCGCTTCTGCTACAACAGGTGCAGCACCATCACTTAAATCAGCAGTGGGAGGAATACTGTTAAAAGCGTTAAGAAAATCGTTAGTTACAACTAAACCTTCGTTAACAGCCGGTCTTGCTAAACGTTCAACCTGTTGGAAGTTCCCATTACGAGGATTTTTGACTGAGATTGTTTCCCAAACGTCAAAGGTTGTAGTTTTAGTATGTCCTTGTAATAAAGAACGTGGTACTCGGACAACAATAGTGTTGACGTTATATCCTTTAGCAAAGTCAATAGCTTGGTTGTCAGGACGGAAACCAACAGCCGGACCTATACCTAAAGCACCTGCTCGAACGCGGAAGAATTGTTCAACATCAAAGAAGAATGGATCTTCCCGTAACCCAGCAAAAATGCTCACCGGAGTCCCATTCAAAGATAAGTTGTTAATAGTTGGTTGGTTTGCGCTTAATGGAGTCGTTTGACCTTTGGCTACATCTATTTTTTTACCATCAGCGATCGCTGTTAGTTTAAATTCCTGTTCACCTTTATCGTTAGGTTGTCCAAACTGAAACCGTAAGATAACATCTTCTGCACCAGTAGGGGTTGCTTCTTGGTTGGCAGCGCGGCTGATTTTAAATTCGTATAGAGCATTAGTACTAAAATAATATTGCTGACGAGCAAGCGATCGCGGATTTGTATTCATGACAAATATTAAGTCATCTGCACTCGCACTAGGGTTTTGGTCTTGTTCGCGGAATACATATAGATCAGTTAGATTTAGGTTGCGACCTTTAGTATCAACCTCACCGTCATCATGGTCGGAAGCTTGAACAAAAATCGGGATAATACTTGCTGTACCAATCGTTAATCCTAATGCAAGCACACTTACTCCGATGATTTTTTTCAGACTTAGCTTTCTGAAAATCAAACTGTGCAAGGATTTTTTGGGGTTAGTCGTTGTGTGTATCATTTCAGTATGGCCTCAAAAATAAACAGTTCAGCATTGATAGCCATATCATCTTAAATCCTCTTGTTCACTTTCCAGACCAAAAACTGCTCACTTTTTGTTTGCTTTGATCAGCCAGTACTGAGAGCCTATAGATATTTCTACGTAACTCCAGCATTTAGAGCCGATATTTATGGATATAGGTAAAAAACGTGATTTTTTGAGTAAAAATGCTTAATTAACCAAAAATATGGGTAATCAATCCACTTGCTCATGGAAATCTATGAGAGATCCAAATTGAAAAATACAACGTATATCTATTTAGGTGATTTCCGAGAAAGAAAATACCTGGGGAATGCGAGTTTCGACTTCGCTCAACTCACGAGATCTCAGTTGGTTGAGCGAAGCCGAAACTAACGGCGACGGTATATTTATTCCTGTAAATCACCTTAGCTGTCAAAGGGGAGAAGAGTATGAATCTTGGTAATGCGGTGTCTTCTTTAGCAACACGGCTTTTAGCAGAGAGAAATCGTAATTTTGTTGGGAGAGAACCGGAAATTGCGGTTTTTCAAAACGCCATCTCGTCAACGGAATTACCCTTTAATATTTTGTATATTTATGGTCCTGGTGGTGTAGGTAAAACTACCTTAATCAGACATTTTCAGAGTTTATGTGAGCGGGTAAATATACAATTTATTTTTATAGAATCTCGTAACTTAGAGCCTACACCCGAATCTTTTATAAAAGCTTTAAATCATCCGTTAGAAAGTTTTGGGGAGAAAGATCAGCGTTTCGTCATTTTCATCGATACGTATGAGAAAATTACTGTTTTAGACGATTGGTTAAGGGAGGAATTTTTACCTCAATTATCTCTGAACACTTTAGTTGTTTTAACTGGACGAAGTTCTCCTACTGAAAGCTGGCGTAGTGATCCAGGTTGGCAAGCTTTAATTCACATTTTACCTTTACGAAACTTGAATCCACAAGAAAGTTTAAATTATTTAACTAAAAGAAATATTCCTACTACACAACACCAAGCCATTCTTGATTTTACCTATGGATATCCTTTAGCATTATCCTTGATTGCAGATCTTTTTGCTCAAAAACAAGAATTTTCTTTTCAAATAGATTCAGTACCGGATATCATCAAAACTCTATTAGAAAGATTTATTCAAGATGTACCCACACCAACGCATCGGTTAGCTTTACAAGCATGTGCTGTGGTGAGAATTACTACGGAAGCTCTACTCACACAGATGTTGGATTCTCCTGATATTTCCAATATTTTTGAATGGTTGCGCGGACTATCTTTTATTGAATCTGGACAGTTCGGTTTATCCCCCCACTATTTAGCACGGGAAGTTTTAATAGCAGATTTACGTTGGCGAAATCCCGACTTATATGCAGAATTACACCACTTAGCCCGTAGCTACTATACTAAACAGCTAGGAAAAAATCAAGGACAAGAAAAACACAAGATTCTATTTGATTATATGTTTCTGCACCGGGATAACCCTGCAATTCGTCCCCGGTTTATTTGGGGTGAAAATACCAGTTTACAAACAGATTCTCTGCGAGAAACAGATAAAGATGCAATCATAAAAAGAGTATCTCAATATGAAGGAGAAGAGTCAGCAAAAATAGCGGCATATTGGCTGAAAAAACAACCCCAAAATGTAGTAATATTTAGAGATTCCCAACCCGAGCCTGTAGGGTTTGCTATTATGGTAGCCTTGCACGAAGCTAGTTTAGAAGAGGGAGCAATGCGATTTTGTGAGGTGAACCCAATTTCGAGCGATCGCTAATGAGTCATTTTCAGGTAAAAAGTATAAAAACTGACATTATAATCTAAGATTAAACACGATGATTTGTCTCCAGAAGATATCCCTTGAAGACTTTATGGAAAATAGGTTTAATGCTTATAGCTCTACACTCTTGAAATAGTAAGTGAGTATTTATTATTACAAATAATCTCGTCAAAGGAGAGTATTAGTATAAAATTTAACCACTCGTTCGAGGATTGAGGAAGGAAGTGAAGATAGAATTGCAGAAATTATCCCAACTTCCAGCGATCCATTGGCAACGAAGATGTAACATAATTTCAGCGTTAGCTTTTAACCAGAATTTACTATTCCCCTTCATTCTTAAATTAACGACTTGTCGAATTAAACTTTCAATTGCTCCACTACCAATCGGTAATTTTTGTTCAGAAATATAAACATAAATCAACCGATTTTCAACATCAGCCCGTTGAAGATAATCTCTTTGTGCAACCATGATTTTAGCTTGCTCAGGTGTAGCGTTGAAAATTAATTGATTCATTTCAACGATTAAGTTAAAAGCGAAATTTCTTCTTAAAATATTTCGGGCTTTTTTAAACCAAGCTTTTCTTTCAGACTCTTGACTAAAAGCTGCATCTGCAAAAGTTTGTAAATGCTCTGTAACATGATAAAAATCTAAAAGTTGATAGGTTTCTTTTGGACATCCCAAACGGGATAGAAGCGGAGGAATATGTTTCCAAATCCACTCCGCTCCGTCAGCAATTAATAAAACCTGCTTTGCCTGACTAATTCCTAAACTAACCAAGTGCATTTCTAAAATTTGTAAAAACGCTTGATATCCATCATAAGTTCCATCATTAGTAATAGGAATATCATTGGTTTTAACTTTTTTTCCATCTTCATTTACGATATAAATTGTGAGTAACTTTGGCTCAATCCATTCTCCGGCAAAGCCGTATCGGTTAGTTTTAGGATTCTTCTCACCTTCTTTATTAACCCGAATTTTAGTCCTACCGCCGTCTACTGCAATGACAACTCGCTGGTCTTTAAGAATATTACCAGTAGGTAAATTACCCAATTGATAATTCAAGATTTTTGAGAGACGTAAATTAATTCCAATTTTACCAAATTTATATGTTAGGCGTTCTATCCGTTTGAGACTAATATTAATTCCCCAATCTGTTAAGATTGTACATGCAGCTTCAAATGAACTCGCAATGGCACCATACTGAGTAACTGTTGACCAAACTAATGGAGTTAAACTTTCTTCCATTCCCAACCATTTCAAAAAAGGACAAAACCCCTGAAGTGGAGATTTCTTTTTATCTTTTCGTTTTTTATCTCTAGTAACAACGTATGGTAAAATCAGAGTAACTAACACATTTCCGACTGTTAATATTTGTCGTTTTCTATAACCATGTCTTTGCGTTTTTGATTGCCACCATCCTTGAGTTTGAGCCATTGCTGTATCAAGAGCGTCTTGAGATTGTGAAAGATTATACAGTAAGATAGCAATACATTGACCAGCTAAAATAAGTGCCGCATCTCTGATTTTTTCTTCTCTCTCTTTAATAACTCGTCCATCCCATTCCCTGACATCAGTTATTTCTAGAAGTTTCGTAACATTTTCTTGAAAATCGAACAATGATTTGATTATATCTAGATTTGCATATATATTTTTTTCCATAAAGGTTGGAACTCCCAATCGCCAAAAATATTGTTACTTGGGAATCCTACCTTTTTTATGGCAATGAAATCTAAGCGCGAAAATCAACATTTTAATGTACAGACTGTATGTGCGCTCCTGCTTAAAAGGGAGAGAGGAATTAAATTATTCTCACAACCGTGTATTACACCGTAAGAGAAATGCACTTATTGGTGAAGCTAAGAATGAAATCTTGCACAATTCTTAAGGGCTTACGACCAATAGCTCCCATGTATTACATGGAAACGCCTGATTTCCCTTATTCCATGTAATACACGGTTAATCATCCCTTACTTTTTCCACGTATTACACGGGGGACGGTTTTGTAGATCCACAATCGTATTGTTTTCTTACCCAGTCACGCGTTAATTCCTTTCATTCCTCAATAGCTGAGCAACGTGTACAGAAATTCCCTTTTATGCTAATAATAATCATTCCAAATTTCCTCGAAATTTTTAAGTATTTACATTTAGACAATATGTAATAAATATTTTTTAGTACTGGGAAGCAAATGGTAGCGATCGCCCTTTTTTGGATCCACCTCACAAAATCGCATTGCTCCCTTTAGAAGATATTAAATCAGATCCAGGTGCGATCGCCGCTTGGGAGTATCTGCAAACCCATGCACCCTTGCGTCCTCAAGAAGGTGCAACCATATTCCGCTTTTGGATGGCTAGAGATACCTATCAAGCTACTTCCCCTACTCAAAGTCTCATTTTCGTTAATTTCGTGCAATTTTTTCAAAAAACACCAGGACTTGCATACACTTTTTTACCCTGTGCTGATGCAGCAGCGTGGGAACCAATGCTGAGCTATTTCGATTTAAATAGACTCCCAGCAGCAGATTTTACGATTGGAGAACGCAAATACGGAATTTTCGGTCATGATTGGCGAATCGTTTCACCCGCAGAATGGCAGCAAATCTTAGCACAAAGAGAAGTCAATGCTACCATAGAAAAAGCAACTAATTCCGCAACAAATCAAACCTTATTAGTTCTCAGTCAAACAGCATTTACACAAGCAGTGCAAGAAGCATTACGTAACTTCACCCGTCCCGATATATTGCAGAAAAATGTTTTAATACGATCGCGGTTACTCGAAGAACAAGTTGCAGATAAGGGGATTATGAATGAACGAGTTACCACCTTGCAGCAGTTAATCAAACAAGCAGTAGAATCGTTACAATCGTCCCCCCGTGACGAAAAATTATACCGTGTTATATATCGTACATATTTACATCCCGCACCCACCCAAGAACAAGCAGCAGAGTTACTAGATTTACCTTTTAGCACCTATCGCCGTCATTTGAAAGCTGGGATGGTAAGAGTTGCGGAAATCCTTTGGCAAAAAGAAATAAATTAATACTCTTGTGTTTAAATCATCAAGTTAAAAAACAAAGCTGTGAAACCCAACATGAGTAGCAAATGTGGAATGTTGTTGAATAGCGATCGCCTTGTAATCCTCAGCAGTATGTAGGAGCTAAACGCCATCCCTGAAAGTAGGATCACGCCTTGCAAGAATTGAGCTACATCCAAACTCCAGGTGAGCGTTGGTAAACCTGCACCACTGTAACCTAGCGTCCTTGCTAAAACTGGGAGAATTTGCCCGGCTTGAGTCATAGCAGCAGGAATGTAATAACTCAGATTCGCTGCTAAAGTTAAGGGAAGGTAGGCATAGATGACGGTGAGATAGTTTGGTTGCTGTGAATCGAAAAGACGAGCCAGCGTATGAGCCAAATAAGTCAACACACCAGGAATACATAGCAAGGCAAGGGCGATGGGAACGCTCAAGAGCAAATCATCCGCATCCACAGGAACAAAACCAAATCCCAACCATCCCAGAATCTTCTCAGCGTGGTGCATGAACACGCCGCCTAACAACAGCAGCAAAAGTGCTACTTCTGCCCAGAATCCTTTGTGATTGTCCAGTAGATCCAAAGCCGGAAACCGCAAATTCAGTTGTGCTGAGCGATTGGGACAGCCTTTGAGACAGGTCATGCATAGCATACAGTCATGGTTATCTTGTAATTGTGCTGGATGTAAATATAGTGGACATCCTCCAATTGCTTGTCCTTCGTTTGGTAAGGGATCTGCAAACGTGATCGTGGTTGCTGCACTGCCCTTATAGCAGCCAAACGTGGTGCACTGACTACCGCACAGCTGTTGAGTCGAGCGCAACTCAATAATTGATAGTTTGGCAAACATACCGTTCATCCCACCAATTGGACAAAGATATCGACACCATAATCGCCGCTCGTAAATCAAGCTGGAAACGATGGCTCCGGAGGCAATTGTTAACAGCAACCAGGCAGATAGATAGGCATGGTGTGGTAAGTTCCAAAGTTTTTCCCACAGATAAATCGCCAAAAAGCCAGCGAAGACAATCCAGCCTCCCCAACGGTTTAACCATTGAGTATTCCAAGAGAGTTGCTTACGTGGAAATAGCCATAGAGAAATTCGTCGTATCCACTCTCCGGTAATCATGAATGGACACACAGCACACCAAAGACGACCCACAAAGCCAAATAGGAACAGAAAACCAGGCCACCACCACGCCCAAAATAAATTTAGCTTGATCCAAAAGAAGCCCCACATCTGAATCCGGTACTCCGGATTGACTTGTGGGATGAATTTTGGGGCAATGACGAAACCGCCTCCGACCATAGTTGACTGCAACTCAACCAGGGAGTGA
>JAESFG010000690.1_pt1 | contig 11191 bp, 7 predicted proteins | sample 9269371 | NCBI WGS metagenome assembly JAESFG01 (sample SAMN14506227, study PRJNA617093) | algae metagenome | isolation source: Aetokthonos hydrillicola CCALA 1050 (B3-Florida) and co-occurring... | place: USA: South Carolina | collected 2013-01-01 | reverse complement strand
CGGCACCGCGAAGCCGTCGAAGGCGATCTCGTATTCCTTCATGCCCCGGTAGCCGAGCACCTCGATCTCGCCGCCGGTGAGGCCCTCCACCGGGAACGGATCCTCGTCCGTGCCGCGCGGCTTCTCTCCCAGCAGGATGGAAAGGCCGCGATAGCCCGGCTGGTCCGGGTTGGTGCGCACCAGCATCGTCATCACGTCCGCGCGCACGGGATGCGTGATCCACGTCTTGTTGCCGGTCACCTTGTAGACGTCGCCCTCCCGCACGGCGCGGGTGCGCAGCGAGGCGAGGTCGGACCCCGTGTTGGGCTCGGTGAACACGGCCGTCGGCAGCACCTCGCCCGAGGCGATGCGGGGCAGCCAGTGCGCCTTCTGCTCCTGCGTGCCACCGCCCAGGATGAGTTCAGCCGCGATCTCCGAGCGGGTGCCGAGGGAGCCGACGCCGATATAGGCGCGCGACAGCTCCTCCGAGACGACGCACATCGCGACCTTGCCGAGGCCGAGCCCGCCGAACTCCTCGGGCAGAGTGAGGCCGAAGACGCCGAGTTCCGCGAGCTTCCCGATCACCTCGAGCGGGATGTAGTCGTTGCGCAGGTGCCAGCCATGGGCGTGCGGGCGCACCTCGGCGTCGCAGAAACGTCCCATCTCGGCGCGAATAGCTTCCAGCGTCTCGTCCAGCCCCGCATCGCCCGTCGTCACGGCGCCCTGCGCCTCGCGGATGAGCTCCACCAGCCGGGCGCGGTGAGCGGCGGTGTTGCCTTCCACCGCGAGCGTGCCGAGAGCGCCGCCCGTGCGCGCGGCGATCTGCTGCGCGGAGAGGCCCAGCGCGGGCAGGCGCAGGATCTCGCTCTGGCTCATCGGGATGCCGCCCGCGATCTGCGCGGCGATCTCGCCGAGACCTATGGCGACCAGCATCTCCTCGGTCGCGCCGTAGCGGCCCTCCGCCTCCAGACGGCGCCCATAGGCCGCGAGCTGGCGAAGGCACTCCACGCTGGTCGCGAGCCAGGCGAGGCCGTGCGCGGCATGCTGCTCAGCCTCGATGGCGTCCGAGGACAGCGCCCCGTCGACCGTAACGCGGCGTCGGACCGCCGCGGTGGCGTCTGCCAGGATCCCGGCGGCGGCGTCGGCCGCTGCCTCGCCGAGGGAGATCCAGTCGGTGTCCTGCTGCGCACGGGCGGTCGCGGCTTCGGCCATGGTCGCTCTCCCGAAGGCTCCGGCGGGGTCCGGAGCCGCTGTTGCAATGCAACATGGCGCGCGGCAGAGGTGGAGGCAATGCCCCGAAAGGCTGACGGGAGCGCTTGCGTTCCGTCGCGGCCGGGCAACATATCTCACGCGGGACACGGGAGGCGGCGGGACGGATGCTGGATTTTCCGCGCGTGGCCTGGGACGCGTATTGGCGCTTCGTCGACGATGACGGCTGGGCCATGGCCTCGCACATTGCGCTGTCCGCGCTGATGTCGCTCTTCCCGTTCCTGATCTTCGTGACCTCGCTCGCCGCCTTCCTCGGCAGCAAGAACCTCGCGACGGCCGCGACGACACTGATCCTCGAGGCCTGGCCGCAGCAGGTGTCGGAACCCATTGCCCGCGAGATCATGGCCGTCCTGTCGCGCACGCGTTCCGACATCCTCACGGTAGGCGTGATCCTGGCGATCTACTTCTCCTCGAACGGCATCGAGGCTCTCCGCGTGTCGCTCAACCGCGCCTACCGGGTGCGCGAGACCCGGCCCTGGTGGCTGACCCGGCTCGAATCCATCCTGCTCGTGGTGGTCAGCGCGGCGGCGCTGCTGGCCTTCGGCTTCCTGATCGTGCTCGGCCCCATCGCCTGGAAGGCGGCCGTCTCCTACATGCCGTGGCTGAAGCCCTATGCCGTGCAGGTGACGATCCTGCGCTTCGCCCTGGCAACCGTGGCCATCGTCATCACGCTCGTGCTCGTGCACAAATATCTGCCGGCGGGCAGGCGGCACATGCGCCAGATCACGCCGGGCGTGCTGCTGACGCTGCTGATGTCGCTCGTCTACGGCGTCGCATTCGGCGCCTACCTCACCCGCATGGGCCAGACCTACGTCAAGACCTATGCGGGCCTGGCCTCCGTCATGGTGGCGCTCGTCTTCCTCTACGCCGTCGCCTTCGCCTTCGTGTACGGGGGCGAGTTCAACGCCGTGATGATGGAGCGCCACAAGGAGCACTCGGAGGAGGAGGAGCCGGTTCCGGCGGTGTGAGGAGCCGGTGCCCGTTGGGTGTCATCCCCGGCCGGAGCCGCGAAGCGGCGGAGGGGAAGGGGATCGAGCGGCCCGATCCGGCCCCCTGGCATCCGGCCGCAAACGGGTGACTGGATCCCCTTCCCGCGCCTTCGGCGCGCCGGGGATGACACTGAAACGGCTTGCGAAGAACCGTCCTCACCTTGCCTCCAGCGCGTCCTCCAGCGTGCGCAGTCCTGCCCGCGGGGAGTTGACGAGCACGGCCATGTTGCCGGGGGCGTGCTGGTTCTTCCACATCTTGGTGTGGGCCACCGGGATGCGGTCCCACGGGAAGAGCTCGCTCATGCAGGGGTCGATGCGACGGTCGATGACGAACTGGTTGGCGGCGGCCGCCTGCTTCAGATGGGCGAAGTGCGAGCCCTGGATGCGCTTCTGCCGCATCCAGACGAAGCGGGCGTCGAAGGTGATGTTGAAGCCCGTCGTGCCCGCACAGAACACCACCATGCCGCCGCGCTTCACCACGAAGCAGGAGGTGGGGAAGGTCGCCTCGCCGGGATGCTCGAAGACGATGTCGACGTCCTTGCGGCCGGTGATGTCCCAGATCGCCTTCCCGAACTTGCGGGCGCCCGCCATGTAGGCGGCGTGCTCGGGCGAGTTGACCTTGGGCAGCTGGCCCCAGCAGTCGAAATCCTTGCGGTTGATGACGCCCTTGGCGCCGAGCTGCAGCACGTAGTCGCGCTTGCTCTCGTCGGAGATGATGCCGATGGCGTTGGCGCCCGAGGCCGCGCAGAGCTGCACTCCGAAGACGCCGAGTCCGCCGGAGGCGCCCCACACGAGCACGTTGTCGCCAGGGCGCACGGTGTGCGGCGCGTGGCCGAAGAGCATGCGGTAGGCGGTGGCCAGCGTCAGCGTGTAGCAGGCGCTCTCCTCCCAGGTCAGGTGGCGCGGCCGCTGCATCAGCTGGCGCGACTGCACCCGGCAGAACTGGGCGAAGGACCCGTCCGGCGTCTCGTAGCCCCAGATGCGCTGGGAGGTGGAGAACATCGGGTCGCCGCCATTGCACTCCTCGTCGTCCCCGTCGTCCTGGTTGCAGTGGACGACGACCTCGTCGCCGACCTTCCAGCGCCGCACCTTGGCGCCGACGGCCCAGACGATGCCGGACGCGTCGGACCCGGCGATGTGAAAGGGGAGCTTGTGGCCGTCGAGCGGGGAGATGGGCTCGCCCAGCGCCGCCCAGACGCCGTTGTAGTTGACGCCCGCCGCCATCACGAGGACGAGCACCTCGTCGTCGCCGATGGTCCAGGTGGGGACCGCCTCGAGCTGCATGGCGCTTTCCGGCGGGCCGTGCCGATCCTTGCGGATGGCCCAGGCCCACATCTTCTCGGGGACGTGCCCGAGGGGCGGGATTTCGCCGATGTCGTAGAGGTCCTTGGTGGGGGCGCCCGTCGCCATTGTCTCGATCCTCCTCCCAGGCCTTCGGCCCTGTGGTTGGGATCCAGTCTACCATGGCTCATGCTGCACTGCGCCATAGGCCGAAGGCAGCATGCCCGCAGGGGTTGCGGTGACCGGCCTTCAGTGCCGGAAATGGCGGTGGCCGGTGAAGACCATGGCGAGGCCCGCCTCGTCGGCGGCCTTGATGACCTCGTCGTCGCGCATCGACCCGCCCGGCTGGATGACGGCCGTGGCCCCGGCCTCGGCGGCTGCGAGCAGCCCGTCGGCGAAAGGGAAGAACGCGTCAGAGGCGACCACCGAGCCCTTGGCGAGGCTCTCGGGAAGGCCTGCGGCGCGCGCCGCCTCGGCCGCCTTCCAGGCCGCGATGCGCGAGGAATCCACCCGGCTCATCTGGCCAGCGCCAATGCCGACAGTGGCGCCGTCCCTCGCGTACACGATGGCGTTGGACTTGACATGCTTGCAGACGCGGAAGGCGAAGGCGAGGTCGGCGCGCTCCCGCGCCGTGGGCACGCGTTTCGTCACCACCTTGAGGTCCATGTCGTCGACGACGGCATTGTCGCGGCCCTGCGCGAGAAAGCCGCCGGCGACGGTGCGCAGCACCAGCCCCTCGGCGCGCGGATCCGGCAGCCCGCCCGTGACGAGCAGCCGGAGGTTCTTCTTGGCGGCGACGATGGCCACCGCCTCCTCCTCCGCGTCCGGGGCGACGATGACCTCGGTGAAGATCTCGACGATGGCGCGCGCCGCCTCGGCATCGAGCGTCCGGTTCAGCGCGACGATGCCCCCGAAGGCCGAGACGGGATCGCAGCGCAGTGCCCTCGCATAGGCTTCCGCCAGCGTCGCGCCCTCGGCGACGCCGCAGGGATTGGCGTGCTTGACGATGACGACGGCGGCCGTGCGCGCCGGGTCGAACTCCGCCACGGCCTCGAAGGCGGCGTCGGTGTCGTTGATGTTGTTGTAGGAGAGCGTCTTGCCCTGCAGCTGCCGCGCCGTGGCGACGCCGGGCCGCATCTCCGCCGTCTTGTAGAAGCCGGCCGCCTGGTGCGGGTTCTCGCCGTAGCGCATGGCCTCCGCCAGCGTGCCGCCCAGCGCCCTGAAGCGGGGCAGGGTGTCCCCGACCACGCTCAGGAACCAGGTCGAGATGGCTGCGTCATAGGCCGCCGTGCGGCTGAAAGCCTTGGCGGCGAGGCGGCGGCGCAGGCCCGACGTGGTGCTGCCGCCCGTCCCGGCGATCTCGGCGAGCACCGCCGCGTAATCCTCCGGATCCACGACCACGGCCACGTCGGCGTGGTTCTTGGCGGCGGCGCGGATCATGGCGGGGCCGCCAATGTCGATGTTCTCGATGCAGTCGTCGAAGGGCCGGCCGGAGGCGACGGTCTCCTCGAAGGGGTAGAGGTTCACCACCAGCAGGTCGATGGGCGCGATGCCGTGCGCCAGCATCGCCGCCTCGTGCTCGGGATTTTCGCGGATGGAGAGCAGGCCGCCATGCACCTTGGGGTGCAGGGTTTTCACGCGGCCGTCCATCATCTCGGGAAAGCCGGTGACGTCGGAGACGTCCGTGACAGGGAGCCCGGCCCCGGCGATCGCCTTGCCGGTGCCGCCGGTGGAGACCAGGGTCACGCCCGCCTTGGCGAGCGCGGTGGCGAGCTCGATCAGTCCCGTCTTGTCGGAGACCGAGATGAGGGCCCGCCCAACGCGCCGCAGATCGCTCGCCATCGTCCCGTCCTGTCCCGCTGCGCCGGCGCCAGTTTCCGGCGCGGGCGCGATAGCACGAACGGCAGGGGGACGGAACCGCGTGGACGGCGATGGCCGGCAAAACCGGGGCTCGCCGGCTCAGCGGCGCTCGAAGCGCCATTCGACCGTCGGGGTCGTCCGCCAAGCCCCCGTTATGACGAGCTGCTCGGTCCGGCGCGCCCCGCCAGGGGCGGCAAAGAACACGCTCTCCTCCACCGTCACAGGCAGGCCGCCGGCATCGAAGGCCCAGACGCGCCCGTCCGGCAGGGTCAGGGTGGCGCCGCGCCCGTCCGCATCCCGCTCGACCCGAACCAAGGGGTGGAGGTGGAAGCGCACGACATAGCCATCGGCAGCGCCTGAGGCGCGGGACGGGTTGGGAGCATGGATCGTGTCGCTGCCCGACAGGCGGGAGCCGTCGGCCGTCAGGACCAGCCTGCGCACGTGGATGACGCCGAACAGTGCGCGGTAGCCGTCGTGCGACATGGCGAGCGCCGCGGACGGGCGATCGTCGTCGCGCAGCGTGTCGCGCTTGGCCTCGACGACGCGCGGCCCGGACAGGATGGGCGTGCCGAGGAAGCTGCCGACGCCATCCTCCGGAACGAAGCGGCAGGACGACGTGTCGCCGACCGTGACGGTGCTGTGGGCCGCGGTCGAGCGCGCGAGCTGCCGCCACTGCTCGCTGCCGGGCGGCGGGGCACCGCAATTGACCACGAGGCGCGACGGGCCGTCGGAGAGCTCGAAGGACAGGCACCCGGCATGGGCCCTGCTCGAGTAGGCGCGGGGCGGCGGCTGGCCCGCGTCGACGATGGCGACGACGCCGCGCGCCTGGAGACGCTGGTAGCCGGAATGCGACGCGTTCTCGATGGGGCTGACGCGCGCATCCGTGTAGGCGAGCAGGGTGGCCACGATGTCGGGTGACGTGGCGCTCATGCCGTTGAACAGGGCCAGCGACCCGTCGCCGTGCCGGAACAGGCGCAGCATCGGCATCATGCGATCGATGGCGTTGAGCAGGGCGGCGGGCGCCTCCAGCCCCTGGCTGGCATAGGTCTGGCGCAGGGGCAGGAGGTCGGTGAGCAGGTCGACAAGCACCAGCGGGTTGCGGCCGATATGCCCGCCATCCGGCAGGATCTGGCGGTCGAGCTCGTCCGACAGCCGGCGCGAGGCGCGCCGCAGGGTGCCGCCCCCCGTGCCCGAGCAGAGCACCACATAGGCGACCGCGATGGCGCTGACCAGGCGCGCCTCGCCGGATTCGGACCGGGAGCCGGTCTTGTCGAGCCAGGAGGCCTGGCGATGCAGCGACCGCAGGAACCTCTTGTAGAAGGCCCGGTCGGCGCCGCTCAGGATGAGGGGGGACTGGCTGAGCCAGGAGATGAGCCGCCGGGCCACCACATGGGGCTCCCAGGCGGGGCCCGGCCGGTAGCGGCCCCATGAGCCGATCCAGTCGTCGACAAGCGCGCGGGCATTGGCGTTGGCGAGGGCGGAGTCGGCTGCCCTCAGGTGCCGCAGCCAGCCAAACCCCATCAGAGCCTGGGCCCAGGCCTGAGAGGGGGGATCGATGTCGAAGGGCGAGTTGCCCGATGTGGCGGCGAACTTGCCGGCAAAGGCGAAATAGCCGGCATAGATGTCGTTGGCGACGGTCGGATCCGTGGTGCGGAGGTCCTGCGGCGCGACCACCAGCCGGTCGCTGCCGCGCATGCCAGCGCCGCCCACAAGCCGGAAAGGCGCGGCAAGGACGCTTCCGGCCGAACGCAGGCCATGGCGTGCCACGAGCATGGCAAGCCGCCAGCGGTCTCCCAATGCGCGTGTCGTCACGGCCCGGCCACTCCGAACGCCCGGCGGTCCGGGCCCGCCGTCCTCCTGCCCCAAATGACGGATGGCGGTATTGTCCACCCTGCCGCCAACATGGTTAACGCGACCTTACTGCATCCGGCGCAGCCGCCCGATGAAGAATCCGTCGAGGCCGGACAGGCGGCCCTCCTCGTGCGGCAGCATGAAGGGCAGCGTACGAACGTCCCCGTCCGAAGTCACGGCGACCTCCAGTCCCGGGAGCTCCTCCGGCCGCACCGGGTCGCGCTCGAGGCCGGGATGCCGGGCGACGGCGGCGGAAAGCTGGCGCTCGCCCTCCTCCTTCTCCAGCGAGCAGGTGCAGAAAACGAGCCTGCCGCCCGGCCGCAGGATCGCCGCGGCCCGATCGAGGAGCCGGGTCTGCAGCGCCGCCAGCCGGAACACGTCTTCCTCCGCCTTGGTCCAGGCCACGTCCGGGTGGCGCCGCAGCGTACCCGTCGCCGAGCAGGGCGCGTCCAGGAGCACGGCGTCGAAGCCTTTCTCCTCGATCTGGGTGGCGTCCGCGGCGAGGGTGCGGACTGCCAGGCCGAGGCGCTTCATGTTGGCGGTAAGGCGGCCAAGGCGCTGCTCCGAGCGGTCGACGGCCAGCACCTCCGCCCCCGCCGCTGCGAGCTGTGCCGTCTTGCCACCCGGCGCCGCGCAGAGGTCGGCGACCTTCATGCCCGGTCCGGCCCCGAGGAGGCGGGCCGGCAGGGCCGCCGCCGCGTCCTGGATCCACCATTGCCCGTCGGCATAGCCGGGAAGGTCCTGGATCGCGGTCCGCTGGCGAAGGCGGAGCGATCCCGTCGGCAGGAGCAGCGCGTCGAGACGCTCGGCCCAGCCCTGCGGATCGCGGGCGACGCTGACGTCCACGGCGGCCTCCTGGCGATTTGCCGCCGCGATGGCGCGCGCCGTGTCCTCGCCCCACGCGGCGATCCAGCGCGCCTTCAGCCAGGAGGGCGTGTCGCTGTCCAGCGGATCGGAGGCGGCGAGGATCTCGTCCCTCTCGCGCGAGATCCGGCGCAGCAGGGCGTTGGCGACGTTGGCGAAGCGGTCCGCCTCGCGGTCCTCGTGGATCAGGCGCATGGCGAGATCGACGGCCGCGTGGTCGGGCACGTCGAGAAAGAGAAGCTGCGCGACCGCCGCGACGAGGACGTCGGGGAAGGCGCCGGCCCTCTCCGGCATGCCCGAGCGCAGCCTGGCGAGGAGGGCGCCCCGGATCGTGCCGAAGCGCCGGATCGCGACGGTGGCGATGGCCCGGGCGAGCCCCCTGTCGCGCGGCTCGAGGGCGGCGCCATCCCGCTGCAGGAGGCGATCCAGCGTCTCGTCCAGCGCCTTGTTCTCGTTCAGCACCGCCGCAATGACGGCAACCGCGATGCGGCGCGTGGCGAGCCCTGGCGACGCGTCCGGCTCGCGGGCGCCCCGCGCCGTCTCATCACCACGGTTCCGTCCGCCGCCTCTCGGCCCGCCCTCGCGCTGTCCGCCTTGCCGTGCCATCACCTGTCCCGGGGGCGCGCCATGACGGCGCGGCCCCTGCGTCGGCCCGTTCCGCCCGGTTGTCAATCGCACCCGGCCGGCCTACTTGCCCTGCAACACCGTCCCCGGCTCTCCGGACCATGACCGACGAGACAGACACAAGCGCTCAGCGCGACACGGCCCCGGACGCGGAGAGCGTCCCCGCGAAGCCTCTCGGCGATGCGGCCCGCCGTGCCCTTGCCGAAGCAGAAGCGCGGCGCGCCGGCCTCGATGCCCGCCGCCGCGCCCTCGAGGAGCGCCCGGAGACCAACGGACGCGACGGACCCGAACCGGTGCGCTACGGCGACTGGGAGGTGAAGGGCATCGCCACCGACTTCTGACGCACGGTGGAGGGACGGCGCGCCGCGCTTTCAACCGAAGGTTGTGCAAACTAGAGTGCCGCTCCCCGAAAGGAGGAGCGATGCGCGACGACAGGGCCGAGACGAGGCTGCGGCTGTTCAGGGAGATCGTGGAGGAGGCGCACCGGACCCTGGGTCTGCGCTTCGGCTTCCGGCTCTGGGATGGGGCACTGGTTCCGGCGGACTGGCCTGAGGACGGTCTGCGGCTCGTCCTGCGCGACGAAGCCGTCGTCGCGGAGCTGGTGCGCCGGCCGCGGATCGACACGCTCGTCGCCGCCCACATGGCGGGGCGCATCGACCTCGAGAACGGCAGCATCTTCGACTTCGCCAAGGCGCGGCCCGAAGGCAGGCCCGGCCGCTTGCTGCGCAAGCTCTCCAAGCTGAAGCTCGCCCGGACGGCAGCCCTGTTCTGGCGGGCCCCGAAGCGTTCCGATTCGGGACCGCTCGACGCCGTCAAGGAGGAGAAGGACGCGCGGGCGGGCACCGCCGCCGTCAACAAGCGGAACGTCTCGTACCACTACGACGTGTCGAATGCCTTCTACCGGCTCTTCCTCGACGAGGAGATGGTCTACACCTGCGCCTATTTCCAGCCGGACTGGCACGACGACCTCGACCGGGCGCAGCGCGACAAGCTCGACATGATCTGCCGCAAGCTGCGTCTCCAACCGGGCGAACGGCTCCTCGACATCGGCTGCGGCTGGGGCGCGCTCGTCTGTCATGCGGCGCGCCACTACGGCGTGACGGCGGTGGGGGCCACGCTCTCCGAGGAGCAGGCGGCGCTCGCCCGCGAGAAGGTCGAGAGGCTCGGGCTTTCCGGCCGGGTCACCATCCTGGTGCAGGACTTCGCCGCGCTGGAAGGGCCCTTCGACAAGGTCTCCTCCATCGGCATGTTCGAGCATGTCGGCATCGACAACCACGGCAGATATTTCGCGGCGGTGAACCGCGTGCTGAAGCCCGGCGGGCTCTACCTGCACCACGCCATTTCACGCCCGGCCAAGGGGGACGACCGCAGCTTCCGGAAGATGCGGGCGGAGTACCGGGCGTTGACCCGATACATTTTTCCAGGCGGGGAGCTCGACCATCTCGGCATGTCCATCGCCAATCTGGAACGGGCCAAGTTCGAGATCCACGACGTCGAGGGCTGGCGGCGCCACTACGCGCGCACCACCCGGCTGTGGTGGGAGCGCCTGAACGCGCGCCGCGGCGAGGCGGAGGCCGAGGTGGGTGTCGAGAAGACCCGGCTCTGGCTGCTCTACCTGGCCGGCTGCTCGCTCGCCTTCGAGCGCGGCGCGGTCGGCGTCTTCCAGACCGTCGCGCAGAAGCGCGCCAAGGGCTTCAGCCCGCTGCCGCCGACGCGCGAGGATCTTTACCGGGGCTGGTGAGGCGCCGCCGCCGGCGCGGAGTGGACGGCTCCGGCAGAAGGCCGGGCGGGCGAGGGACGGCGCGAGCCCTAGAGCCAGGGACGGCTCTGCGCCGCGCCCTTCTCGTAGGCGTCGATGGAGGCGGCCTTCTCCATGGTGAGGCCGATGTCGTCGAGCCCGTTCAGCAGGCAGTGCTTGCGGAAGGGGTCGATGTCGAACGTCACCACGCCGCCGTCGGGGCCGCGGATCTCCTGCGCCGCGAGGTCGACGGTGAGCGTGGCGTTGGCGCCGCGCCGCGCGTCGTCCATCAGCCTGTCGAGGTCCTCCTGCGAGACCACGACGGGCAGCATGCCGTTCTTGAAGCAGTTGTTGTAGAAGATGTCGGCGAAGCTCGTGGAGATGACGCAGCGTATGCCGAAGTCCAGCAGCGCCCACGGCGCATGCTCGCGCGAGGAGCCGCAGCCGAAATTGTCGCCGGCGACGATGATCTGCGCCTTGCGGTAGGCCGGCTTGTTCAGCACGAAGTCCGGGTTCTCGGTGACCCCGTCGTCCTTGTAGCGCATCTCCGCGAACAGCCCCGTGCCGAGCCCGGTCCTCTTGATGGTCTTCAGGTACTGCTTCGGGATGATCATGTCGGTGTCGACATTGGTGATCTCGAGAGGCGCGGCGACGCCGGTGAGCATGGTGAAGGGCTGCATGGTCGCGGTCCTGAAGACGGTACGGTCGAGGGCATGGCGCCCGGTCGCGCCCTCTT
>JAESFG010000689.1_pt1 | contig 11251 bp, 10 predicted proteins | sample 9269371 | NCBI WGS metagenome assembly JAESFG01 (sample SAMN14506227, study PRJNA617093) | algae metagenome | isolation source: Aetokthonos hydrillicola CCALA 1050 (B3-Florida) and co-occurring... | place: USA: South Carolina | collected 2013-01-01 | reverse complement strand
GGCGCCGCCGAGCGCGCAGAGCCGCGCCGTCTCGACGAAGTGGATGTCCATGCAGATGAGCAGAGCGATGCGCCCGATGGGCGTCTCGAACACCTGGTGCCCGAGGTCCCCGGATGCCGCCCATTTCGGCTCGGCGATGTAAGGGTGGCTCTTTCGGTGAACACCGATGACGCCGTCGGGTCCGATCAGCACGGCGCTGTTGAAGTAGACGCCGTCCGCGTCCGCCTCCGGCATGCCGATGACGACATGGCATCCATGCTCGCGGCAGAAGGTCTCGAAACGGTGCGTGGTCGGGCCCGGAACCGGCTCGACCTCGCTGGCCACTTCCTCCCGGTCGAACCAGCAATAGCCTGTCGTGCCCATTTCGGGCGTCACGATCAGCTTCGCGCCGGAACGCGCGGCCTCCTCGCACAGGGCGAGGAGACGCGAGACGTTGCTCTCCTTCTCGAACATGGTGGGTTCGAACTGGACGGTTGCGACCTTGTGGACCGGAGCCATCGTCTCTCCCGGATGCTCGTTGCGGGCGCGGGCCCTCAGAGCTTGGCGATGATGTCCTTCGTGATGGATGCGCCGAGCGTGTATTTCGGGTCCACCATGTTGCCGAGCCGCACGCGCCCGCACTGGGTGAGCAGGAAGTAGGCTTCCAGCTCGTCGACACCCCAGTCGGCCGCCATCCAGCGGATGAGATCGCGATAGGCACGCCGGGCGGCGTCCTCCATCGGACGGCCGCTGCCGATGGACATGAAGAAGCGGTCGTTTTCCAGCCGCGGGTTCGACAGCGCCCAGCCCTTGATGAGGTCCACCTGCACCGTGGTGACGGTCGGGTGCTCCACGGCCACGCCGCAGAGCTCTCCATCACCCTGGGCGGCGTGGCAGTCGCCGAGATACAGCAGGGCGCCCGGCGCGTTGACCGGGAGGTAGATCACTGAGTCGACCGCCACGTCGGGCAGGTCCATGTTGCCGCCGTAATAGTCCGGCTGCAGCGAGGTGATGGCCTCGATTTCCGGCGAGGTGCCTATCGTGCCGATGAAGGGCTCGTAGGGAAGCACGAGGTTCTTCGACCAATGCACGCCCTTCTCGTCGATGACGAGCTTCTTCACCCGCTCCGGCAGCGGCGGGTTGAGCATGGCGGTGTCGGCCGTGGCGACGAGGCCGCCGAACTCCGGGATCAGGCAGGTCGTTCCGACGGGCTGCGGGCCGCGCGGCTTGATCGACTTGATGTAGACGGCGAGGGCGTCGCCCTTCTCCGCGCCGTTGACGTAGACCGGGCCGTTCTGCGGGTTGAGGTAGGGGAAGTTGAGCAGCTTGGACGGGCTGTCCGTCTCCTTCTTGATGGCGCCCTCGAAGGCGTCGTGCGTCTCCGCGCTGATCACCGCGCCGGGGTCGACGCGGAGGACGGGCTCCGCATAAGGCCCGTAGACGTAGTGGTATTTCCCCTGCGTCTCCTCGGTGATCGTGTAGCTCTGCCCGGCCTTGCCGCCGGCGATGCCCTTGCGGGCCATGATCGATGTCTCGAGCCACGACATTCCCAATCTCCCACTCGCTTGTTGTCGTTCACACGGAGAGGTGCTTGCGCACGATCTCGCGGTCGTCCAGCGCCTCGGGGGTCAGCTCCGCGACGATCCTGCCCTTGTCCATGACGTAGCAGCGCTGGGCCATCGCGCGGATCAGGTCGAGGTTCTGCTCGACCAGGATCACGGTCAGGCCCATCTCGGAGTTGATGCGCTTCATCACCTCGCCGATCTCGCCGACGATGGACGGCTGGATGCCTTCCGACGGCTCGTCGAGAAGGATCAGGTCCGGCCGGCTCACCAGCACCCGGCCGATGGCGAGCTGCTGCTGCTGGCCTCCCGACATGGTTCCGGCACGCTGCTTCCGCCGCTCGGCGAGGATGGGGAATATGCCGAAGATGCGCTCGAACTCGGCGGCCTTCGACGAGCCCTCGCCGCGATAGCCGACGGCGAGGTTCTCCTCCACGCTCATGCGCGGGAAGACCTCGCGGCCCTGCGGCACGTAGCCGATGCCCAGCCGCGCCCGCAGGTGGGCGGGCGTGGCGGCGACGTCCTGGCCCTTGAAGCGAATGGCGCCGGACGAGGCCTGGAGCAGTCCGATGAGGGCCTTCATCAGCGTCGACTTGCCGACGCCGTTGCGCCCGATGACGGCGACGATCTCGCCCTTGCCGACCGTGAGGTCGACACCCTGGAGCACAGGCTTGCCGCCGTAGCCGCCGCGCAGCCCCTCGATGGCGAGCATGGTCTCACCCATGATGGTGATGTCCCAGGTAGATCTCGGCCACGCGCTCGTCGGCGATCACCTCGTCGATGCTCCCCTGCGAGAAGATCTTGCCGAAGTGCAGGACGGTGACGCGCTGGGCCACCTGTCTGACGAAGTTCATGTCGTGCTCCACTGCGAGCACGCTCACGCCCTGGCCGTTGAGGGCCTTCACCAGCTCTCCCGTCTCGTAGGTCTCCTCCGGCGACATGCCCGCCGTCGGCTCGTCGAGCAGCAGGAGGTCCGGTTTCAGGGCCAGGGCCATGCCGATCTCCAGCCACTGCTTCTGTCCGTGGCTGAGGCTGGTCGCGACAGTGTCCCGGACGGGGGCGAGGTGGAGGTAGGCCAGAAGCCTGTCAGTCTCTGCCTCGAGCTCTCCCGGTCCGACATGGTGCTGCAGGGCGATCCGCAGATTGTGCTGATGCCGCGCTTGATGCGCTCGAAGGAGCGCAGGGCCGTGATGTCTGAGCCCTTGTAGAGGATGCTGCCGGATGACGGCGCGTGCTCGCCGAGGATGAGGCGGAAGAGCGTGCTCTTGCCCGCCCCGTTCGGGCCGATGAGGCAGTGAATCTCGCCTTTCCTCATGGCGAAGTCGACCGCGTTGATGACCTGCAGGCCGCCGAAATGCTTGCTGAGTCCGCGGGTCTCGAGGATGGTCTCCATCACTCGCCCCCCTGTCGCGCGGTGCGCCCCGAGAGAGCCTCGATGCGCTTCCAGACGGACAGAACCAGGCCTTCCGGCGCAAGCAGCACCGTGAGGACGAGCAGCGCGCCCATCGCCACCAGCGCGTACTGGCTGCCGTAGATCGTCAGGGCCTGGAAGACGGCGAGAATGATCAGCGTGCCGAACAATGTGGCCGTCAGGTCGCTGCGGCCGCTCACCGCGACCCACACGACCGGCAGCGCAGCCGCCGTGATGCCCATGCTGGACGGCGTGATGTACTGGCCCCAGGCAGTGTAGAGCACGCCGCTGAGCCCGCCGAGGCAGGAGCCGATGGCGAAGGCGACGAGCTGGTACTTGCGGATGTCGTAGCCCAGCATCTCCGCCCGCTCGGGGTTCTCCCGGATGGCGACGAGCACGTTGCCGAAGCGCGAGTTCACCAGAACCCGCAGGGCGAGATAGACGACCACGAGCAGGGCCAGGATGGCGTAATAGAGCCCGACATCGGCGAACAGCACGATGTTGCCGCCCGGCCAGGGGATGGTGAGCGGCGGCATGCCGCTCATGCCGTTGAATCCGTTGAGGCGGGCGCTGCCGACCTTCCACTCCGGCCCTGCCGTCTGCGCCATGAAGCGCTCGAAGACGAGCGTGACGGAAAGCGTCACGATGCCCAGGAACACGCCGGTGATGCCGCCGTAGAAGAGGAAGTAGCCCAGCACCAGGGCGAAGGCCGTCGCCACGACGAGCGCGAGGATCACGGCGACGAGCGTGAAGCCGTAGGCGTCGCCGAAATTGAGGGTGAGGATGCCGTAGCCATAGCCCGCGAGGCCGAAGAGCGCGGTCTGGCCGAAGCTGAGCGCGCCGCCATAGCCCCAGATCAGGCACAGGCCGAGCGCCATGAACACCCAGACGAAGAAGTAGGCGGTGTTGCCGACTGTGTACCCGTCGGCGAAGAGCGGGTAGGCGGCGGCGGCGATGACGACGAGGCCGAAGATCGACCAGAAGATGGGGCCGCTGCCCATGGTCTGCGGGCCGTTGAGGCGGCTCAGGAGCGAGGGGCGGCTCATCAGCGGCGCTCCCTCAGGATCCAGCCGGAGACGCCGCGCGGCAGGACGCGGATCGCGACGATGACGGCGAGGAGGATGCCGATCTGGCCGAAGAGCTGGCCCTGCCAGGCGGTCAGGCTCGACTTGATCAGGCCGAGCAAGCCGGCGGCGGGCGCCGTGCCGAGGAAGACGTCGGACCCGCCGACCACGACGGTGACGAATGCCTCGACGATGAAGGTGCTGCCGATGCCAGGCGCCAGCGTCATGGTGGGCGCGTAGAGGCCGCCGGTGAGGCCGGCGAGCGCCGCGCCGAGCCCGAAAGTGAGGCTGTAGATCAGGCTCGTGTTGACGCCGAGCGCGCGGGCCATTTGCGGCCCCTGGATGGTGGCGCGCGCCAGGATGCCGAAGCGCGTCGCGCTGAAGAGGAAGTAGAGCGCGAGCAGCAGGAGGATCGCCACCGCCATCAGCACCACGCGGTAGGCGGAATAGGAGTACTCGCCGATGGTGATGCCGCCGAGCGGCGTGCCGATGCCGGGAAAGGACGGGCCGATGAGGATCAGCGTGCCCTGCGTGACGATCAGGCTGATGCCCCATGTCGCCACGATCGTGTCGAGGGGCCTGCTGTAGAGCCTGCTGATGATCAGGCGCTCGATGATGATGCCTGCGATCCCGGCCGCGAGCGCCCCGCAGAGAATGGCGATCGGCAGCGGCAGGCCGGCGCGAAAGCTCGCGGCGGTGACGTAGGCACCGCACATGATGAACTCGCCATGGGCGAGGTTTATGACCCCCATCATGCCGAAGATGACGGCGAGGCCGATCGAGGCGAGGACGAGAAAGGCGAAGGCGTCGCCGAATTGATAGAGAAATCCGAGGATCAGGTTCACTGTCTGCACCAAGGTCCGCCGCGGGGAAGCCGGCGGGCCGGGGCTGTCAGGCCCCGGCCCGGATGCGCCTTACTTCGGCGGCGGGTTGCTCGGCGTGTACTGCGCGCTCGGGTCGTTCTTGGTGAGATCGCAGCCGGCCTCGCCCAGCCAGTACGGCTTGATGTCGTTCCACACCTTGGGGAAGCTGATCTTGTGGTTCTCGTCGACCTTGGCGAGGTAGATCGTGTGCGAGGCGTGCTGGCTCTTGGGGTCGATGCACACCTTGCCCTCGGGAGCGTCGACGCAGACGTCGCCCTGGGCGATGACCTTGCGGATGTCCTCGCGCTTGGTCGACTTCGCCCGCTCCACCATCTGCTTGTAGAGGTAGATGGCGTGGTAGGAGTTCTCGGCCTCCTGGTTCACGTAGGGCTCGTTCGGGAACTTGGCCTTCCACTTGGCGAGGAACGCCTTGCTCTCGGGCGTGTCGATCTCCTCGATGTAGTTGGTCGTGACGTACATGTTGGCGAGGCTCGGCGGCGTGAAGCGCTTGTGCTCGTAGCCCTGGCCGACATTGACCGAACTGGCCATCGGCAGGCCCACCTTCGCGGCGCCGGCCTGCTCGTAATAGGAGGCCTGCGCCGCACCCACGAGCAGCGTGACGACGAAGTCGGGCTTCGCCTTCTGGATGTTCTGGATCGTCTGCGAGAACTGCGAGACGCCCAGCGGGATGAACTCCTCGCCGACCATCGTGCCGCCGTTCTCCTTGACGATGTTGCGCACCCATTCGGCCGAGATCTGGCCGAAATTGTAGTCGGCGGCGATCGTGTAGACCTTCTTGCCGTACTTCTCCATCATCCACGGGATGAGGGTGGAGAATTGCTGCTCGGGCACGGCGCCGGTGACGATCATGTTGGCGTCGCAGACGCCGCCTTCGTACTGGTTGTTGTAGAAGGCGAAACCGTCGAGCTGGTTGACGATCGGCCGGTAGGCCTCACGCGAGGCGCTGGAGAAGCCGGCGAACACGACGTCCACCTTGTCGCGCTGCAGCACGCGGCGCATGAACTCCTGGTAGCGCGTGTTGTCCGACTGGGTGTCGTAGATGACGAGCTCGATCGGCCGGCCGGCGATGCCGCCCGCCTTGTTGATCTCGTCGGTCGCCAGCTGGATGCCGTGCACCTTGCCGATGGTGGCCAGCGCGAAGTCTCCCGACTGGTCCTCCAGCACGCCGATCTTGATGGGGTCGGCGGCGAGCGCCGGCGCCGCCGCGCAGGCGAGCGCCACGGACGCGAGCGCAGTCCCGATCTTCAGAAACTCTTTCATGATCCATCCCTCCACGATCACAGATGTCTCTTCGACGACGCTGGCACCGGCGCCGCCGGAGATCCGGTTTCGGACGCGGCTTCCTCGAGCCGCCCGATGAAAGCTTCGCTGTAGGCCTCCACGCTGAGGCGCTCGCGCATGGCCTCGCGCCGCAGCAGCTCATAGGCCGCGTCGTCGTTCATGCCGCAATCGACGAGGGCGAGGATCGCCTTGACGAGGCCGCGCCTGCCGCGGCGGCGCTGCTCGTGGTCGGCGATGAGCTCGGTCAGATGCCGGCGCATGCGGTACTGGTTGATGCCCAGGAACAGCGCGGAATAGACGCCAGATTGTTGCACAGGCTTGCGGATGAACGCCGTCGCTCCGAGCGCGAGGAGCGCGCGCAGGCGGCCCGGCGCCTCGACGCCCACGAGCGCCACGACCGGTGCCCCGGGAATCTGGCCGGAGCGCCCGAGCGGCGCGTAACCGGGAATGTCCGTGTCGCCGTCGACGATGATGACGTCGCCGTCGGCTTGGATGGAGGCTGCGGCCTGCTCCAGAGCGGCCTCGTTCGGCGCGATGCGCTCGGCACACAGTCCGAGACGGCCGAGAACAGTCTCAAGCGTCGCGGCCGTGGGATCGGCAATGCCGACCAGCAAGGCGCGGTTGCCGCTGAAATTCTGGACGAGGCGGGGGAGCGTCATCGCACGAGCCTCAGGCGGCTCGACGGGCGGTCGAACACGAAACGGGGAGAGTTGTCGAGCAGATAGGGGTCCGGTGCAGCCGGCGCGGAGGCCTCGCGGACGATGTCGAAGCGCCCCAGCGCGTTCGAGACACCGATGCGGGGCGTCAGCCATGCATGCAGCGTGTCGGGATCGATCCGGACGGGTCCCTGCGGCGCCCGCAGCCGAAGCTTCACGACTGCGGCGCGCACCGCCTTGACGTTGTCAGTCCCCGCCTCGGCGAGTGCGCCGCCGAGCAGCCGCGCGGCGATATAGCTCGCCTCCGCGTCCGCCGAGGCGACGGGGCCGCCCGGGAAACGGCCCTCGTAAGCGCCGAGGAACCGGGCGTTCTCCGCGGACCGGATCGATGAAAAGTAGACGCTGGAGCTGATATGGCCGGCCACGGCATCGCCACCGATCGCCTCGAGCTCCGGTTCGGAAAGGCTGCAGCTCGCCACGGGGCAGTCCGCAGCCTGATCGATGCCGAGTTCGGCGCAACGGGCGCGGAACTGGGTGAAGAAGGCGTAGGCGGAGGTGCCGATCAGGGTGTTGAAGACGAAGGCGGGCTGCAGAGCGAGGATGTCCTCGATGATCGAGGCGAAGTCCGTCTCGCCGACCGGCACGTAGCGCTCGAACGGGACGGTGCCGCCGCGCGTCAGGATGGTCTCCCGCATGATCCTGTTGTTTTCCCAGGCCCAGATGTAGTTGGACCCGAGACACACCACCCGGTCGCCGTGGCGGGCGACCATGTGCTCGATCAGCGGCACGATGTGCTGGTTCGGCGAGGCGCCCGTGTAGATGACGTTTCCCGATGTCTCGAAGCCCTCGTAGTGCGACGGGTACCAGAGGAGCGCATCGTGCTTTTCGATGAGCGGGATGATCTCCTTGCGGGACGATGACGTGTAGCACCCGACGATATGCCTGATGCCGTCGGCCAGCAGTCCCGTGCACAGCGACTGGTAGCGCTCCAGCCGCCCGCCTGGATTGGCGATCACGGGATCGAGCGTGATCCCGGACTGGCCCGCATTGAACTCCTCGATGGCCAGGAGCGCTCCGTTCAGCATGGATTCAGCCACGACGCCATAGGATCCAGTTGTCGAAAACAACAATCCGATTCTGTATTCGCGTCGGCTGGCCATGTTCCGTCCAAAGCAAAAGCCTCCACCAGCTGATGAGCTGAAGGAGGCGCCGTTGCCAATTATGTAACCCTGGAGGCGCGACTACTATCAGGCGATCATTGCCCAGCGTCGCGATTACAAGGATTGGCGGCTAACCCGCAGTCTGTCAAGCCAAAAAGCGGGCACGCCCGTTCTTAGGGCGGAGTGCGCCGCGGCTGTGCAGTAAAGCTGGGCGATGCCCCGATTCGTGCCGCCTCGTGTCGCACGGTTGGGCAGCGGCGGGCGTTTGCGGGCCCTTTTCAATCGGTTTGAGCGCTCCCGCGCGCTCCCGTGCGTCGCCCCGCGACGTCCCGCCGCATGGTGGCGGCCGGGTGCGGTCTGCGCTACCACCGTGAACACGCGAGAACAGCAGGTCGGGGAGGGTGCCATGCGGCCGAACAAGGTGACGGCGGCGGTCATGACGGGCCCGGGGCGGATCGAGGCGCAATCCTTCCCCTATCCCGACGTGGGCGACGACGCTCTCGTGATCGCGCTCGAGATGTGCGGCCTCTGCGGTACCGACAAGCACACCTACCGGGGCGAGACGACCCAGTACGGCGGAACGCCGGCGGAAACGACCACGCCCTTTCCGATCGTACCGGGTCACGAGATCGTCGGCACCGTGGCGGAGATCGGCCGGCGTGCGCGCACGCGCCTCGAGTACACAGGCAAGGAACTCAGGGTCGGCGACCGCGTCGTCATGTGCCCGGACATACTGTGCGGGCGCTGCCATTACTGCCGCAACTTCTCGGGCTTTCCGCTCTGCGAGAACATTCGCGGCTACGGCAACCATTTCACCGCGACCGAGGCGCCGCACCTGATGGGCGGCTGGGCCGAGCACATCTATGTCCGCCCGGACGCCTTCGTCTACAAGGTCCCGGACGGCCTCGACGCCGACCTCGCGGTCATGACCGAACTCATGTCCGTCACCTACAATCTCGACAAGGCCAAGTCCTTCTACTCGATGGACGGGGAGGGCTTCGGTTCGGGCGCCTCCATCGCCGTCCAGGGCGTGGGACCGATGGGGCTCCTGCACGTGTTCAAGGCGCGCATCATGGGGGCAGGCGACATCGTTGCGCTCGACCGGTCCGATTTCCGGCTCGACATGGCGCGGCGGTTCGGAGCCGACCACACCGTCAATGTCACGGGGCTGACCGCCGACGACATCGTCGACCGGGTGCGCGAACTGACGGATGGGCGCGGTGCCGACCTGGCCATCGAGTGCACCGGCTATCCCGAGGCGATCGGGCCGGGGATCCGGATGGTTCGCCGCGGCGGCACCTACATCGTCGCCGGCGTTTTCGCCGACGTGGGCGACGTCACCCTCAACCCGCATCACATCGCGGCGCGCCAGGTGCGGCTGATCGGCATGTGCAACCACCCGCCCACCGGCTATGTCGCCAGCATGAAGCTGCTGGAGAAGCACCAGCATGACTTCCCGCTCCGCGATTTCGTCACGCACCGCTTCCCCGTGGCGCACGCCGATGCCGCCATGGCGCAGGCGATGAAACTCGACGAGACGATGAAGGTGGTGATCACGCCGTGATCCGCCACGGACGGCGTTCGTCCGGACAGGCATCCCCACGGAACGACCGTGCCAACCCCACCCGATGGGGCGGGCCCAAATCAGGAGGGGTCAGGCGACGGCGGACAACCTTCCGTGTCGGGACACCCAGTGGCCTGCCCCGGTCGTGCGGAAGCGGTCCACCAGGCCGTTGAGCGTTTCGACCTGACGGGTCAGGGCTGCCGCGGACTCGGAAGTCCGTTCGGCGAGCGAGGCGTTATGCTGGGTGATTTCGTCCATCCGGGCGACGCTCTGGCTCATCTCGTCGATGCCGTTCGCCTGCTCCACCGCGGCGGCGGAGATCTCTCCGACCGTCTCGGCAACCAGCCCGGACGCCTGCACGATGCGCTGCAGCGTGCTCCCCGCCTCGCGCACCAGCCGGACTCCTTCGGCCACCTCCGCCGTGGAAGTGGAGATCAGCCCGCTGATGTCCTTCGCGGCGTCGCCCGAGCGCTGCGCCAGCGTGCGCACCTCGGCCGCCACGACGGCGAAGCCCTTGCCAGCCTCTCCGGCGCGAGCCGCCTCCACGGCGGCGTTGAGCGCAAGGAGGTTGGTCTGGAAGGCGATCTCGTCGATCACCGACGTGATCTCGGTGATCTTGCCGGACGCCTGCTCAATCCGCGTCATGGCGTCGACGGCGTGGCTCACGGTCTCGCCGCCAAGCCGTGCGACCTCGCGGGCCTCGCCAGCGTGGCCCACGGCCTGCCGGGCGGACAGCGCGGCCGCCTTCACGGAGGCGGCAAGTTCCTCGGTGGTGGCGGACGTCTCCATGAGGGAACGAGCCTGCTGCTCCGTGCGTCCGGCGAGATCCCGGCTGCCCTCCATGATGTCCTGGGAGGCCGCCAGCGTCTCGCGAGAAGCCTCGCGAACGGAGGCGATGAGCGAGGAGAGCGTGTCGAGGAGCTCGTTCACGCCATTGCCGAGCGAGAGAAGTTCGCCCGAGACGCCAGCCGTCGAGATCCTCGGGGTGAGGTCGTCCTGCTTGGCTGCATCCACGACCTGGAGCACCTGCCGGACGACGCTCTCCATCATCCGGCGAGCCTGCACCTGCGCCGTGACGTCAGTGGCATATTTGACGACCTTGAAGGGCTGGCCGTCGGCGTCGAAGATGGGGTTGTAGCTCGCCTGTATCCAGACTTCCCTCCCGTCCTTACCCAGGCGCCGGTACTGGGCGCTGTCGTAGACGCCGCGCCGGAGCTTTTCCCAGAAGGCGAGGTAGTCTCCCGAATTGCGATCCGCCGGGTCGACGAACATGCGATGGTGGCGGCCCACCACCTCGTCCTGGTTGTAGCCGACGGTGTTCAGAAAGTTCTGGTTGGCGGAGAGGATGGTGCCCTCGAGAGAGAAAGTGATGACCGCCTGGGCCTTGTCGATGGCCGCGATCTGGCCGTCATAGTCGGCCATGCGGGCCTTGTTGGCCGTGATGTCGGTGGCGAACTTCACCACCTTCACGCACTTCCCTTTCCGATCGAGAACCGGATTGTACGTGGCCTGCAGCCAGATGTTGCGTCCATCCTTGACCACGCGCCGGTACTGTCCGCCGTCAAAGATCCCCTGCTTCAACTTGTCCCAGAAGGCTTTGTAAGCGGGAGTGTCGCGGTCCTGGGGCTGCACGAAGATCGAGTGGTGCTTGCCCTTGATCTCCGCGAGCGAGTAGCCGACGACATCGAGA
>JAESFG010000688.1_pt1 | contig 11254 bp, 8 predicted proteins | sample 9269371 | NCBI WGS metagenome assembly JAESFG01 (sample SAMN14506227, study PRJNA617093) | algae metagenome | isolation source: Aetokthonos hydrillicola CCALA 1050 (B3-Florida) and co-occurring... | place: USA: South Carolina | collected 2013-01-01 | reverse complement strand
TTCCCTTTCCGAACAGAGCCGTTAAGCCCCATTCCGCCGATGATACTGCAATCACATGTGGGAAAGTAGGTAGCCGCCAACCTTTTTTTTTTAAGTCCTCACCTAACAAGTGAGGACTTTTCCTTTTAGCTAACATATTACTTTTACTTGATACTATTTTTATAAAAACTGGCGTTTTTTAGATATTAGTAAATCTTCGTTTAATTATACATCCCTAAGAAATTGTCTGTTGAAGATATTTTATTGCTTAAATTTAAAGCCTTTTTTTCAATACAGATATTACCGATACTCTACTCTTTTGTATCTGTTTTGCTGTTTTTTTCTTTATAATGGGTTATTTGCTCAGAATACCAATCTCAGGTATAAATGGGTATCTCTCAATAACTTAAAATCTACAGATACTTTAGCAATTTATTCACCTTCTGTTCGATTAGTATTTCCTCAAGATACTAGTATTCAATTAATATTTGACTTGAATCAAAATAAAATTAGATATACTGGTAACCATCTTCCTGATTCTATCTTAGTTAGTTATAGAGTCTTTGATTTTAACTGGCATACTAATTCTCTTTCTAAAAATAGTTTAGAAAAAAAGTACTTGTATATGCCTAAGCCTTTTAAAAAGGAGCAAGACCTTAGTGAAAAGAAAGAAGAATGGTTTAAAACTAGTAAAATAACAAAATCAGGTAGCATTACACGTGGTATATCATTTGGAAATACACAAAGTGTTTATGTTAACGCAGGATTAAATCTACAACTGGAGGGGAAAATATCAGATAATCTAAATGTAGTAGCAGCTATATCAGACCAAAATATTCCTTATCAGCCTGAAGGAAATACGCAGACCCTTCAACAGTTTGATAAAGTCTTTGTACAACTTTTCTCCAAGGATACAAGATTTTCGATAGGTGATATTGTGTTGAGAAACCCTATATGGGATAGAATAAATAGAAGTTCTTATTTTTTGAGATATTATAAAAATGTCCAGGGTGGATTAGTAGAGAATGCTACAAAAATTTCTTCTAATCGAATTATTAATAGTTCTCTGGCAGGGGCAGTAGCTAAAGGTAGATTTGCTTCAATTTTTGTGGATGCTATAGAGGGGGTGCAAGGTCCTTACCGTTTAAAGGGACCTGCAAATGAACGGTTTATTATTGTGCTTGCAAACTCGGAAAGAGTATATGTAGATGGAAAGCTAATAGAGAGAGGATTTAACATGGATTATACAATAGATTATAATTTGGCAGAAATTACCTTTAATCCTAAAATCATTATTACGAAATATACACGTATCAGGGTAGATTTTGAATTTTCAGAAAGAAATTATAGCAGAACTATTTTCTCTATTATCCATCAGGAAACTTTTAAAAAACTTAATTTTTTTATTAACTACTATTCTGAAAAAGACAATCCTCGTAATCCTGTTACGCTTTCACTATCTGATAATGACAGGCAAATCCTTAGTCAGGCTGGTAATAATATTGAAAATGCTTTAGCACCATCTGTTACTGAATTATCCACTTTCGATGAGAAACAAGTACTATATAGAAAAACAGATACTTTAATAAACGGACAAATTTTTGAAATATATCAATATTCAACTAATCAAACAGATGCTAAATATCAGGTCTCTTTTTCAGATGTGGGTTCAGGAAACTATATATTGAAAAATGCACTGACAAATGGAAGAGTGTATGAGTGGATTGCTCCTGTCAATGGAATAAAGCAGGGAACTTATGAACCTGTCAGATTACTTCCAGCACCTGCAAAAAGGCAAATGGTTACTTTAGGGGTAGAATATAATCTTTCTCAACAAGAGCAATTATTCATAGAAACTGCTTATTCTTATAAAGATATTAATCTGCTGTCAACAATAGGAAATGAGCAGAATACGGGAGCTGCTTTCAAAACAGGTTACAGGAATAATGGCAAAAAAATATCTTTTTTAAAAAGATATATCTGGATTGGTGAAACAGGTATTGAATTAAATCAGCAGTATTTTAATCCCATAGATCGTTTTAGAGATATTGATTTTGACAGAGATTGGAGCATTCGACTGGATACTGTGAAACCTAATCAGGAATTTATTTTAAATGGGAAGTTAGGAATAATTTATAGTCCTCAAAAAGACTCTGCTAAAGTAAGTCTTTCTAAAAATTTTCCGTTAATAAAGGCTGACAGAATCTTATATGATTTTATGAAGAGGATAAGAACAGATGAAATAAATGGGTGGCAAAACCGCGGGATTTTTGAAGGAAGTATCGGAAGACTGCATATTCAGGGGAATACTTTTTTTCTTTTTGCTGACCAGCGTTGGGAACAAGTAAGCTGGCAAAGATTTAAAAGTGAATTTAAGTATAAAGCGAGATATGTGGTACCTGGTTATATAATAGAAGTAGATAAAAATCGAATTAATTCAAATGCAAAAAAAGATTCGGTATTACGGACAGTAATGAACTTCACCTCCCACACTTTTTTTTTACAAAATACAGATACTGCTTCAACAAAATTTCGAACAGACTATACCTGGCGGGAAGATAACCTGCCTGTAGATGGGAAAACTCTAAGAAATACATTATCCCATACCGTAAATGGGAGTGTGAAAACTATTTTATTCAAAAATCAAGACATTGCTTTTACAGGAACATATCGTAAACTGGAAAATGTGCAGCTAAAAGGATTAGATGAAGAAACTATTATGGGAAGACTGGATTGGAATGGTGATTTCTGGCAACAAAATTTACGTTCACAGTTTACTTATAATATGGCTACTGGGAGAGAATTGAAGAGAGAATTTGTGTTCTTACCTGTTCCTACAGGGCAGGGAACACATACTTGGCGTGACGAAAATGGAGATGGAATACAACAATTGACTGAGTTTTATGAAGCAATTAACTCAGATGAACGCAATTATGTGAAGTTTTTTACACCCACTGACCAGTATATTAAAGCATATTCACAAAACCTGAACTATCGGCTGACTGCTAATTTTCCGGTAGAGTGGCAAAGTGAAAACGACATAAGAGCTTTTTTAACAAAATTTTCATCTGTTTTTTCATGGACTATTTTTAGAAAGATGACAGATGAGGCTATTTGGAAACGTTTTGTTCCGTTTTCTTCTGTAAGTGATAATCAGATATTGTCTCAACAAAATTTGATGAGAGGTACTTTATTTTTTAACAGGACTAGTTCCAGATTTGGAATGGATTTTAATGTATTGCACTCTTTAAGAAAGCAACTTCTGACAAATGGTTTTGAAACTAATGCAAATACAGAAAAACGCTTGAATAGCCGATTTAATTTTTTGTCTGCCTGGAATATCAAACTTATAATTGCTGAACTATTTAAAACTAATTCTTCTGATTATTTACTCAATCGAAATTATCAGATAAAAGGATGGCAGCTCTCACCTGAGTTGAGTTGGCAGCCTAACAATGATTTCAGAATTTCAGGAAACTATATTTTTACAGTTAAGAAAAATATTTTATCGGATAATAAATTATCTGAAGAAGCTTTATTAAACCAGATAGGATTAGAGATACGTTGGAATAAGTTGCAAAAACGTTCTTTATCGGGTATGCTAAAAATGATAGAGATTGATTTTAAAAATGGCGAAACAGACTCACCAGTAGGATATGAAATGTTGGAAGCATTACGCCCAGGTATTAACTGGAACTGGAATTTAACCTGGCAACAGAGGCTTTCCAATGGATTACAGCTTAATCTTATATATGAAGGAAGACAATCGCAGAACCAGCGGGTTATTCAGATTGGAAGAGTACAAGTTTCTGCACTTTTTTAAGGGCAATGGATTTGAAGAAAAAAGATAAATTTTCATCTTTGGAAAAAAATAACTAAAAAAACATGAAAATAAAAGGAATCCTTGGTGCTGTATTAGTCATTTTAGGTATTTTACTTATTCTTTTTGCAGCGTATGCCTTTCTGGCAGATGGCAGAATGTTATTAGGACTTTCTATCGGAAAAATAGAATCATTGGTTCCACTTCTCATCGGAAGTATTTTTTTATTTGCAGGTGTGGGTTTGTTTAAGGGTGTTTCGGGAATAAAATAGATGTTCTTATAAAACAGTCTAATCTGCTATTCTGGAGTTATAAATCAAAAACCCGAAGTGAAAAAGCACCCCAAAGGGTTTCTCGTTGTCATTATAATAATTGAGACTTAGGCTGGCAGGACCCAAAAAAGTGTGATATACTAAACCTGCACTGCCAGATAAAGCAATATTACGTAGCAATATACCTTCAGTACCAGCTTGCTGATTAGGTTTTTCAACTATTTTACGTAAAGGTTGAAAAGCATATCCTTCTATCCGAAAGTCCAGATTTCGTTTTAAAGTTAGAATATTGCGTAAGCCAGCAGCTACATAGCTATAAGCCCTGTAATTTTCCAAGAACAATGTACGACTGTCATTGAGAGAATAAAATGCCGGAGCTTCAATCTGTGAAGAGCGGAAGTTTTGGAAAACAGGTTGATTGGATAATACCCCCTCAAGCAAATACCCACATTTATAGCGACTTTTTGCAAAGAAATAATTTTCAGAACGAATACGAGCTTTCCACCACATCCGATTACTTGAAGTTTTGTTTTCCAGTACAGAGGTATTCCCTGGGGTTAGAGTTTCTATTCCATTGATTATTCTGAACGATGCTGTCAAAGCTCCTCCCTGTGAGGCATATTGTTTTCTGTTTAAGGTATTCATACTATAACTCAAACTGACCGTTTCTCCTTCAAACTGTGTAACATCGAGTGTGTCAGTCGAATTAAAATTTTTAGTATTGTTATAGGAATCAAGAATATTAAAATGTCCGCCACTTAATACAAACTTCCCCCGGTTAGTAAATGCAAAGCCCAAATTCATTAATATTTTTTGCTCATGTTGCTCTATCACAGTAGGCTTACTATTAGGAATAAATAATTCATTGGTTTGCAGATAATTCCACTCATTACTAGTAATTTCAGGTTCTACATAAAACTGAAAAGCAAGAGGGAAATTGACTCTGACTTTAAATTGTCCTGACTGGTAAAACCGACCGGTGTAAAAATTAAATTCAAAATTGTAAAGCTGCCTTCGGAGGTAGTTAAATCTGAGTCCTACAAAAAGCTCTTGTATGCTTCTGGAAGCTATATCGCCTCCTAATTCTACCCGTAAATTTTTATCACGTTTCATAAAAAGATTAAGCTTGTAACCAGAGGAAGCCGTATCTTTTACGATTTCCGGGATCAATACCTGAAAATTATCATCAGTAGCTAGTTTATAATAATTTTTACGAACCTGACTGATAGAAAAGGGTGTATTGCGGAGATTAAATAATTTTTTTACATAGCGTTCCTGTATTTTTCGCAGACCTGATAAGTTTAGGCTGTTAACCTGTAGTTGATTTTTATCAAGCAAAAGATTTCTTCTTTTGGCAAATAACTCTTCTTTGTCTATCCGTCTGTGTATTTTGTCCTTAATCATAGGCATTTTTCGAATAGTTGCCTCATAACCAGCTTGTATCATTTCTTTGGCGTACCTGAAATCTAATGCTGTATATTTTCCCAGATTAGGCTGCAGATAAATGTCGTTTTCAGTAAGCTGACAAGAATCACTTTTAGCTAAAAGTAAAAATAAGGGGCTGTCAGTAAGTAGATTATTATCTTGTTGGTAAGGATAGCTGAGATAAGTTTTAGAAGAAACATTAGAACCTATGACCAAATCAGGATGAAATTCACTTCTCATGATATCCACCGGAAAGTTATTATAAACACCACCATCATACACATATCTGCCTTTTACACGAATTGGACTGAAGAAAAAAGGAACACTCAATGTTGCCCGTAAAGCTGTAGAAAGATTGCCATCCCGGATAGTAATTTGCTCTTGAGTGAAAATTTCAGCAGCAAGACATCTGAAGGGAACTACCAGGTTATCAAAGTTATAACCAGCCCTGGCAGAAGATTGTGCCAGCCACTCTGTCAAAGCAAAATTAATGGGCATATCATTGACCAAATCCTTCTGAAAAGTGGCACGAAAACCTGTATCTAATGCCATCTTTATACGTATCCAAGAGGCATTTTCATCAGTTTTTGAGTAAAAATATTTGTGATTTTCCGGAATTCTGCCATTTACCCAGTTCTGAAACTCTTCTGTGAGGGCAAGGGTCTCCATTTCGGCAGGAGTGTAACCGGCAGCATAAAAACCCCCCACTACTCCTCCCATAGAAGTACCAATAATATAATCTACAGGAATATCATTTTCTTCAAGAGCTTTGAGTACACCAATATGAGCAAGACCTTTTGCTCCACCGCCACTCATTACCAATCCGATTTTTTGTGCTTTTGCAGAAAAAGATAATAAAAACCACACTGGAAGCAAGAGTATTTGCCAGTTTAAGGGAAATGCAGAAAAAGAAAAGAGGGTAAAAATTCTCAAAACAAAAGAGGCTGATTTTCATTTATAAAACCGTAATTGGGCACAAAAAATTTTATAGGTTTTCTTTTTTCAGAAAAAAAACTTTAATAAATGATAAGTCTAAACTAATTAAAGAAATTTTTGTACTAAATCAGGAATATAATTCTGTAATTTTGCAGCTGTACTTTCACTTAGATATACTTTCATAAAATATTGTTTATGTATTTCTCCAGAATAGCAGGGGTAGGACACTTTGTACCAGAAAATGTGGTAACCAACCAGGATCTTGAAAAACTAATGGATACCAATGATGCCTGGATACAAGAACGAACAGGCATCAAAGAACGACGCTTTTTTAATCCTGAAACCGATACCGTAGCCAATATGGCTGCCCGAGCCAGCCGTAAAGCTTTGGAAATGGCAGGTTTACAGGCAACCGATGTTGATTTTATAGTGCTGGCAACCATTACTTCTGATTATTATTTTCCAGGTTCTGGCGTACTGTTAGGCAGAGAACTCGAAATTCCTGGCGTTCCGGCAATTGATATTAAAAATCAATGTTCAGGGTTTATTTATGCACTTTCTGTTGCCGACCAGTTCATCCGCTCTGGCATGTATAAAAATATACTGGTAGTCGGTTCAGAAGTTCAATCAACTTTTCTCAACTTATCAACTGAATACCGGCATACGGCAATTATTTTTGGTGATGGGGCTGGGGCAGTGGTTTTACAACGTACAGAAGATAAAGACCATAGTATTCTTTCTACTCACCTGCATGCTGATGGCAGATTTGCAGAAGAACTGATGGTAAAAGACCCCGGAGGCAGTCGTGCCGGACGCTGGATAAGCAAAGAGCAAATAGAAAATGGTAGTATGGAGGTAATGATGAAAGGAAATGCTGTGTTTAAACATGCCGTACAGCGTTTCCCGGAAGCTATACGGGAGGCTTTGGATGCAAACGGATATAAAGCAGAAGATATTGATTTGCTTATTCCTCATCAGGCAAATTTGAGAATTACAGAATATGTACGAGAAAATATGGGACTGGCAGAAGAGAAAGTTTTCAGTAATATTCAGCACTATGGTAATACCACAGGAGCTTCCATACCTATTGCGATGAGTGAAGCAATGAGCACCGGAAAAATTAAAAGTGGTGATTTGATATGTCTGGCTGCGTTTGGCAGTGGCTTTACCTGGGCTTCTGCTTTAATAAAATGGTAGTAGTCAGTAAAATCGTAGCTTCAACAGCTATACTTTTACTATTTTTCATTATCGTTATTCTAAAATTCAGAATAACCAAAGAGTATTTGTAATGACTTAGAATTATTGTTTGTCAGGAATAGATGCTAAACAAAAGTCTGAGTTTATATCAATTTAAAATTTGTGTTACATATTTCAGACTTGCTAAGTCTTGATACAGGTTTTAGGAGTTGAGATCGTTTCGTAGAACTTGATAAACCTCAATACGACAGAATGATAAGTACTGATATGATTTTTTTATGGTTTTTTAGTGACTTTGCCTCTCCCTTCAAATAAGTTTTGGCTTTCGCAAAGTTGCTAAAAAATTGGTTGGCTCAACTCTCCCCACTCTTGCATATAACGTTCGAGGCTGGTCGCAGGGCTGGCATTTTATAACTGTCCGCCCAGCAACTGAAGCCTGATAGTAGTACAAAAGTAGGTTTTAATTCCGTCTGCCAATCTTACTGTAAACCGTTTGTTAGTGGATGGTATTTTAGTATTAAATGTATTAAGTATTCAACTTGTTAATATCCTGAAATAAAAATCCGTTCAAATAAATTTTGCCTATGCCATTAGAATCCCTCTGTCAAAAATTTCTTGTATGCAGAAATGGCTTCTTGGCTTCTTGTGGCTGTCCCATAGCCACTTGGATCTGACCATGCAAAAATATTCACGACCAAAGCCCCGTTCCTGAACATCTCGGATAAGTATTCATTCCAAGAAATATGTGAAGGGATTATTGCTGCCCCCTCACCCTGCACATTGGTGCCTTCCGATGAAGCCCAACCTTGCTTGTTTTGTTGTTGGAGTTCCTGCAAGATTCTTGATAACTTGCCGTCAACATTATTTTCTTTAAATCCGATTGGGTAAGTGCTGAATCCCGGTCTTGAGTGTGTATTGAATGCAGTGCTTGGATTTGTGTGTGTGAAGCCCAGTAAATCAACAGGAAAGCCTAAGCGATTGCTCATCTGATTAAGTATCATTGGCAGTTGTTCCGTTGGAAAGACAGGAAAAGCAATGTGTGTATAGATACGATTTGTTGGTATACCCGCTTCACCCAGTTTTATTGCCCAATAATCTGCAAAATCATGCACTACCCGTTCCAGCACTGAATCAAAATTGGAGGGTGGGTTAGAAGCACTATAACCAAGGTTTGTGAGTGCATTATACCCTATTCTTACTCTGGAAATACCCAGTTGGCTGGCAGTGCGGTCACTGGTGTCAATATAACGGTGATCTGCCATGTGAGTCTCCCAACCAGCAATAACTCCTGCAAATAACCGTTCTTTATTTTTAGATTTAAGATAATCGATACCACTTTTTATTTCAGACCCAATAACATCTCTTGCTATACGCTGCACCTCTTGTTTGATGACTGGGCTGTTATAACACATTTGCGGAGCCAGTACCACAGGTGCCCAACTTACATATCGATGTGGCATCACGGTTCCTTTCCAATCACTCCACTCTACATTGGCAGGGTTATTCCAAAGGTCTGGACGGTTAATCCAGAACATAGATTCGTCAACGTGAAACATTACGGCTACGTTTTTCTGTTCTGCAATTTTAAATGATTCCCTGATAGACTTACGTAAAATAGAATCATTGTGGTCTAACGATAGAGGTCCAATAGCAAAACCCAATTGCCTTTTGATTCCATCACCTCTGTTATTATCCACTGCAGCAAGAATCTGATCAATTTGGTTCTTAATGGCTATGGTATCCCAAGGTTGAGTAGCACCATTTGAACTGGGATTATAGGTGAAAAGTTGAAAAATCAGATATTGCGTTTCTCCAGTTGTTTGTTGTGTTTTCGTTTCATCTCTTTTACAAGAAGTAAAAAAGATAGTTAAACAAATTACAAATAAAGATTTCATTCTGATGCGTTTTAATATTTTATTACATTAATCAAATTCTGAACAGCTTGGTTGCTTTCTGGTAACGAGCATGCTGCTGGCGGGGGTTAAGAATAAATGACAGTATTATTCAAAGTTGTATTCAACAGTATTTTGTTTCCTTATGCTATCCAATGAAAATGTATTAAAAACCATTGCGTTACATAAAAGATTGTAGAGTATTACTTCATTCTCAAGGATTACCAGCTTCTCTTGGATAGATAACAAGCAGTTCAATATCCTCCCATACTTTCCAATGTCCGTATTGTGGTTCGTCGCATTCGTATTTGGAACCAGCAGTTAGGATTTCGCTTCCGTCAAGGTGTTCCATTCATCCTTTTACAATCACATGAAGTGTATTAACGTCATAACTGTGCCTTGGTGTTTCAGCTTCTGCGGGATGTTCTAGCTTCTTCACATTTACCAAGTTGTAGGTCAAAGTCGTTATCACTCCTCCGTTTGAATTTTTTTCAACTTTTTCAAAGTCACTGTCGATTACTTTAATCACAGTTTAAATCTTATGTAGTTAGAGAATGTTTGGCAATGAGTGATTGAATATTTAAAGGTGTTCAAACAAAATTACCGCTAACAAGCAGGTATTGCTGATGGTGGGGAATTTTATATTCGTCTGCCGGAACCGCTGCCTGGCTTTTTGATAAAGTTAAATATTAAGAACTAAAGCTAGGCTTTGCAAGTCAAGCCCCGAACCAAAGTACAGTAAAATTACCGATGCTGATTGCTCCAATGTCAAGCCCCACTATTGGCAATACCACTGTTAGCTGTAGTGCTATTAGTAGGCATTAGGATTTCCTCCTTTTGCCATAAATGTGTCACGGTCTATCTCTGTAAACAAGGGAATAGATATTACTGCTGTTTGGTCTTTCAAGATATCTTTTGAAAGTTGTTTCATTTCATCTAAATTCTGTTCTGCAGAAGTATAGTATAAAGCGTCACCTTGGTTAACTATTTCGCCGTCTTTTGTTTGGATGTACTTGAATTCAAAATATTTCATCGTCAAATTATTTTAGTATTAAGAGGAGTGTTTTTTATTCGATATGATTAACTGATGTAAATGATAATCAAATTAATTAATAGCAAGGGGAGGGGCTATTAGTCTTCAAAGTTTATAAATCGCAGCAACCTCTTCAGATTTTTGTTTCAATAAATTTGATAGAGATGTGGAAACATGAATAAACTCCTCATCCGAGGGCTTAAAATGTTTTTCGATATAGTCCAACAATTCATTAAACATCTTTATTGATAGTGTCTGGTCACTAAGAAGTCTATGTAGTGAATTTAATTTATCATTCGTGTCCATACTGTATTTTTAATGTTTATAATTTTATCTGAAAGCAAAAAAAGAAATCTATCAATATGTAGTGTTGCTTTTGCATTACAGCCAACGAAAAAGGCTTGGCGATGTTGGGAAAATAGCATTCCGTCTGCCCATAACCAAAGCTTAATGATTGCAATATTGTTGATGTTTTATTCAAGTGCCAAATTTATATTCGTCAAGCCCGAACTGCTGCTAAATAGAATTACAAATGTTGAGGTTGGCTTGGCTGCCCCAATATTGCCAAACCACTGTGCCTGTTGCACAACTAAATTACCAAAAGTAAACAAATTACAAAAAAACAACTAAAAACAAGTTCAATATATTGATATACAATTGTTTAAGTAGTATATTTTTTGTATTTTCAACCCATGCAAGG
>JAESFG010000687.1_pt1 | contig 11281 bp, 8 predicted proteins | sample 9269371 | NCBI WGS metagenome assembly JAESFG01 (sample SAMN14506227, study PRJNA617093) | algae metagenome | isolation source: Aetokthonos hydrillicola CCALA 1050 (B3-Florida) and co-occurring... | place: USA: South Carolina | collected 2013-01-01 | reverse complement strand
GCGGCCAATGTAACCCTGCCCGCATTGGAAGAAATGCTTAACCAGTCTGCCACGCTAAACCCTGCATTACGTGCTTACGATTTTAAAATGAGCATACTGCAGGCAGAACGCAGGCTAAAATTTCAAAGCCTGTTGCCTACCTTAAATGCAAGGGCCAACCTGCTTAACAAAGGGTATTATGTAGCCAAAGGGTTAGATGGCAATTTGCTGGAGAACAACTATAAATGGGGGCTTACTTTTAAAATGCCCTTGTTTTTACGCGAAGCCCGGGGTGAGTATAAAAAGGCCCAGATTAAAATAAGGGAAACAGACCTGCAAAGGCGTAACAAAGCCTGGAACATCAGCAACAAAATCAACAGCTACTTTACCGAAGCAGCTTTGCTGCAGCAACAGGTAAGTGCTGCATGGCAGGCATACAACAGTTACAACGCGTTGCTAAAGGCCGAAACACTCAAGTTCAGCAATGGCGAAAGTTCATTGTTCCTCATCAACAGCCGCGAAAACAAAGTGATGGAAACCCTGCAGAAAATTACTGAGCTGTCTATGAAATTTTACAAAGCCCGTTACGGTGTAGAATGGTCGGCCGGGTTGTTAAGATAAAACGTAGTTATACCTTACCACAACAGTTTGTTGTCATCTGAAAGTCAGTAAGTCAGTAAGTCAGTAGTCAGTAGTCAGTAGTCAGTAGTCAGTAAGTCAGTAGTCAGTAAGGTTAGGTGTAAGCATACTGTGTACTTATTGACTTACTTACCAATGACGCTATGACTTACCTAAGTACAAGTGTGCGACGCAACCGGTGCCTCATAGCAGTACTATTGCCTGTTGCCTAAAAAAGGCAGTGTGTAATGCTATGAGGGTGTTGCAACAAAAATTAACCTGCCAGCACGCTGCTTTTTTGCAGTTTGGCTTTAAAGTCTGAAATGAATTTTTTGCTGTGCTCGCTTAAGATGAGTTTGCCGCTGATGGCTGCACGTTCTTTAAGCAGTGTATCCCAGTGTTCGGTGCCTTTCCAGAACATTTCTTTCATTTCTTTTATGGCTTCGGGGTTGGCGTGGGACAGGTGGTTGGCCAGCCTGGTAATGCTGTCGTCCATACCTGCTTCGTCGGCATGCAGTTCTGCGTATAAACCCTTACGGCGGGCCCAGTCTGCAGGCCTCCACAAATGGGCATCAATGGCCAGTTGCGAAAAGGCCGAAAGGCCCAATTTACGTTCAATGGCGGGGCCTACCACAAAGGGGCCTATGCCTACAGCCAGCTCGCTCAGTTTTACCTCGGCACCTTCGCAGGCAATGGCATAATCTGCCGCGGCGGCAAGGCCCACACCGCCACCTATACACTTGCCGTGTATGCGGGCAATAACCAGTTTGCCGCACTTACGCATGGCATTGATTACGTTGGCAAAGCCGGTAAAAAACTTAAGGCCTTCTTCTTTGGTGGTAATAGATGCCAACTCGTCGAAAGAGGCACCGCTGCAGAAAACCTTGCTGCCTTCTGAACGCAGGATAATAACCCGGGTACTGGGGTTAAGGCCTTCGGTGTGGATGTCTTTGGCCAGGGCGTCTAATATTTTGCCGGGTAAGGAGTTGCTTTGCGGATGGTGAAATTCTATGGTTGCTATGCCATGTTCCCTTTCTACTTTAACATAGCCTTCTTTAATCTGTTCAATCATAATGCTGTAATGTTTATACAATCAAATTTGGTAAAATTTTTTCAAAACAAAGTGTTAGCGTTCAGATACACAACAATAAAAAAGCTGCCCGGTTGCCGGGCAGCTTAAAAACTTAGGGTAGTTTGGCAACCATAGTTAGTATGGTGGCAATACCGGTTATCTCGCCGGTATCGTCTATCATTTCTACCAGCCATTTTACAATGCCTTTGTCAATATCGGTTTCTTCTTTCTTTTGCTGGGCGGTTTTTTCCTTACAGGTAAAGCGTATGCGTATGCCGGTGCCAGGGTAAACAGGCTTGGTAAAACGCAGTTCATCAATACCGTAGTTAAGCAATACGGGGTTCTTTTCATAACTGTGTACAAACAGGCCGGCAGCAATGCTCATAATCAGGTAACCGTGTGCCACCTGGCGTTCAAACATGGTGCCTGTAAAATCGGTGTCTTTAAGGTGGGCATAAAAGTGGTCGCCGCTAAGGTCTGCAAACCTGTCAATGTCCTCGCTGGTAATAATGCGTTCTTCGGTAACAATCTGGTCGCCAATTACCAGTTCTTCAAAATACTTTTTAAAAGGGTGTTTACCGGGGTCTTTGCCTTTGGCACCGGGCTGGTACACATTGCCAATGGCTGTGATCATATCAGGCGAGCCTTGTATGGCCACCCGCTGCATGTAATGTTTTACACCGCGTACGCCGCCCATTTCTTCACCGCCGCCGGCACGGCCGGGGCCGCCATGTACAAGCAAAGGCAGTGGTGAGCCATGGCCGGTGCTTTCTTTTGCACAATCGTTGTTTAGCACCAGTATACGGCCATGATAAGCGGCTGCACCCAATACATACTGTTTGGCAATTTTTTCGCTGGCGGTAACAATGCTGCTTACCAGCGAGCCTTTACCCATTTTGGCCAGGGCAATGGCATCATCCATGGTTTGGTAAGGCATAAGTGTAGATACAGGCCCAAAAGCCTCCACCTCGTGCACTTCTTTGCTGGTAAACGGGTTTTGGTTTAGCAGCAACAACGGACTAATGAATGCCCCTTTCACTGCATCGGCATCAATGACTTCTACACTGTCCAGGCTACCATAAATCAACTGAGACGAGGCCAGCAGCTTTTGCACCTGCTGCATCACTTCTTCTTTTTGGCTGTGGCCTGCCAGGCTACCCATGCGTACTTTTTCGTTGAGGGGGTTGCCAATGGTGGTTTGCGATAAGGCTTTGCCCAGGGCAATCTGTACGTCTTCCAGTTTATTTTCCGGTACAAAAATGCGGCGTATGGCCGTACATTTTTGCCCGCATTTGGTGGTCATTTCCTTACGCACTTCTTTGATAAAGATGTCCCACTCCGGCATGCCGGGCTCTACATCGGTACCCAGTACAATGCAGTTCAGCGAGTCTGCCTCCATGGTAAAAGGCACGTTTTCTTCCAGTATACGTTTGCTGCCTTTGAGCATAAGGCCGGTTGAGGCCGAGCCTGTAAACGTGATAATGTCCTGGCTGGTAACATGCTCTAACAGGTTGCCGGCACTGCCACACAACAACTGCAGGGCACCTTCGGGCAAAATGTTACTGGCAATGATTTCTTTTACCACCGCCTCGGTTAAAAACGATGTTACCGTAGCCGGTTTTACAATAGAGGGTACACCTGCCAGCAGGTTAACGGCAATTTTTTCCAGCATGCCCCAAACGGGAAAGTTAAAGGCATTGATGTGTACGGCAACACCTTCTTTAGGCATCAGCAGGTGATGGCCCATAAACGTATTGGCTTTGCCCAGTTGGTGGTGTTCACCATCCAGGCAGTAAGGTTCGTCGGGAAACTTTCTGCGTAAAGAAGCATACGAAAACAGGTTGCCAATGCCGCCTTCAATATCTACCCAGCTATCGGCTTTGGTGGCACCGGTTTGGTAACTTACCTGATAAAATTTGTCCAGGTGTTCACGCAGGTGCAGGGCCAGTGCACGTAGCATCAGCCCGCGTTGGTGAAACGTCATTTTACGCAGCGTATGGCCTTGGGTGCGGCCATAATCCAGTATGGCTGCAAAATCAAGCCCTTTGGTAGAGGCGGTTGCAATGGCATTGCCGTTAATGGCGTTAAACAGTGTTTGGCCGTCGCCATCGCCGGTAACCCAGCGGCCTTGTATATAGTTGCCCAGTTTGTTCATGTACATGGTTTTGAAGGCAACAAAGCTAACGATTGTGAGTTTTAAAAAATGCCTGTCATTGAATCTTTTAACAGGCTTGTAATGGCTGGTATTTAGGTGGTAACCGGCAGGTGGAATGCTATTGGGCACCGGTTGCGTCGCACACTTGTACGGCAGGAACAATACTCAGCCACAAAGGCACAGAGGCACAAAGCATGTATTGTGGGAGACAAGATGGAAGTTTACTTCTTCCTTCATTGGCCTGTGGCAACTGTAAATGATGTTTCTGTAGCTGTTTTGGGTGATATATGGTTAAGATGTACATTTATCGAAAACATACCATACATGGAAACCCTTTACCCTACAGAAAACCTTACCACTACCGAAGCGTTGGTAAAAGAACCCGACATGCAGGAAATGTATAACCTGGCTGCAGTAGAGTTGTTGCACAACCAGCGTACAACAGAAGACGTTACAGAAATGCTGGTACAAAAAGGTGTTGATACCACCACTGCAAACAATATTGTGTACGATGTGCAAACACAGATTAACAGTGCCAAAAAAGAGCGTGCCAAGAAAGATGTTTTGTGGGGTGGCGTATGGTTTTTTGGTGGCATTATTGTAACCTTTCTTACCTATTCTGCTGCATCGGGTGGGGGCAGTTATGTAGTAGCCTGGGGTGCCATTGTATTTGGCGGCATACAATTTTTTAAAGGGTTGTTTAACCTGCAATCGTAAGCCCCATAGCATTGCTATAGTACAATCGCCCATGAAGCCCGCTACACACAGGCAAATGAAGGAGTAGGCAAACTTCCATCTTGTCTCTCACAAAACATTTATTTGTGCCTCCGTGCCTTTGTGGCTGAGTATTGTTCCTTCAGAGGAAGTGTGCGACGCAACAGGTGCCCAATAGCATTCCCTTTGCTGGTCTCCTGAAAAAAAGCTGCATTATTAGCGGGCAATGTTATTCTTTAACGTCTGGCGGTACGCCTTTCTTTTTCATGAAAATTGAATAAACGATAGAACCGCTGATGCAAAGCAAAATAACACCCAGTGAAATGAACACCTGGGTGTTTTTGTTAACGTAATCTTTGATCCAATGCTCGCCCAGCATTTTAAGGCCGATGAAAATGAGTACAATGGCTATGCCCTGCTGTAAATAATCGAACTTGGAAACGGCACCACGCAGTAAAAAGAACAGGCTGCGTAAGCCCAGCACCGCAAATATGTTGGATGTATAAATAACCATTTTGTGACGTGAGATACCCATTACCGCCGGGATGGAGTCTAACGCAAACACCAGGTCTGTAGCGGCCAGCATCATAATTACCACAAACAGCGTAGTGTACAAACGTTTGCCGTTTTCGCGTATTACGTATTTACCATTGCCATCGTGCGGGGCAAGGGGCAGCAGCTTTTGCAGCAGGCGGTAAATTTTACTTTCCTTGGGGTTAAACTCGTCATCGTCGTTGGCGGTAAATATTTTAAAGCCGGTAAACAATAAAAAAACACCGAACAGGTATAGTATCCATTCAAACTTGTCTACCAGGGTAACGCCAACGGTAATAAACAATATACGGAATACAATGGCCGTCATAATACCTATCAGCAATACACGCCCATAGTGTTGTTCTTTTACCTTGAAAGATGAAAAAATGAGGATGAATACAAAGATGTTGTCTACACTTAGGCTCCACTCCATCAAATAGGCACTCAGGTATTCCAATGCGGGCTGTTGGCCTTCTTCCAGCCACATAAACACAAAAAAGCCCAGTGCCAGGGCAACCCAGAAAAAAGTTTGCTGTAAAGCCTGGCTTATAGAAACGGTCTTGTTCTTTTTGTTGAGGAGGCCAAGGTCTACAAGTAGCGATACAATTAGCACTATGCCAAAAACAAGGTAGACAACCTGGTGTCGTGTCATGAAGTTGCGGTGTTAGCAAACAAAGATAGGGGCGTAACTACGCCGCATATTTTTTTCTGCGTATTTGCTGGTAAATAAAACCACAGGCTATCACCAGCAATACAGGTGCAGCCACGTTTACTGCCTGCCAAAATTGTTTGTCCTGCTCTACCTTGGTATTGTCTAGCAAACGCAGTACAATTTCTTTGTTGCGGGTTTCCATTATGCTTTTTTTGTTGCACAGGTACTCCAGGCAGTTTTGCAAAAAGTCGGCATTGGCAAACTGGTATTCGTACTGTGAACCCATGGTAAACAGGTTAACGCCCATAGGCAGCGGCCCGTCTTTAGATACGCTGTTGAGTACCATATCGCCATCTGCTACCACAATCAGTTTTCCTTTGCCCTTGCTTTCGGGTGTAAAAGGCACTTCATGGGCGGCCAGGCTATCGGTTTGGGCCTGTGTAATGCGGTTGCGGTATAAAGAGGTAAAATTACCCTCGGCCAAAACGGCTACGGGTATATTGCTTTGTTTAAACTGTGCATCTGCAGGTGTATTGCGGTTTTCCTGTAAGCTGATGAGTGCCGGGGTGGCCAGCCTTCTGGAATTGGCAGAAGACGACAACAAAACTGTTTTTTGTATGCCGGATGATTTAGTGGTATCTATAGAATTGACAAACCTGCCCGATACCAAACCCAGGTTGCGGTTAATGGGGTGGTTGCCCTTGCTTTCAAACAGCGGATAATAGTTCCAGTGTAAAAATTCATATTGCGGGTTATCGGGTGTGCCGCCAACCACAAAAGGCATAAAGTCGCATTGCAGGTCCATTACCAGGTCTGTATTAATACGCAGGCCATATTTAAACAACAGGTCAGTCAGGTTTAGGTTACGGTCATAGGCTACCAGTTCAGGTTTAAGGCCCAGGCTGTCTTGTTCGGCATTCAGGTTGTCAATAAAACACAATACACTACCGCCACGCATCAGGTATTGGTCAATCTTCAGCTTTTCGTCTTCGCTAAATTGCAGGCTGGGTTTTACAATCATCAGCACTTTAAACGTATCCGGAATAAAAGGTTGTTTGTTGATGTCTATGGTAAACAGGCCATAGTTTTCACGCAATATCTGCTGAATGTTGTAGGTGCGTGCGTCGGCAGGTTCGCCATTGCCCATAGAGTAGCCTACCAGCGGCCTTTCGGTATTAACCAACGCGTCAATCTCTTTCATAAAACTGTACTCCATCATGGCTTCTGCATTGTTTAGTTCAGCGGCACTAATAAAACGTTTGCTGCCGCTGTACAGGTTTACCAAACGCTGCTGGTTTTTGTACGTAATCAACGCATAAGGGTACAGCGATTTGCTTTCCTGCCCTTGCTTTACCTGTACGGTAAGGTTAATGGGTTGTACGCCCATGCCACGCAGGGTGTCCATATAGGTTTTTTCTTCGCCGTCTATGGTTTCGTCGGGTGCCACAAAACGGTAACTAATGGCCCTGCCATTGTCTTTCAACAGTTGCAAAAATTCGCCGGTGGTATTGGCCAGTTTTTGAAAGCTGGCGGGCATATCGCCTTTCAAAAACACTTCTACTTTAAGCGGCTCGTCTATTTTACGCAGCACTTGGGTAGAGGCGTTGCTAAGGGTATAGCGTTTTTCTTTGGTAAGGTCAAAGCGGGTATGCACCAGCGATGCCAGGTACACCAGGGCCAGAAAAACGGCCGGGGCAACCAGCCAGTATATTTTTTTATGCTTCAGGGCACTCATTTGTGTCACTCGTTATCGGTTCATTATTTTTTTGGTGGAAGTGAGGTGTGGTAATGCTATTGAACACCGGTTGCGTCGCACACTGCAGCTTCCATATCTATCATGGGCTTTTACCTAAGCGTAGTATTTACCTGCGGGCAATTTTTTGTTCGGTTACCCAAAGCAGCAATAGGGTAAGGCCGGCAAAATACACCAGGTCGCGGGTGTCTATCAATCCGCGGCTAATACTGCTGTAATGAAAATCAATACCCGCCATTTCTACATAATAGTCTGCACCATTGCTTAAGAAAGGCAGTTTGCTAATGGCATTAAAACCATAATACAGCAAGGCACAACCAATAATGCTGATGATAAAAGCCACTACTGCATTGCTGGTAAAGCTGCTGGCACAAACGCCAATGGCGGTAAACACGGCAGCCAAAAAAAACAGGCCTGTGTATGAGCCAATGGTGGCACCCATATCCAGCCCCTGGCCGGCGGCCAGGCTTTGTATAGAAATAATGTACAGTAAAGTAGGCAGTAAGGCAATAAGGGCTACCAGTAAACTGCCCAGGTATTTGCCGGCTACAATTTGCCTTTTGCTAAGCGGCAGGGTTTGCAGTATTTCAAAAGTGCCGGTTTTAAACTCGTCTGCAAAGCTACGCATGGTAACAGCGGGTATCAGCAACAGCAGCACCCAGGGGGCCAGCTGAAAAAAGCTGTTGAGCGTGGCATAGCCAAAATCAAAAATATTGTCTTGAAAAACAAACAATACCAGCCCGTTGGCCAGTAAAAAAACAATGATGGCAATATAGCCGGTAAGGCTGCTGAAAAATTGTTGCCATTCTTTTTTGCAGATCATCCACATAAGGCTCAAAACTATGACATTTTACTGCACATTGGCCGCTGGTTGTTGTGGCTGGCTGCTGAGTAGAATTACCTGTGTACAAGTGTGCGACGCAAGGGACGCCCAATAGCATTTCTACTGTTGGTTTCGTTAAAAAGAAAAGCCTGCATACCCGGCGTGTGATGTAGTGGCTGGCTGGCCGCTTTTACGCGTAAACCAGTTGCCAGATGAGTACCAGGCCAAAACCTACGAGTATTACGCCCGAAATGCGGTTGATGATGTGAATGTTGTGGGGCGTAAGCTTGGTGCGTATTTTACCGGCCAGCAGTACTTTGGCAACATCGGTACCCAGCACAATAAGCAGGCAGGTGGTAAAAGCGGTTACCAGGTAACGCAGGGGGTGCTCTTGCAACAGCGACTGGGTATTCATTTTAGCTGTGGCGGCCAGCCAAAACAGGAAGGCACCTGGGTTAAGGGTGTTCATCAGAAAACCGGAAATGAATACGGCGGCCATATCGCGTTTGCGGAAACGTTTGAGGTCTGTTGACTCCTGCTTGATCTCTACCTTTTTGAAGAAGATGGTATAAATGCCCAGCGATATTAGGAATACGCTGCCCAATATGCCAATTAGGGTTTTGTGGTTAATGGCCTCTTGAAACAACTGGGTAAGCAGGTTGCATACCAGCACAAAAGCGATATCGCTGGCAGAAACGCCGGCAACAAACGCAAAACCGCCTTTATGCCCGTTGTTCAGGCTTTGTTTGATGATGGCAAAGATGACGGGGCCTACCGATATGGCAAGCAACAGGCCTAAAACAATACCACTTAATAATGCCTCAATCATGTATCGTTTGCTTCAAATAAATGAGTGGTGAAAATAAGCTGTTAATGCTTAACAGAAAAACAGTGGGTTAGTTGATGGGTTTACCCTGCAAAAAGTTTTGCCAGTCTTCGAGCATTTTGCCTTTTAATACCCTGGGGAATTTATGCTGCCCGCCAACTTTGCCTTTGGCTGTCATAAAGTTCATAAACTGCTGCTCGGTAAGTACATCCAGTTTTATTTCTTTCAGGGCACTTTTGCGTTCAACGGCATAATCGTCGTTCAGTTCGCACAGTTTCTGGTCAATAAAATCGCGTAGCTCGCTGGCGTTAATACTGTCATCGCAGGCAACATACCATTGGTGTGCAAAAAAGTTGTTGAGTGGTATACCGGCAACGGTAAACTCGGGTATGCTGATGTTGAATTTTTCGCTGGCGGTTTGTATGGCTTTGTTCATGTTTTCTACGCTCAGGTGCTCGCCCACCAGGCTAAGAAAATGTTTGGTACGGCCGGTAATCACAATTTCGCAGCGGGCTTTATCGGTAAAGCGGACGGTATCGCCAATAAGGTAACGCCAGGCACCCGCGGCCGTGCTGATGAGGATGGCATAGTCTTTACCTTCTTCCACCTCATCAATCATCAGGGTTTCGGGGTTGTTGACCATGTTGCCATCGCTGTCGAAGTTCTTGTTGTCAAAAGGTACAAACTCAAAAAAGATGTGTTTGTTGTAAGCCAGTTTCATGCCTTTGGCATGTTGCCTGTCTTGATAGGCAATAAAGCCTTCGCTGGCTAAATAGGTTTCAATATAAGTAATGGGTTTGCCCAACAGTTTTTCAAAACCTTTTTTATAAGGTTCAAAGCTTACGCCGCCGTGTACAAAAAAGGCCAGGTTGGGCCATATTTCGTGAATGTTGTTGAGTTTGTAGCGTTCAATGATCATTTCCATGCACATCTGTATCCATGCGGGCACGCCAACGATAAAGCCGATATCCCATTGCGGGGCTTTGGCTACAATTTCTTCCAGCTTTTTGTTCCAGTCTTTTTGGCGGGCAATTTTTTTGCCCGGCTTATAAAATGGCTGAAACCACAACGGGGCTTTTTTAGCGGTAATGCCGCTAAGGTCGCCGGCGTAATAGCCGGTATATTTTTGTAAATCGGTACTGCCACCCAGCGTTAACCAGCCTTTGCCAATAGAGCCAAAAGGTACATTGGTATAATTACGCAGGCTAAGCAACTGGCGTATCATGATTACTTTATTACCCCGCAACAGGTCGTTGGTAACGGGTATGTATTTGCTGGCAGCCTCGCTGGTGCCGGAAGAAAGGGCGTAGTATTTGATTTTGCCGGGCCAGCATACATCAGGCTTGTTTTCCAGGGTTTGGTGCCACCACTCGTTGTATATTTTGTTGTAATTATAGGTAGGCACCCATTGCCTGAACTGTTGGCCGGGGTTTTTAGACATGAGTATTTCATCAAACCGGTGGGCCTGTCCAAATGCGGTAAAGCGGGCTTTTCTCAACAATTTCTTCAACACTTTTACCTGAAGCCGCCTGGGGTTTTTTTCTGGTAAACGCAAGGCCCTGGCAATGGCACGCGGTAGCTTGATGTCAATAACTGCCATCTTTGTTAGTTGCGGGTTTGTAAAGCCACAAAACTAAAGGTAACAACCCAATAAAAGCAAACCTGCAATGTTAACAATGTACAGGTGAAGCGTTTAAATTGGTGTTGAGTGCGAGAATAAATGTACAGGCGGCTTAGAAATTTGAAAAATAAGAGCGTACTTTGACAATACAATTAAACATTATGAAACAGATTTTTTGTATTGCTATAGCAGCAATGATGAGTGTTACAGCCTTTGCACAGGACAATTCTATTGTTGGTAAATGGAAAATTGCCAAAATAGCAGCAGAAGGTGTTACCATGAATATTGAAAAACCTGAAGAGCTGAAAGCTACATTTGCCGAGCAGATGAAAGCAGCCGGCCAGGAAGTGGACGATGCACAACTGGATATGGTGGTAAGCATGATGCTTTCTCAGTTTGAAAGCGTGAGCTACGAATACAAAGCAGACGGAACTTATGCCGCTGTTGTACCCGATGAGTCTGGCTCTGGTGCCACTAAAAACAAAACCGGTACCTACACTTTCGACAAAGCAACAGGTAAACTGACATCTACCA
>JAESFG010000686.1_pt1 | contig 11289 bp, 12 predicted proteins | sample 9269371 | NCBI WGS metagenome assembly JAESFG01 (sample SAMN14506227, study PRJNA617093) | algae metagenome | isolation source: Aetokthonos hydrillicola CCALA 1050 (B3-Florida) and co-occurring... | place: USA: South Carolina | collected 2013-01-01 | reverse complement strand
TACAGATGTACTAAAATTTAGCGCTCCCCTGTGCCAGTTGCGTAAGTCCTGGCACATATTCTCTATTTTTCCTAGTTTACTTGAATATGTGACCCTCTCTAGCAAATTTTGCGGTTCTAGTTTTTTTTAGTTCAAAGTCCAAAATTTTATCTATGGTAACCTTACTCACCTTGAAAACTACACTCACGATTTACTGTATTTAATCAATCTGTATCAAAAACAATCTCTCCATAGTAACAAAGAAATTCAAGAATTTATTAAAGATATTGATCTCGATTTTCTCATTGATGATTTACCAAAAACTGTATCTTCAATGAAAATTGGTTCTGAACGTATCTGCAAAATTGTATTGACATTACGGCATTTTTCTCGGCTAGATGAAGCAGCAATGAAACCTGTGAATATTCATGAGGGTATTGATAGTACACTTTTACTTTTAAAGCATCGTATCCAGGATAAATCTCAGGATCGATTGATTGAAATTATCAAGGAATATGGAGATTTGCCTCTAGTTGAATGCTACGCTGGACAGTTAAATCAAGTATTTATGAATATCTTGAGTAATGCAATTGATGCTTTACACGAATATCATAAAGAAGACATTCAAAGAAATATAAGTCGCATTACTATCCGCACTCAAGTTAAAGACTCTAATTGCGTAATTATCAGTATTAAAGATAACGGTTCAGGAATGGCAGCAGAAGTTAAAAATAGATTATTTGAACCGTTTTTTACTACAAAACCTGTGGGAAAAGGTACTGGTTTAGGGTTATCCATCAGTTACCAAATTATCGTCGATAAACATGGTGGAAAAATCGAGTGTATCTCTAAACTATCTGAGGGAACGGAGTTTTTGATTGAAATTCCCATTCAGTAGCGCCAGAGAGCAAAAAATTACACAGGAGAGCGACATTCAAGGAAGAGACGCGGAGACTTTGAGACGCGGTGACGCGGAGATATTTCAGGTGGGGATTGAAATGGCATTAAGAACAGAGCTTAAGCTGTCAGCTGCTTAAGAAGTTCTGCGAGAGGTTGTGCCATCAAAGGATAAGTTTTGGAATGAAGGTACGTGGTAAGAATAATAATCGTTGCTATTGCTACTTTATCCCCATTTTTATATTTTTTTTATAAATAAATTTTTAAATAAAATTTCTATTCTTACAAGCTTATTTGTAAACTAACGAGCAATTTTATATTGAATTAAATATTAATTATTAAATAAGACATTTTTTCAGTTAAAGCCTTCTTTTAACAAAGGTTTTAACCAATTAGTGCTGCATAAACAAAAATCAATTATTTAAGTAGAAAACACTTATGCTCATTGATTATACTAGCACCTTATTAGGATCTAATAAAGGGCTAAATCTCACTTCTACCTCCTTAGACAATTCCTTAAGCTTAAGTAATGACTATAGCTTCAGCACCAGTAGTTATGTCAACTCGAGTTCAACACTGAATAGTTTAGAAGTAGATAATGGGCAGTTTACAACAACTTCTATTACCAGTACATATAACTCCAAGTCTGGTTATGGCTTAATTAATGCAGCAAGCGCAGTTGCTCAAGCGTCTGGTCAAAATACCTTTTCTAATGTTGCTAATCTTGGTGGTAATAATTGGGGAGCGGATTTGGTAAAAGCGCCAGAAGCATGGGCAAAAGGATACACAGGTAAGGGTGTTGTTGTCGCTGTTTTAGATACTGGAGTTGATTACAATCACCCTGACTTAAAAGATAATATCTGGACAAATCCTAACGATGATGCTGCACAAGGATACGCTAATGATATTCACGGTTGGAACTTTGTAAACAACAACAATAACGTTTTAGATACGTCCAAAGTTGGTCATGGTACTCATGTAGCTGGTACGATCGCAGGAGAAAACAACGGCTTTGGTGTTACTGGCATTGCATATGATGCAAAAATTATGCCAGTTAAAGTTTTGGATGACTCTGGTGCAGGCTCTTATAGTTCCATAATCAAAGGGATTTACTATGCGGTGGATCATGGAGCTAATGTGATTAACCTGAGCTTAGGTGGTAGTTATCCTAATAACTCTCTAAACTCAGCGCTTCAATATGCTAGTAACAAAGGTGTCATCGTCGTCATGGCGGCTGGTAATGATAGTGCTGCACAACCAGATTATCCAGCTCGCTATGCTAAAAACTGGGGACTTACTGTTGGCGCAGTTGATCAAAATAAAAACATGGCTGACTTTTCTAACTGTGCTGGATCTAGCCAACTTCCCTACGTTACAGCCCCAGGAGTTAATATCTACTCTACAATTCCGGGTAATAAATATACCACTTATAGTGGCACATCTATGGCAACTCCCCACGTTGCTGGTGTAGTTGCGCTTATGCTGAGTGCTAACCACAATCTCACTGATGCTCAAGTGCGTCAGATTGTCACACAAACTGCAGGAAATAGTACACAAGCGACAAGTACACAAGGGGCAACTTTTAGCTTGACGGCTACTCCAAAAATCAAGAGCATGATTACCAGCACTAACTTCAATGCTAAACCTATCAACGAGAATAACAGTGCAAATATTAGTACTTCTACAATCGAGCGCATGGTTATCAGCAATAGTTTTAACCCTACAGTTGAGAACAACCGGATGTTAGTAAGCTCAAATAGTTGGTCACAATTTTTAAGTAATGAGCAGAATACTTTTGACGACGGTAGTATCTACAGCTTTATTAGTAATAATGGTACTAATAGTGGAAGTATTGTAGAGCAAGAATGGGAAACAGTATTAAAACAGTATCAGGAATGGTCTGTTAATACCAGTCTGAAGATAGCTTAGCAACCCACTTATAAGAAATGAAAGGTTTGTAGTTACGCTTTAGCGCACTAAAGCGTAACTACGAACAAAGTATTACCTTACGGAAAATGCCTCGCTGAATCTACGAGTTACAGGCTCAATGATGAAAGTTAAAATCGATTTCTTACGAGTGATAATTTCGCCAGTTGCAGCCATTCCTGGAGTAAATGCTACTTCTTGACCACGCACTAGCATTGAATTTTTACTAAGCTTAATTCTGGTAGGGAAAACCAAGCCCAATTGCTTATCCACAACTGCATTAGGACTGACTTGTACGACCTCACCATCCACTGTACCAAATTCTTGAAATGGGAAAGTCGCCATCTTTACCTTTGCTTTCATTCCTTCATGAATAAAACCAATATCTCGGTTGAGGACTTTTACCTCAAGCTGTAGTTCTTGTCCAGCGGGTAAAATAGACAGCAACTCTTCTCCTGCTTGTACTGGTCCTTTAGTTGCTTTGATTTTGTATATTGTTCCTGCTACTGGAGCTTTAATACTCTCCAATTCCTGTTGTTTTTTTGCCTGCTCCAACTGCCCTGAAACGGTGGTAAATTCTTCTCTGCGCTTGTTCATCTGCGTAAGGATATCACTTTGTCGCTCTGCTGTCAAGCGCTCTACTTGGTTACGAGAGGCTTGATAGGCTTGTTGTGCTTGGCGAATTTCTTGATATTGAGCCGATATATCCTTTTCTAAAGATGAAACTTTATCTTCAGCCTCTGTCAACCGATTTTGGGCGTTTATAACTTCATCTTGTGCTCTAGTAATTTCCGTGTGGGCACGATTTAGTTTTTCTTGTGCATCTAGATAGTCAACTCTAGGAACCGCCCCAGGGCTGACTAAAATGCTCATACTTTTTTCCCTTTTTTGTGCAAGCACCAAGTTATTGCTAACTTGCGTACTCATTTTTTGGGCGTTTATAAAGTTGGTTTTAGCGTTGGCGAGAGTTGTTTTGGCATTGACTAAATTGTTTTGCAAGCGTGTAAGACGTACTTTTGCTTGATCAATGAGTGCTTGTTGGCGATTTGCTTCGGCTTGGGCTCCTGCTAGACGCTCTTGATAACCTCGCAGACGCGAGTTTAACAGTTCATTTTGAAGTGGAGAGCCGGTAGTTGTGGCTCCTGTGTGTTCTGCATCTAAACGGCGTAAGTCTTGTTGAATCAAGCTGGCAGATTTTGTTAACCGAGCAACATCAACTTGTTTCAAGTCAGGATCTCGTTGCACTAAAACTTGACCTTTAGCAACGTGATCGCCTTCTTTAACATTAACTGCTACTATTGTGCCACCACCTAGTGCTGTTACAGGTCGCACTTGTGTAGAAGCAATTAACTCTCCTGTGGAGGTTGCTACTTCATCGACTTGGGAACATTGCGCCCATGCGATCGCTCCCAATACCACAACACTAATCGTTCCCGCTAACAATCTTGTGTATATTGGTGGCAGTTCCTGTACTGCCTTACTTAATTCATAGGATAATTTTTCATCTGGTTTAGCGAATCGCTCTTTTGTCTGACGCGCTTGAGTCGCATTTGCAGCTAAGGAAAATTTCATAAAATTTTACATTAATTATTAGTTGTTGATTGTTGGTTATCGAATAGGAGTCAGGAGTCAGAAGTCAGAATTCAGGAGTCAGGATTCAGGAGTCAGGAGTTCAGATAATCCTTTTTGAATAAACCAGTTTCCCTGCTCCCCTGCTCCCCCGCTCCGTAACTTTTGACTTTTGACTTTTGACTTTTGACTTCCCCGCAGGGGCTGCTCCCTCTTCATACCGCTAAATATCGTCGTAAAAAATCCTCTAATGTCTCCAATTTAAAATCGAAAATTCTCTCTAAATTGGCGATTTCGTCGTTTTTACAGAAAAATTCATTTGCGAGTAACGTGCGAAAAGTACCTAAAGCTTTTTGCCCTTCGGGGTTAAACAAACCTAATACACTCCGTAAACTATCAACAATAAACAACGGTGGATTAATCACCAACGGCTCAATGTTGAAGACGCGACTAAAAATTCGGGGAATATCCTCTCGAAACAAAATCTCGGGTCCCCCAACATTTAAAATTTGATTGTGGGCTGCTTCAACTGTCACAGAATCTACAACCATCCTTGCCAAATCGTCTGTACTTACAATTGATGTACGGTTTCTGGGATCGCCAACGAGCAGATAAAACCCGGTTTCTTGAAACCTTTCTGCTAATGGCAACAAGTTAGATGCTAATCCAGCTGGGCGTAAAATAGTGTAGTTTAAACCACTAGCTTCCAAGTATTGTTCTACGGCTCGTTTGGCTTTGAAAACCGGAGCATCCTCATACCCTCTGTCTGCTCCCAATACAGAAACAAAGACAAAGTGCTTCACATTACCACTTTTTGCACAATCAATGAGTTCAATATTGGCACGATAGTCTAAGGATAGGCTATCGCTATCAGAACCATGGGTGCTAATAATATATTCAACACCTTTACAAGCTTTCTGGATATCCTTTTCCTCTCGCAAATCACCGATGAAGATTTCCGCACCTCGGTGTTCTAACTCGCCGTAGTGAGAGCTGAGGCGAACAAATCCCCTCACCTGCATTTCCCTTTCTCGTAAGAGACGCACGACTCTGCGACCTATTCCTCCAGTTGCTCCTGTAACTAAATACATATTTTAGATTGTTAGTGTTTCACTTTAATTGTGAACTAACAATCTAAAATTCAACTGAAGCCGTCAGGATTACCCTTCTTCGCGTATGAGGGGAGGAATGACGGGGGAATTTTAGAACGTCCCTCAAATTTAATTAAAAGCATTTTAATAATGCAGGGGGACAGTTCTAAAATTCCCAATCTCTTAGCGGGCAACCAATAAACCCGTTTTTCTTTGCAACAGTTTCACCTTAGAGGGCGTAAATTGTCCTATTCGTTTCCAGTTGATATCGTAAACCGACACTTTTTTGGCTTTTTCTGTATCAGTATAACCGCCTACCCAACCAAAGTATTCTTGATCGGCTTTCTTAGCTAAAACATAATCTCCAGAACGAAAACCAAAAGGAGTGATAGTTCCGCCTTTGCGTTTGCGATATTGATTTAAGTTTGGCTTGTTGCTATCAGGATTTTCGAAATGCAATTGGCGACGGTATAAGTTTGGTCGAGCGATTACTCTAAATGGTGCTTGAGTTATTTGTACCTCACCGAACCATTGATGACCGTGCGTGTTAGCCGTTTGAAACTTTTCGTAACTTACGAAATTACAACAAGCTAAAGCAATTCCATCGTTGGCATGAGTTTCTGGTGTTTGGGCTGATTTGTCTTCTTTGTTCTTCGGTAGTCCCAAATGTTTTCTAGTTATTGAGGTTTACCACCCAAAGCGAGTTTGTACATTAGCACACAAAGATTTTAGCCATTCGATCACGACTTTCTGTCCTACCATTACCGGACTAAAGCCTTTACTTCCTTTTGCTTCTACGTACTCATAAAACACCTTCGAAACTGGAAATATTTTCACTATTTCTTTGAAAACCCGTAATTCTAGCAAGCGATTAGCTTTGATGCTTGGAGGAAGTTTTTTGTTACAACGGTTGCTAAAGCGCTTTTGTTTGTGAGTGCGCTTGTTGAATGCAATATTTCTATTGATTCTACGCCCACGCCTAGCCCTTCTTAAGATGCGACGAGTTGTCATCTTTTTCGTCACGTTCACGAAGGGTAGGATTACGTGACATTTAAATAATGTTGCTTTGGCGCTTTGTACACCCACACCACTAAACTTTTTTCCAGGGTCGATACCAACCGATATTTGTTGCAGGTTTCGTCCTGAAGGTTCGCTTATTAGCTGGATCTGAAAAATACCTAAGTCGTTGTGTGCAACTTTAGCTTTTCCATCTCTAAGCCATCGTCTTGCTCTTGATGGCAGAGTTGGCATTAATGGCTGTCCATCGGGTGATAGGACTGGTACTCTAACTGTTTGATTGTTTGTTTGAGTTGTTTTATTGTCTGTTTGTGACATATAAGCCTCTTTACAGAGTAGTTAAGCCCCTTACCGCCATTACCAGTAGGATGTCCTTTCTGCAAGCACCCACAATCAGAGGGTTTGAAGATAATCCGAACTAGGGGAATATTCGGAAGTTCGTACCTATCGACAACTCATGCGGTAGACAACACTTACGCTTGCAATCTGACTCTTACAAGCCCCTAGCTCAGCCGAAGGCAGCTAGGGGTTGTTGACAATTCCACAATTACTGGTGTATGGTCACTAGGTTGAGTTAGGGATCTCGGAGTTACATCAATAATACAGCTTATAGCACGCTCATAAAGCTCTTGTGTGAGATATTGATGGTCGATTCGCCAACCTAAGTTGCGGCGAAATGATGCGGCGCGATAATCCCACCAGCTGAAGTGTCCACCTTCAGTATTAAATTTGCGGAAGGCATCAGCAAATCCTAGTGCGAGAATATCTTGTAGTGCTTGACGCTCGGGTTCGGATGCCATGATGTGATTCTCTGTAGTTACATTATCGTGTATATCTTTAGATTCCAGAGCAATATTAAAGTCCCCGCACATACAAATATGAGATGAAACCGCAAGAAGCGATCGCAAATACTCATGTAGTATTTTTAGCCAATCCAACTTGTATTTGTATTTCTCGCTCCCGACTGAGGAACCATTAGGTACGTAAAGATTGACAATCCTTACACCATCGATGACACCTGTAATCACGCGCTTTTGTTCATCCCAATCTGGTTGTATGTTTGTCACAATTGGTGTGAAACCACAACTTACATCTTCCAACCGCTGACGACTCAAAAGAGCCACACCATTGTAAGATTTCTGTCCCGAGAAGTATAGATAATATCCTAACGACTCAAATGGTGCCTGGGGAAACTGAGCGTCTGTAACTTTGGTTTCTTGCAAGCATAAGACGTCAACGGGATTCTCCGTCAACCAATTGACAATGTGTACTAAGCGAGTGCGAATCGAGTTGATATTCCAAGTAGCAATTTTCATGACTTTAGTAGTTTGTTGTTAGTTACCAGTTTTTAAAGGTATCACTAACTACTAAAATTCCACCATCTGGACTACCTGTATCAACCCAACTACAGATACTGCGTTTGCTTTTTTTGAAAAACTTTGACAAATTGATCCCTTCTTAAAAAAATCTTTACTTTTGCTACAAAACGTCGTAACTTCTATGATTCTGAAGGTAGATGAAACGGGACTATGTCATAGTCTAGCCTAAAAGTGTAACTCCATAGTATAATAAAATTCTGGTTTAGCCTTAATGGTTAATACGATCCGATTAACTCCAACATAAATCAAGAGGACTTTGATGAAAACGGCTGGGTTCATCCCAGTAACACCAATTTTTAAACATCAGTTTTTTAGTGCATCTTAAAATTAAGACCTTTTTTAGGAGGACGTTCAGTATGAGTATGATAGTCAACAACTGCCCATGTTGTGGTGGTTCTCTCCTGCGTCATGTCCGTCATAGTGAATTTTACTGGCTTTGTCAAAATTGCAGGCAAGAAGTACCCTTGTTAACTGTCACCCGCATCCCTACCATAGAAGGAAGAAATAAAGGAGTCATTGCTCAGCAAGCAGTTAATTCCTAGATTTATAGCGCTCAAGACGGGTTAATTTTCACTCTTGTTCCCGACTTCAACTGATACAATCAATTGGAGCTAAGATAGGGATAAATAGCTGTGTTGGCAGCGTTACTTTACGGGAAAGAAGATTTACGTCTAGAAGAGGTTGCTGACCCCACTCCAGCACCAGGTGAGGTGGTGATCCAAGTGGGAGCAGCAACGACTTGTGGCACAGATTTAAAAGTATGGCGTCGCGGAGGTCATGCAAAAATGTTACGACCTCCAACCTTGTTCGGTCATGAAGCCTCCGGACAGATTGTTGCTATAGGTGAAGGAGTGACCAAATGGCGCTTAGGCGATCGCGTGGTTGCAAACAACTCGGCACCATGTCGCAATTGCTTTTTCTGTCAAAAGCAAGAATACTCTCTGTGCCCAAATTTGACTTGGAATAACGGTACTTTTGCCGAGTACTTGAAGATTCCTGAGTCAATTGTACAGCAAAATATGTTACCGCTCCCTGACGAGCTACCGTACGAATTGGCAGCAATGACTGAGCCTTTAGCTTGTGTGCTCCATGGAGTCTCACGCTCTAATATTAAAGCACGCGATTGCGCTTCGCGCAGCGGGCTAAAGCCTGATCGTGTTGTCGTAATTGGAGACGGGGCGATTGGGCTGATGTTTGTAGCAATCTTAGCTGCAAATTTGTCAGTAGAAGTCTTGCTCTTCGGAGGTAGCGACACAAGATTGGAAATTGGTAAAAAATTGGGTGCAGTCGCTACCTTTAACTACCATCAATTACCAAATATTCCCACTGTGGTGAAAGAAATGACACAAGGATGGGGTGCAGATGTGGTGATTGAAGCAACTGGCGTTCCAAGTGTTTGGGAAACAGCGATCGCCTGCGCTCGTCCTGGTGCAACTATCAACTTATTTGGCGGTTGTCCACGCGATACCAATATTACAGTTAACACAGAACAGCTGCACTACAGCGAACTCACTTTAAAAGGAGTATTTCACAACACTCCCGAATTTGTGCAAGCAGCGTTATCACTAATTGCTAGCCGGAAGATCCCTTTCGAGTTACTTATCAGCGACTATCGTTCGCTTAACGACTTAGAACACGCGTTCTGTGATATGAGAGATCGTAAGGTGATTAAAGTCGCTATTAATGCTCATAGGGCATAGGGCATGGGGCATGGGGCATAGGGCATGGGGCATGGGGTATAGGGCATGGGGGATAGAAGTAGGGTGCGTTAGGGCTGTTCGTAACGCACCGTAATAGTAGAAACAAATATTTTTTATAATCTAACCCGGTGTGAGTAGCTGGCTTGAAAAGGGAAAACTATAATCACTCCCTTTGATGGCAAAAAAATGCTGAAACAACTACCAATACACGTTTTGATTATCCCTTCTGCCCTAGTTTCTTGGTTCTTTCTGGGAACGCTCCTTAATTTTCAAGCTAAAGCTTTACCAGGACAATCCACAGAGGAAGTAGCTAGTTGGATTAAAGCACATCCCACACTTCGTCCCGGCAGTGGAGAACAATTCTTTGTGCAAAAGAGTGATACCGCTGCTCAGCGATTCACCTTTCTAGCATCGGTATTACCACCCGGCAAAGTAGAAATTCCTAATAATCGCAGCATAATCCGCAGTGAGCGTCTTGCTATGTACGATGCCATTAATGGCATGACATTTGAGCGCCTGGAAAAATCTTTGCGGGTTATCTATGGCTTAGAGATTTATCAGGATTTTGATCGTGCTCAAGTTATTTACCAGTATCCCAGCCAAAGTACGATAAACCGTGCTCGCTTCGCAAAAACTCCTATTAAAGAAGCTTTGCGAGGAGAATTGCGAGTCGGCGATCGCTATGCCTACTGGGTAGAAGTAGCAAAACCAAGAGACGGTAAAGCATATACTGGTCAAATGACAGTTTTGCTCAAAACTGACGTAGATAAGTTGGAAGAAGAATTGCAAAGCCGTTAATGTTATTAGTCAGTTTAACCACTATGAATTATGTAAATTTTGCCACTTACCAGACAAAATACTTTCAGTTGCGATCGCAATTCTCAGCAAGTCCTCTTTAAGTAGTGGTGGCCAATCGATCCCAGCTTTACGTCCTGCTGTGAACAATTGTTGCGTCTTTACACTTAACTGATATAAAGTATACGCCAGTTCTCGGTCTATAGTCGTAGCATCTTTTAAACCTTCAAATACAACTTTCAGTGCCAATAAAATAGAGGTAATCTGACCAGGGACTGGAGGCTTTCCCTGCTTAAGATGCATTAACAGCGCATCTCGACTCTCCTCGTTTGTGATTGTTTGGTCAATAAGGAATTTGCGAGCGGTTTCGTAATTCATGAGTATTTTTGACTAACTCTCCGTCCACGCATGAGCGGAGATTCTTTCACACAGTAACATCTGGTAGAAGATTCTTACTCGAACCGTTCCAAAATGTTAACCGGGTTAGGGCTGTCAATTGCCCTCTACACACACCACTAAGATCAAGATCCAGTATCGTGCTTACTTTTCTCAAGATGTTGGCAGCTGCGTTTGCATCTGCATTGATGTACCAGTTTTTTGCTCCCGTGCGGTACACTCCTCTATGTACCCGCTTACCTGACGCTTCCCATCCTATGGGTTTCTCACCATGTCTCGGAAGTGGATCATTGTCAAAAAATGATGCCTTGGAAGTGTAAGATTCTTCAGTTTCAATGAACTGGATACCGTAAAAATCGCACAGTTGTTTTATCCTGTCTTTAAGTCTGGCTGTGGGGATACAGACGAAAGATTGTTATAAACCCCGACAAATAAAGTATACACAACAACAACAACAGCAAGAAAGACCATAAAATTGTTATTTTATGTAAATATGTAGTACACGTATTACACAAGAGCGCTAAGATAATCATCGTAGTT
>JAESFG010000685.1_pt1 | contig 11319 bp, 7 predicted proteins | sample 9269371 | NCBI WGS metagenome assembly JAESFG01 (sample SAMN14506227, study PRJNA617093) | algae metagenome | isolation source: Aetokthonos hydrillicola CCALA 1050 (B3-Florida) and co-occurring... | place: USA: South Carolina | collected 2013-01-01 | reverse complement strand
ACGCCGGCAAGAAGGGGCACGTCGTCGTCGCCGTAGGTCTGCGCCATCCCCTGGTAGGCGCCGCCGGTGAGCGTTGCGAAGAGGGCTCCTGCGCGAGCCAGCATAGGCCCGTGCTGGGCTGCCCGGCGGCGCTCGATGGCCGCGCCGACCATCACCGCGGCAAGTTTCACGACCGCCCAGTCCCGCGCCGCCTCGACCATCTCGGCCTCGGCGCTCCGGCGCTGGAGCAGGGCCACCTCCGCCCCGACCGACCCCTGGAGGTCGGCGAGCTTGCGCTCGGCGAGCGCCTTGCCTGCGGACGCCTGCTTGATGATCGCGTCCAAGGCGTCCTCCTCGCGCGCAAGTGCGGCCAGCTTGGCATCCGCCGAGTCGGGGTCATGCGAGGCGAGCGCCTCGCGCAGGCTTGCCTCGTCCCGCCCGTCTGCCGCGTTGGCGAGTTCGGCACGCCGGGCGCGCAAGCTCTCCAGCAGCATCTCGCGTTCCACGAGGCCGCGCGCGATCTCGGCAAACAGCTCGGGGTCGTCACACCCGGCCGCCGCCGCGAGGGACGACGCCGCGTTGCCCGCCCGTGCAAGCGCGGCCTCGGCATCGGAGAGGTCGTCGCGCGTGTCGGCGAGGTCCTTCTCGATCACGTCCCGCTTGGCCTGCGCGGTCTGCGCCTGGACGAGACGCTGGCGCAGCCGGCGGATCGAGACGTCCGCGGGCTCGCCCCTTTCCGCCCGGCCCAGCGCCGTCCGCAGCACATCGACGGCCCGCTCGAACTCGCCGACATCCCGGCGGATGCCGTCGACGCGCCGCTGCAGGTCGTTGCGCTCGCGCAGCAGCCCCGGGAGATCCTGCCAGGCCCTGAGCGCGGCCGACGCCTCGGTGGGCCCCGCCGTCTCATCCAGGCCGATGGACGGCACCGCTGCCGCGAATGCGGATCGCCACGCGGCAAGGTCCTCTTCGGCCGACCGCTTCGCCTCCCGGCTGCCATCCAGCCGGACGACCAGCTCGCCGATCATGCCATCGAGCTGTCGCGCACCGTCCCAGCGCTGCGCCACGCGCGCGATCTCGGCCTCCAGCCTTTCGGCGATGGCGTCGGTGTCGAGGGCGGGGAGGGCAGGCAGGCCGAGCTCGACCGCCAGCGCATCGAGGTGGGGCCTCAATCCGGCCTCCTCGCAAATCGCGGCGTCGAGAGCGGCGCGCCGACGCAGCAGGGTGTCGCGCTTGTCGAGGAGGTCGGCCACGCGGTCGAGCCAGGGCGCCATCTCGCCAGGCGTGAGGGGCACGATCCCGGCCTCAGCCCAAAGCGCCCTCCACTCCGCCTGGGCGGCCTCGAGGGCCTGGCGCGCCGTGACGAGCTTTGCCCCGGCCTCCCGGGCCAGGAGTTCCTGCTCGCCGAGACGCCGCCGGGCGGCGCTGTGGCTTTCCACCCGCGCGGCGTCCGACACGGCCGCGTCGGCAAGCGCATCGGCCTCCACGATCTTCGCCTCGAACCCCGCGACGGCGGCGGCGAGAGCGGACGGGGAGAGGGACGCGCCCTCTCCGAAGAGGTGTCGGCGCAGGCTGCTCCACGCCCCGGCCCGAGCCAGGCGCGCGGCGGCGATCGCCTCGGGCGTCGGTACCGGGCGTCCCGATGCCAGAAGGGAGAGGGCCTCGCCGATCCGCTCGATCTCCGTGCGCGCCGCATCGAGCAGACCCGTCTCGCGCTCGGTCGCCTGGGCAAGCGCCGCCAGCCGGGACGCATGCAGGGAAACCGTCTCGCGGGCCGGAAGGGGCACGCCGGCGAGCGCTGCAAGGTCGGCGACCGCAGGCACGAGGCGCGCGGCGCGAGCGTCCAGGGCCTCCTCGTCAGCCCGAACGCTGGCCGACTCGTCGCGCGCCTGCGCCACCCGGCGCAGGGCCGGGCGCAGCGCCGCGAGGCGCTCGCGCAGTGGTGCAGGATCCGTCAGCGCCCCGCGCTCCTCGCGTTCCCGGCGCCTTGCGGCAAGCTGGGCCGTGTCGCGCTCGAGCGCCTCCGTTGCCGCCGTCGCTCGGGTTTCAAGGGCGAGCCCCTGTGCGATCAGGGCCTCGACACGGGCCTGCGCCGCATCGTTCGGCCGGCGCCCGACGACGGTGTTGACGTCGGGCAGGCCGAGGCGGCGCGCCACCTGCTCCAGCGCCGAGACGGCAGCGTCGGTGTCGGCCTGGACGCGCGGAAGATCCTGAAGCGCCTTCAGATACGCGCCGGCGTCCTCGGCAAGCCGCTCGATCTCCGCGGCGTTGTCGAGAGCTGCCGCATCGACGTCGAGGGCGTCGCGGTCACGCTGCAGCTTCTGCTCGCGCTGGGCGACCTGGTCCCGCCTGCGACGCGCCTCCGCCAGCGCGTCGACGGCCTTGGACAGCCGTGTTCCGAGGCCGTCGGGGACATCCGGCAGAGCGGAGAGGGCGGCGAGCCTGGCCTGCAGCGCATCCAGCGCGGCGACGACCGGGCCAGCCCGGCGCAGGCGGTCCAGCCTTGCCTTCTCCAGCGCGATGGCCGAGCGCCGGTCCGAAGCGGCGGAGACGGCTGCGTCCTTTTCGGCGATCTCGTCCCGCAACGCCTTGAGGGCTCCCGCGCGCGTCTCCGTGTCGCGCAGCGCGGTCCGCGCATCCTCGTAGCGCTTCAGGGCCTGGAAGAAACGGCGGTCCTTTCCCGCTCGCGGCGCGAAGATCGCGTCGGCCTCCGATTCGAGTTGCCGCCGCAGCTCGGCAATGCCGCGCAGCCCCGAGCCGGCCGACAGAAGAGCGGCACCCAGCTCGCCTTCGCTCCTCTGCAGGTCGTCGGCGCTGCGCCACAGCGCGTCCGCATCGAGCCCGAAGGCGCGGCGGAAGACGTCCCGCGACACACCTCCGAGAAACGGGGCGAGCACGTCGTCGGGGAGCTGGGACCCGTCCGGCCGCGACAGGACCGGCTTGTTCTTGCGGCGCAGGAAGGTGAGGACGTCCCCCCTGCTGTCGGCAATCGTGGCCTCGAGGAGCAGGTCCTTGCCGGCGTGGAGAAAGTCCCATGCGGTGCTGCGCTCGATGCCGAAAAGCAGGTCGGTCACCGCCGCCAGGGACGAGCTCTTTCCCGCCTCGTTCCGGCCATGCACGACATGGAGCCGCGCGTCGGGTCGGAAGACGAGGCGCCGGCCCGTGAAAGGTCCATAGCGCGCGAGATCGAGAGAGAGGATGCGCAACGGTCAGGCATCCACGCCGGCGCGGCCCAGCGCCAGGGCCCGCGCGTCGGCGACGATGGCGTCGAGCTCGGCCTCGAGGGCCTCGCGCCCGTCCGCGCTGGGAGGGATCCGGGCGAGCACCTGGGCGAGCAGCTGGCTGGCCTCGTCGCGCAGCGCGGGATCGTTCTCCAGGCCGGCCAGCAGGGCGGCCATGTCGAGGCCGTCGTCGCCGCCGTCCGGCACGGAGGCCGGTGGCGGAGTGGTCGCCACCTTCACCGCTTCGAGCCAGACGTCCTCGCGCCGCTGGTCGGCAAGCGCCTGGATCTCGGTGCGCAGCAGCTGCGGGTCGGACTTCAGCCTGTTGTGTGCCGGCGTGGCTCCCGACAGTGTCACGCGCAGCGCGACCAGCCTGTCCGCGGCAGAGACGAGCGGGTCCCGCAGCGCTTCCCGGACAAGGGAAAGAACCTCGCGTTCGTCGCGGGCACCGGAGACGTCGACAGTCTCGTGCAGCCACCGGGCCCGGTCGACATGCACGGCTCTGAGCCGTTCCACCCGTCCGTCCGCCACGTCGACCAGGACGGCGCCCTTCGGTCCGCACTCTCGCACGCTGCGTCCCTGGAGATTGCCGGGGAACACGATGTGCGGAGACGTGGACAGCACCCGGTGCTCGTGCACGTGGCCCAGCGCCCAGTAGTCATAGCCGTGTGCCGCGAGCTGGGCGACGGTACACGGCGCGTAGGTCTCGTGCGCGGCGTGACCCTCGCAGGAGGTGTGCAGAAGGCCGACGTTGAACCAGCCCTCCACCGGCCGGGGGTAGAGCGACGCGTAGTTCTCCGTCACCGCGCGCTCCTGGAAGCTGCGGCCGTGCAGCGCAACACGCAACTCGGCGAGCCTGTGCGTCTCGGCCTTCCGCGTCGAGAAGACCGTGACGCTGTCGGGCAGCGTCACGGCCTTCGTGACTTCGCTCTCCGCGTCGTGATTGCCGCGGATGATGAACACGGGGATGCCGGCCCGGTGCAGGCGTGAGACTTCGCGGTTGAAGAAGAGCCCGATCGCGGTGTCCCTCCATTCGCCGTCATAAACGTCGCCCGCGATCAGGACGAAGGCGACCTTCTCGGCGATGGCACGCGAGACGAGGTCCGCGAAGGCGTCGCGGCTCGCCGCCGCCAGGCGTCGCGCCACGCCCTCGTCCTTCAGGAACAGGCCGCGAAGCGGGCTGCCGAGGTGGAGGTCGGCCGCGTGGAGAAAGGTGAAACGCATGACCGGTCCCGTTCGAGGTCGCATTCGTTCTGCATTCGTTTCCATACCTGATTCCCGGGCGCAACTGCGGCGGCCAAAAAATTCTGGCATCGTGTCGAAACCGGCCGGGGGAAGGCGTCGGTGAGAGCGAGGCGGTCGAGACCTCCTTCGCGCGTCCCTGATCGGGACAGCGTGCCATGCTGACAGCCAAGCCAAAGGTCAGGATTGAGCCATGCAGTACATGATCTCCTTCTGCGAGCCGAACGACTATTTCGCGGTTCGGACTGATCCCGAGCGGTCAGGTCCGTTCTGGGGCGCGTGGCGCGCCTATATCGGCGCGCTGCGCGAAAGCGGCATCGTCGTCACAGGCTTCGGACTGGAGCCTCCGTCGGCCGGCACGCTGGTGCGGGTCCGAGACGGGCGGCGTGACGTACAGGACGGCCCGCACCCGGACAGCAAGGAAAACCTCGGCGGCTTCTTCGTCATCGACGTGCCCGATCTCGAAACGGCGCTGGAGTGGGCGGCACGTTCGCCGACCGCGAGCTATGGCTATGCGGAGGTGCGCCCGATCATGGCGCCGCCGCCGGGCGCTCCCGTGGCCTGACGCGATGCAGGCGGACGGCCACGCCGACGCGCGCCGGGCGGCGGAGCAGGCCGCCCGGCTCTCCTACGGCCGGCTGCTGGCCTGGCTGGCGCGCGGATGGCGGGACGTCTCTGCCGCCGAGGACGCGCTGGCAGAGGCTTTCCGCAAGGCGCTGGAGACCTGGCCCGAGCGTGGCGTCCCCGACCGACCCGAGGCCTGGCTTCTCACCGTGGCCCGGCGTTCGCTGGTCCAGCTGGGCCGATCCCGTGCCGTGCAGGCGGGTGCGCAGCCGACGTTGCAGATGCTTGCGGAAGGGCGAGGCAGCGGGGAGGACGACCCGGCCTCCATCCCCGACGAGCGCCTGCGGCTGATGTTCGTCTGCGCGCATCCGGCCGTCGACGAGGCGGCCCGCACGCCCCTGATGCTGCAGGCGGTGCTGGGCCTCGACGCGGCCCGCATCGCCTCGGCCTTCCTCGTGCCCCCGGCGACGATGGGCCAGCGGCTGGTCCGCGCCAAGGCGCGAATCCGCGAGGCGGGCATCGCCTTCGTCGTGCCCGGGCGAGCCGAGATGCCCGGCCGCCTCGACGCGGTGCTCCAGGCCGTCTACGCGGCCTTCGGAAGCGGGTGGGACGACGTGGAGGGGGCGGGAGCCGCGACGCAGGGTCTCGCCGAAGAGGCGATCTGGCTCGGACGCGTGCTGGCCGACCTCCTCCCCGAAGAACCGGAAGCGAAGGGCCTGCTGGCCCTGATGCTGTACAGCGAGGCCCGCCGGCCGGCGCGCCGCAGGCAGGGAGCCTTCGTCCCGCTGGTCGCGCAGGACCCGGGCCTCTGGATCGCACCGATGATCACGGAGGCCGAGCGGCACCTGACGGAGGCGGGCCGGGCCGGGCGCCTCGGAAGGTTCCAGCTGGAGGCAGCGATCCAGTCGGTCCACGCGGGGCGCCGCGTCATCGGGCGGACGGACTGGGAGGCGATCTCAGTTCTCTACGAAGGCCTTGCGCGGATGGCGCCGACACTCGGCATCCTCGTGGCCCGGGCCGCGGCGCGCGGGGAGGCCTATGGGGCGGATGCCGGCCTCGGCTTGCTGGCCGAACTGCCCGGCGACCGCACCGCTGCCTACCAGCCCTATTGGGCCGCCAGGGCCCACATGCTGGCGCGCCTCGGCCGCAGTGCCGAGGCCGCCGACGCCTATGCCCGGGCGGCCGGGCTGACGGACGATCCCACGGTCCGCGCTTTCCTGCTGTCGCGCATTCCGGCGTGACGAAGGATCGCCAAGCCCGCGCTTGCCCGGCGCGCCGGGAAGTGCGACTGAGCCCGTCCGGCGCCGACCGACTGGCCCGGGTGAGGAGAGTCCGAGGATGGACGCGCAGGCCGGCACCGTTTCCACCGTCGATCACGTCGCGGGTCTTCGCGAGCAATGGGCGACCCGGGCGGCGTTCTTCGTGGTCGGCGTCGCGGTTGGCGGCTGGGCTCCACTTGTTCCATTTGCGAAGGGGCGCCTCGGCGCGGACGACGCGTCCCTGGGCGCGCTATTGCTCTGCCTCGGGCTCGGATCCGTGGTGACCATGCCGATCACCGGCATCCTTCTGGGACGGTTCGGCTGCCGGGCGCTGATCCTCATCCCCGGTGTCGTGCTCTGCCTTGCCATGCCGCTGCTTGCCGTGGGCTCGTCCTTCGCGGCGCTCGGCATCACCCTGCTCGCCTTTGGTGCCGCGATGGGCACGATGGACGTGGCCATGAACACGCAGGCCGTGCTCGTCGAGAAGGATGCCGGGCGACCGATGATGTCCGGATTCCACGGGCTGTGGAGCGTCGGCGGCATCGCCGGCTCCGCCGTGGTGAGCGGGCTGCTCTGGCTGGGCGCGACACCACTCCTCGCCATCGGCAGTGTCGCGCTGGGCTGCGCGGCCCTTCTGGCCGTCGCCGCGTCCGGCCTGCTCCCCTACGGCAACAAGGAAAGCGACGTTCCGCTCTTCGTGGCTCCGCGCGGGGCCGTCCTGTTCCTCGGCGTGCTCTGCTTCATCGTGTTTCTGGCCGAGGGCGTTGTCCTCGACTGGGGAGCGCTGTTCCTGTCCGGCAAGGGGATGGACCCGGCGAGCGCCGGCTTCGGATACGCCGCCTTCGCCACGGCCATGACGATCGGGCGCCTCGTCGGCGACCGCGTGGTCGCGGCGCTCGGAGGTGTACGAATCCTGCTCTTCGGTTCCCTGCTCGTTGCCGCCGGATTCGCCTTTGCGGTGGCGGCACCCTCACCGATGGCAGGCATCGCCGGCTTCGTGCTGGTCGGAGCGGGCGCGTCGAACATCGTGCCGGTGCTCTTCTCGCTGGCCGGCCGCCAGACTCTGATGCCCGGCAGCCACGCAGTGGCCGCGATCACGACGCTCGGCTATGCCGGCGTGCTGCTGGGCCCGGCAATGGTCGGCTTCGTGGCGCAGGGCACGAGCCTCCCGATCGCGCTGCTGGTCGTTGCGGCCCTGATGCTCGTCGTGACGGTGAGCGCCAGGGTGGCACGCTAGGGTGATGACCTCACAGGTCATCGCGCGGCCTCCTCCGCGCTGCTAGGACGGGCGCATGCGCACCGCCTCGTCCCCATCCGGCTCCTTCGGCCGGCAACTGCGCGAGTGGCGACAGCGCCGGCGCCGCTCGCAACTCGACCTCGCGCTCGACGCCGAGATCTCCCAGCGGCACCTGAGCTATGTCGAGAGCGGCCGCTCGCAGCCGAGCCGCGAGATGGTCCTCCGTCTCGCCGAGCAGCTCGACGTGCCTCTGCGCGAGCGCAACGCGCTTCTGCTTGCCGCCGGATACGCCCCGATGTTCCAGGAAAGGCCGCTGAACGACCCCGCCATGCGGGCCGCCCGGGCCGCGGTCGATCTCGTGCTGAAGGGACACGAACCGTTTCCGGCGCTGGCGGTCGACCGGCACTGGACCCTCGTCGCGTCCAACGCGGCCGTTCCTCCGCTCCTTGAGGGGGTGGCGGAGGCTTCACTCCTGCGGCCGCCGGTGAACGTCCTGCGCCTGAGCCTCCACCCCGGCGGGCTCGCGCCGCGCATCGTCAACCTGGCGGAGTGGCGCTCCCACGTCCTGGAGCGCCTGCGCCAGCAGGTCTGGGCGACGGCCGACGCCACGCTGGCGGCGCTTTCCGACGAACTCGCCGCGCTCCCGGCCCCGCGCGCGAAGCCGCGCCTCGTGGAGCATCGGGACTATGCGGGCGTCGCGGTGCCCCTCGAACTGGCAACTCCGCGCGGCGCGCTCTCCTTCCTGTCGACGACCACGGTCTTCGGCACCCCAGTGGACGTGACCCTCGCCGAACTCGCCATCGAAGCCTTTTTCCCCGCCGACGAGGCGACGGCACGGGCGCTGAGGGGGTGAAGGATGGGCCGCAAGGATCACTTGCGCCTGCTCTCCGCGTCATGGCCGGGCTCGTCCCGGCCACCCACGCGAACACCGTCGGTGCGGGGCCAACTCGTGGGTGCCCGGGCCGGGCCCGGGCATGACGGCGGAGGGCGACGCGCGCCTTATCCCCGCACCTGGGCAGCCAGGCCGGCGATGTGGTCCCTTGCGGCATGGGGTTGCACGACGCTGGCGCGGATCAGCGCGTCGAAGCGCTGGGCGAAGGCGCGGATGTGCTCGATGGCGCTCAGCACGAGGTAGCTGTCGCCGAGATAGACGACCGTACGCTTCTGCCCGAATACCGTGAAGGGGACGGAAAAGGTGGCGAGCGCGTCGAAGAGATAGAGTCGCACGCCGGGATAGAGTTCGTCGTAGAGCGTGGCCGCGTGCTGCAACTGGGCACGCCGGTCTGCGGCGGGCATGCCCGCCCAGATTCCGGCCCCGGCCGCGAGCGTCTGGAAGGCCTGCAGCGGCACGGCAGCCTCCACCTCCGTGTCGGGCCGGCGGCAGAAGTCGAGCCTGGCCCGGGCGAGTTCGAGACTTCGCTCGGCATCGACGCTGACCGACGGCGCATATTCGAAGCGCAGCACCGCCTCGGTCTTCAGGAAGTCGGGGAGGGTGGCCGGAACGGTCTTGATCCGGAAGCCGGCGGCCTCCTTGAGCCACTCGACATAGCGATCGTCCAGCGGACTCTGCTGGCTCGTCTCGATACGCAGGACGGCCTCGATGATGGCCGCCCCGATCTCCTCGCGCTGGCTCAGCCCCAGCAGCCAGTCGACCGAGACGTTGCTGCCGGCGGCGATCGCGGCGAGCGTCTCGGCCCGGGGCAGCCGGTCGGCATCCGGGTCGAGGAGCTGAGACAGCGTGGACCGGTCGATGCCCGCCTGGCGGGCGAAAGCCGCGAAACTCAGCCCCGTCCGGTCGATCACCGACCTGAGCCTGGACCGGAATTCTTCGGGGTCCGCGATGCGCCTCACCGTCACCTCCCTCCTCGGAACGTATACAATACGAAACAACGGTGAGATAAAACACCGATCAGTGACAAAACGATAAGAAGCATCACATCCGTAACAACACGAGCGTTGCCATAACGCGGTGAGTCGGCGACGCTAAGTCGCTGGAATGTCGTGGTTTCGGAACCTGCATGTCGGATCAGGCAATCGGGGGCTCAACTCAGGCTTGGGACGTACGGGCCGTACACCGCTCCCGTGCAGCCGTGGAATGGCCGACGGCGGCTCTGACGGTCGCGATCTATGGCGGCTGGCTCGCGCTTACCCTGGCCTGGCAGAGCCTCCCTGTGTGGGTCCTCGTGGCCGGGGGAGCCTGGTTCATCGCTTGGCAGAGTTCCCTGCAGCACGAGATCCTGCACGGCCATCCCACCCGCTCGCGGCGCGTCAACCGGCTGCTCGGCATCGTTCCGCTGTCGCTCTGGATCCCGTATGAGCGTTACCGGCGCAGCCATCTTCTGCACCATGTCGACGAGCGGCTGACCGACCCGTTCGACGACCCGGAATCCTACTACTGGGAGCCGGGAGCCTGGGAGGCCCTCGGGCCGGTGGGCCGCTTCCTTGTCCGCGCCCAGACGACGCTGCTCGGCCGCCTCGTCATAGGCCCGGCCTGGACCGTGTGGCAGTTCCTGCGCGCGGAGGTCGCGGCCGTCCGGGCCGGCGACCGCGAGGCGAGGCGGGTCTGGGCCGAGCACCTGCTCTGGTGCATCCCCGTGGTGCTGTGGGTCACGGTCGTCTGCGGCATGCCGCTGTGGCTCTACATCCTCGCCTTCGTCTATCCCGGCACGAGCCTGATGCTGGTCCGCTCCTTCGCCGAGCACCGGGCCGCCGAGGGCGTCGCGGAGCGCACGGCCATCGTCGAGAACGCCTGGATCCTCGGTCCGCTCTTCCTCTTCAACAATCTCCACGCCGTCCACCACGAGGCGCCGACGGTGCCCTGGTACCGAATTCCGGCCTGGTACGCGGCGAACCGCGAGCGGCTGGTCCGCGAGAATGGCGGCCTCGTTTATGACGGCTATCTCGACGTCGCACGCCGCTTCCTGCTGCGCTCGCATGACGGGGCGGTGCACCCCTTCGGCCGGGTAAAGCGGGGCGCTTGATTGCGCTGAATTCTCATTGCAAGGAGCGCAGCGACGAAGCCTGTCATCCCCGGCCGAAGCCGCGAAGCGGCTGAGGGGAAGGGGACCCAGGGGCCGCGAGGTGAAGCCCACCATCCAGGACGTCTTGACCGAGCAAACGCTGGATCCCCTTCCCGCGCCTTCGGCGCGCCGGGGATGACAGCTCACTCTCACGCAGGTTCCGGATACCCGGCGGCCAGGGCCTCGTCACGCCATTGTAACATCGGCGTATAAGTCTCTCGTGAGACTCTCGAAAAGCCCTTCAGCTTCAACCTTCGCGCGAAGTCCGGGAACCATGCCCGCTTGGCGGCACAATCGAACGCGTCCTTGAGCCGGGCGACATGTCCCGACGGCACGCCGGGGCCGGCGACGAAGGCCGGGGCGGGCGCCAGCTGCGTGGAGGCCAGCGTCCGCACGCCCTCCGTCAGTTCCGGCCTGACATCGCGCAGCAGCAGGTGCCAGTAGGCGTCGAGCGGGCCGATGTCGATGCGCCCGTCCTTCACCGCCTCGAGGATGGCGCGGGCGGTCACGAGGTTGCCGGTCGCGCTCGCATAGACCGCCGTCCGGCCCGGCCGGAGGGAGGGCAGGAGATGCCGCCGCAGGGCGTTGAAGCCGGAATGCGAGTGGTCGACCGTCCAGCCCACCCGTCCACCGAAGGTTTTCTCCAGCGTCGCCCAGGGCGCGTCGGCGCGCACGATGAGGTCGCTGCGGTAGACAGGCTCGCCCTGCGTCCACTCCGCGTCGATCACCGGCGCGGCGATGGGCTTGACGTCGGCGAGGCCGAGCGCGATCGGATAGCCGCACATGAAGGCGCAGCCGAG
>JAESFG010000684.1_pt1 | contig 11335 bp, 6 predicted proteins | sample 9269371 | NCBI WGS metagenome assembly JAESFG01 (sample SAMN14506227, study PRJNA617093) | algae metagenome | isolation source: Aetokthonos hydrillicola CCALA 1050 (B3-Florida) and co-occurring... | place: USA: South Carolina | collected 2013-01-01 | reverse complement strand
AGGTCCAGCGTGTCTTCCTCCGGATCGAAGTCCCGGATGGTGTCGTTGCCGGACTCCTTTGCATCGTAGACGAACTGGTCGAAGCCCCGGCCGCCCGAAAGGACGTCGTTGCCCGCCCCGCCATTGATGATGTCGTCGCCGGCCCCGCCGCGGATCGTGTCGTTGCCGGCATCGCCGTTGAGGATGTCATCGTTGGCACCACCGATGATGATGTCGTTGCCGTCACCACCATTGATGATGTCTTCGCCGGTCCCTCCGTTCAGAATATCGTTGCCACCGTAGCCGTTGATGACATCGTTTCCGGCCAGGCCGTTGATGCTGTCTGGACCACCGGTTCCGTCGAGAAGGTCGTCGCCGATTGTTGGTATAGCCATCGCTTCATCCCTCAGTTTGGTATGTCACCGCCCCTGGGCGATCAGGTGTTGCTGGTGTCGATGTGGATGCCGATGTGGTCGTCGGCAGCGGAGATCTTGGTGACGAGATCGGCGACGATCTTCGCCTTGCTCCAGTTCTGGAGCGTGCTGACGTAGGTGTCGATCTGCGCGTTGTTCCAGCCGCCGGGCATGCCGTCGAACAGGTTGTCGAGGACATGCTCGACGAAGAGCTTTTTCTCGGCCGCCCCGGACGGGGCGGGCCCGCCGAGATCGTCGACCGGGTTGGCCTTGTCCACGATATTCTTGGCGATGTACTCGAGCGACTTGCCGTCGTTCAGGGCAGCGAGCGCCGTCTTGTAGTCGGCCGCCGTCGGGTCCTTGTCGTTGACCGCCTGGAAGAGGCGCGCCAGGGCCGCCTGCTTCTGCGATGCGACCGTGATCAGGACACCGTCGTTCAGCTGCGTGTATTCGACATTGGTGATGTGATCGCCCGTGTCGGAGTTGATCCACTCGTGGCCGACATAGTGGAAATCGGCCTTGCTGCCGTCGACCACCGCCACGTCGAAGCCAGAACCGCCATCGATGGTGGCGTCGCCGCCGCCGCCCAGGATGCTGTCGTCGCCGCGCTCGCCGGACAGATGGTCGGCGCCGCCGCCGCCGTAGACGGTGTCGTTGCCGCGCCCCGCGAGCACGATGTCGTCCCCGTCGCCGGTGACGATCAGGTCGCTGCCCTTGCCGGTCTGGACGAAGTTGTCACCGCCGCCGGCGTCGACGACCTGGTTGGCCTTGCCACCGATGGTGATGTCGTCGTCTCCACCGCCCGTCGCCAGGAAGTGGGACTTGGCGCCGGCCAGGTTTACGTCGACGCCATCCAGTTCCTTGTCGAAGAGAATGATGCGGGCATTGTCGAGGACCGCGTTGTCGGTGCTGTCGGCTGCATCATAGGTCGTGATGTAGGCCCCGTCGTACCCGGTCTTGAAGCTCTCGCTCCAGAGGTCGATGTTCTGGAGGTCCACCACGCCCGGGTCGCCGGTCTGGTCGGGATTTGCCCCGATCAGCGCCTGCTCGAATTTATCACTATAGTTCTGCGCATGGAGAAAGCTCTCGAAGCTTCCAAGCGGAGAGCTTTGGTCGAGGTTATACTGATAAGCCATCTGCTTGCCTTTCCCGATTGGTTCGGAAGAATTGTGTGATTTTTTCTCTTTTTTGCGATTGTTTTTGTTCTTTTCGTTGAAGCCTATATTCAAGCCGCAGATGTTAATAGGCGGTGACTTGGAGAGTGCAGGTTGAAACAAATCCCGCAATTTCTCACCGTGCTAGACAACTATATTCATCCTCGGCCGCCTGATCTCGGAATACGATCCAAAGAACCAAGCAATATTGACAGGAATGGCGCCGTTGCTTTGCGCGTATTCTTCAACGCAGGCGAAGGCGCGGCGGAACAGGTTTCCGCCGCGCCTCATCCGCCAGGGCCGCTCCTTTCAAGGATCGGCTTCAATCTTGAAAAGAGTCAGCGTTCCCGCATGCCGACGCGAAGCCGCTCGATGAGCGGGCCCAGGATGTACTGGATCGCGGTCCGCTCGCCGGTGGCGATGATCACGTCGGCAGCCATGCCGGCCATGATGCGGTCGCGGTAGTAGGGCTCGATGTTGGCGTAGTCGACGGCGATCTCGGCCGCGAAGAAGGGCTGGGCATTCGGGTTCTTGTCGTCGGTGACCCGATCCCTGGACAGACGCTTCACCTTGCCGAAGAAGAGCGGCGGCTTGTTGATCGAGAAGGCCGGGAAGCGGATCTCGGCGGTGTCGCCGAGATGCACGGTGTCGACGTCGTTCGGGCTCACCTGGGCCCTGACGACCAGTTCGTCGGTGATCGGCACGACATCCATGATCTGCTCGCCCGGCCGGATCACGCCGCCGATGGTGAAGACCTTGGAGCCCTGGATCACGCCGGTCTGCGGTGCCACGATGTCGACGCGGCGCAGGATGTCGCTCTGCACGGCGAGTTTCTCGCGCAGTTCGGCGATCGTCTTGCGGATGGCGGGCAGATCCTTGCTGACGTTCTCGATGAATTGCTGGCGCAGCTGGGCGATCTGCATCCGCGTCTCACCGATGGACTGTTCCGACCGGGCGAGATCGGCCTGGGCACGGCCGACCGCGCCACGCAGTCTGGACTGCTCCCGTTCCAGCGACAGGACGCGCGGCAGCTGCACGAGGTTTTTCTCGAGAAGTGACCGCAGTCCGACGAGTTCGCGCTGGATCGTGGCGATCTGCTCCTCGTCGGCCTCGCGCTCGCGGATGGTGCCCTTCATGCCCTCGAGCATCTGGGAAACGCGCGCTTCCAGTATCGCCTGCTGCGCCTGGACGTTGGAACGGCGTTCGCGGAACTGAGCGGTCTGGTCGGCGATGGCGCGCGCGATCAACGGATCCTCCCGCTCCCTCACCACCTCTGCCGGAAAGGACACGGTCTCCGCTCCGTCCCTCTCGGCCAGAAGCCTGGCCTCCTCGACGAGGGCGGCGGCAAGCTGCTTTTCCAGCACTCTCTTGGCCGCGATGGACTGGGTGTCGTCGAGCCGGACGATCAGCTGGCCCTTCTCGACCAGGTCGCCGTCGCGGGCGCGGATCTCCTTCACGATGCCGCCCTCCAGGTGCTGCACCGTCTTGCGGCTGCTCTCGGCGGCGACGACGCCCGGCGCGACGGCGCCGGAGTCGAGGCGTGCCGTCGCCGCCCAGATCCCGCCGAGTCCGAAGACCACGCCGATCACGACCCAGGATTGCCGGACGAGTCTCTTCCAGTCCGTGAAGTCGCGGGAATCGAGGGTCGTCTGTCCGATCTGGGCGGCCATCACCGGGCTCCCGTGCGAAGGGCGGCGGGGACCCAGGTCTGGGGACCCGATGGCCTCGGCGAAGACCCGCTCGCGGCGGCAGGCGTCTCCGTCTTCGGCTGCGCGAGCGGAGCCATCGGCACGACGTTGGGCATACCGAGGCGCTTCATCACCTCCTCGCGTGTCCCGTAGAGGTGGGCGGTGCCGTCCGTCATCAGCAGGATGCGATCGACCTGGGAGATCATGTTGGAGCGGTGGGTGACGATGACCACGGTGGAGCCTGCCCTGCGCAGCTGCCGGATGGCTTCGGCGAGGCTCTCCTCCCCACGCGTGTCGAGGCTGGCATTGGGCTCGTCGAGCACGATCAGCGGGGGCATGCCGAAGACGGCACGGGCCAGTGCGATCCGTTGCCGCTGGCCGCCGGAGAGCCGGACGCCGCCGTCGCCGATCTCCGTGTTGTAGCCGTCAGGCAGGCCCTGGATCATGTCATGGACGCCGGCGAGCGTGGCGGCCGCGATGACCGCATCGCTTTCGGCCGGACCGAAGCGTGCAATGTTCTCGGCGACCGTGCCGGCGAACAGCTCGACGTCCTGCGGGATGTAGCCGACATGCCGGCCAAGTTCGTGCGGATCCCAGTGGGTGAGTTCATTGCCGTCGAGGCGCACTGCCCCGCCGCTGACCGGCCACACGCCCACGAGCACCCTGGCAAGGCTCGACTTGCCGGCGGCGCTCGGACCGATCACGCCCAGCACCTGCCCGGCCTCCAGCTCGAAGCTGAGATTGCGAAGTACCTGCCTGCTGCCGCCCGGCGCGAGCGCGGTCACGTTCTCGACGGTGAGGTGCCCGGTGGGCCGGGGCAGTTGCATGCGCTCCGGCAGGTCCGGCAGGGCCTCGAACAGGCGGTCGATGCGGTGGAACGAGTATTCGGCGGAGGTGAAAGACTTCCAGTTGCTGGCGAGTTGCGTCATCGGCGCTATCGCCTTGGCCGAGATCACCATGGCCCCGAACAGGATGTGCGCCGACGCCAGGTTCTCCAGGATGAGCAGAAGCGCCACGGCCGAAACGAGCGTGGACCCGGCGAAGATGATGACGTTCAGGCTGATCCCGGCCCACACCGCGGTGTCGCTCGATTTGGCGTTCCAGGACAGGCCGGCGTCGCGCAGCTTGCGCCAGCGCTGCTGCAGAACGCGCGTCATCCCGAGCGCCTGGATCACCTCGCTGTTGCGCAGCATGGATGCTGCGAACTCCGAGGCGTGGATCGATGCAGCCGTCGAGCGAAGGGTCGCGCCAGCGCTGGCGAGGTTGACGGCGAAGCCGAGCGCGACGACCGCAACCATCATGACGAGAACGGCGACGCCGATCAGCGGGTGCAGCATGAAGCAGACGAGCAGGAAGAGAGGCGCAAAGCACAGGTCGACGGCCGCGGCGACGAGCTTGCCGGAGAGGTTCTCGCGGATCACGTCGAGGTCGCGCATGGCCTGGACGGGCGTGACGACTCCCTGCGCGGCGGAGCGCGACAGCATGGCGCGCTGGACCGCCTCAAAGAGCCTGTCGGACAGAGACTCGTCGAAGGCCATGCCGACTCGCACGAGAGTGCGGTTGCGCAGGCTGCTGAGCACGGCATAGGCGATCGACAGGACCACGAAGATGACGGTCAGGAAGACCCACGTGACCAGGTTTCGCGACGCGAGAACCCTGTCGAATGCACTCATCATGTAGAGCGCAGGCGCGAACGCCAGGAGATTCATGAATAGGCTGATCGTGGTGACTGCCTTGATGGCAGGCCACATGCCCCTGACGGCCTGCCTGAGAGGATTTGACCGTGTTTTGTCGAGTATTTCTCGGATCAATTTTTCTTTTCCTCTCGCCATCAGGAGCGATATACTGTGTCGCTCCGGGTTAATGCGCGTTTTCAGCCATCCAGTCGATTTTCGGTTGTTCAGCCACCGGCGTCGGGTCCAACGCGCAGCTGTCGCGAGCGCGCAGGCGTGGCGAGGCCGCTATAGGGATGGGGATCGAGGCTGAGATTGGGATTGTAGAAGGGATCGCTCGCGAGCAGGTGTCCCCACCGGTGCCGCAACGCAGCGAATTCCTTTCGCGAGCGCGCACGCGTGTCCTGCGCGGCCCGGTCGAGGCCCCGGCTGGCACTTTCCCGGTGGATGAGGCGAGCCTTCGGCGTGACGATCACCGATCTGCCGGCGGCTGAGAGCTTCAGGCACAGGTCGACATCGTTGAAGTTCACCGGGAAGGCGTCCTCGTCCATGCCGCCCGCCTGCAGGTAGTCGGCCTTGCGCATGACGAGGCAGGCCGCCGTGACGGCACTGTGCCTGCGTGGCACGAGAAGCAGGTCGTCATAGCCCGCTTCCCCGTCCATGCGGTCGTTGAAGGCATGGGCCACCGCGAAGTTCGGGCCGAGCACGACGCCGCCATGCTGGACGATCCGGCTCGGCCAGAGCAGCGTCGCGCCTACGACGCCGACCGTCGGATCGGTCAGTGCCAGCGCCATCTCGCGCAGCCAACCCGGCTCGATCACCTCGACGTCGCTGTTCAACAGGCAGACGACGTCATGCCGGGCCCGGGCCACGCCGCGATTGTTGAGCCGCGCGAAGTTGAAGGGTCCGTCGTCCCTGACGACGGTTCCGCCGGCCTCGGCCAGGGCCTCCAGGAAGGCCAGCGTCGCCGGCTCGCGAGACCCGTTGTCGACGACGATCACCTCGAAGGCGATACCCGTGGTGACGCGCAGCAGGGTCTCGATGCAGGGCTGCAGCAGGTCGAGGCGGTCACGCGTGGGGATGATGACGGAGACGCGCGGCACCATCGCATCGTCGGGCCAGGAGAGGTGGACGAGCGGCCGCGCCGCGCCGGGCACCGCGCTGGCAGCCAGGGGCAGCCCGTGGGCTGCGGCTTCGATTTCTGCGGCTCGCGCGAGGGCATCGGTGCGCGCCGGCGATGCGATCTGCGGCACCGTCACGAGCACTTCGGGCAGATGAGCCACGGGCTCGGACAGCCCCTCGGCCTCCCGGATCGACCGGAACAGCAGGTCCCAGACGCTCGTGGGCGGCGCAGCCCTCAGCCCCTCGATCACATGGCGGGATACGGCGAAAAGGTCGGCCGCATAGCCCTGCGCCAGCATGCGGTGGCGGTCGTAGGCCGGCTTGAAGCTCGGCGTGACCCGGCCGTCGCGGGACCTCACCGCGCTGTCTGAGTAGACGACGCCTGGATACCGGGAATCCTCCATGGCGGCGGCGAGGTGGGCCAGCGCATGCGCGTCGAGAAGTGCGCCGGCTTCGACGAAAGCGACCAGTTCGACGCCGGCCTCGACGAGCTCCGATGCCGCCGTGGCAAAGGCCTCGCGCGAGAAGGTGCCGTCCTCCGCCGCGATGCTGACGGCCAGCCAGTGCGGATGCGACTGCGCACCGAGGCTGACGAGCGTCGAGCCGACGGCGCCCTCGACGTCGCCGATGACGGCGACACCGACGAGCGCGTCGCCTGGGTGCGGCGTCGAGACCGGAAACTGGCTGCGCCACGCCTCGAACTCCGCCATGGGGATCGATGCCGGCATCAACCGGTCCAGCATGCGCGCGCGCAGGAGGTTTCCGGTCGTTCCGTCCGGGTCGATGTCGGAAGCCAGACCCTCGAACCCCAGTGCGTGCACGAGGATCTCGCACGGCGAACCGGCGAGCTCCGCGCCTGCGACGAGGCACCGGACCGTGTGGACCTGCCCATCGGCGAAATGCTGCGGCAGCCCGACATCGAAGGCGAACCGGCCGGACGGCACGGCCTCGCCCAGGTCGGCCTCGCGCCAGCGGTGCGGCGTGACCTGCGCGACGGTATCCCCGTCGACGAGGATCTCGACGGATTGCGGGATCATCGGGGCCGCGAGGTCGCAGGCCCAGCCCGTGATACGCAGGCCACCACGCCAGATCACATCGCCGGCTATGCGGCCCGAGGGCCCGGGCAGACCGTCGGGTCTCTCGTCCAGCCGGAAAGCGCCGAGCCGGATGCCGGTGTTGGCGACATAGGCCTCGACGAGCGTCGCGCCTGCGACCCGCTCCGGATCGAGACGAACGAGAAAGCCGTAGCAGCCGTCGCCGCCATGAGCTTCCCGCAAGGTCGGCACGAACGTCTCGGCGAGGACCAGGGCCAGGGTCTCGCCGTCGACACGCACTTCGACGGCGAAGCGGCGGGATGGGTCTGCCGGGCTGTAGCACCATCCGACGGCGTGGTGTCCGACGGGATGGAACGCCCGCAGCAAGCCGTGCCCGTCCGGCATGTCAGCAGGCTCGGGACGCGGGGCGACGGACATTTTCATGCGGCGGACCTCGACAGGGCGTCCCGGTCTCTCCGGAGCGTGAGGAAGCTTTCGATCACCAGGGCCACCTCCTCGGCGTCCCAGCGCAGGTCGAGGGTGAGAGCGTCCTCCCTGCGGGCCAGGAGGTCGACGGCACCGCCCACGGGATAGGCCGCGAAGGGCAAGCCGGCCTGGGCAGCAATCTCGAAGGAGGTGTGGCCGAACTCGGGCCGCCGCACCGTCATCATCAGGGCGGCGCAGGGGTGGAGCCGGAAGGCTTCCCGCCAGTCCTCCTCGCTGCGCAAGGGCCCGGTAACGAAGACATGCCCCGTCCGCATCAGCCCGACGTCGCGGAACGTCTCTCCAAACACCACGAGCGGGTGGACCGCGCCCCGACGCCGCCAGGCGCGGGCGAACTCCTTGATTGCGGCATAGGTCGTGGGCGTGGCGTCAGCCGGCAGGATCCCGAGGACGCCGCCCGGATGGGGATCGGCGAGGCCCGGTTCGAAGGCGCGAGGCAGCGAAACCGTGCTGCGCAACCCCGGTGGCAGTTCGGCCGCGGCCGTGGGGCAGGTCAGCAGTATGTCGCGGGCCCGCGCCATGAGACGCGGCGGGACCGGACAACGCGCGTTGAGCGGCAACAGGTCGACGGGCAGGCCCGTCTCGAAGCAAGCCTCCGCCAGTCCGCTCTCCCACCCTTCCGGCGGAGCGAGGACGAGATCCTTCGCCCCGATCATCTCGGCGGCCGCTCCCAGCGCGTCCGCGGGACTGGCCCGCGCCATGTCGGGCAGCGGCGGGACGTCGAGGTCGAGACCGGGAAGCCGGAAGAGCCAGCGGTCCGGCTCGTCGGCTGCGGCACACAGGACCGCGGTCTCGAGATCGGAGTCGTAGCGCGACAGCCGGCCGAGGATGGACGGCTCGAGCCCCGCCGGTCCGGTCACCACCAGCCGCCGCCGAAGCCCTCGCGACAGGCTCGGCCAGGCCAGGGCAAGCCGCACCGGCAAGAGCGGATCGGACGCCACATAGGCCTCCGTCTCGGCCTCGATGGACGGCCATCGCCGGACCAGCGCGGCGGCATTGGACAACACCAACGCTCGCTTGCTCTCTCCGAAAGAGGCTTCTCCCTGGTGCGCCACGAAGATGTTGGTGGCGCACACGTTGCGGTAGCCCGCAGCCGCGATGCGCAGGCAGAGGTCGACCTCCTCCAGGTAACCGCGCTCGTACCGCAGGGCGTCGAGCGGGCCCACCGCCCGCAGCGCGTCGTTGCGGATATAGAGGCAGAAGCCGACGCCGTTCGGCATATCGATGAGACCGCCGCCCAGGCGGGATGCCGCCGCATCGATCTCGCCCAGCCTCTCCTCCGAGGGCATGGGATTGGAGCGGAACGGCGCGGGCAGGCTCACCACCTCGCCATTGTTGGAGAGGGGCGTGACCGTGCCGATGTCCGGCGCTTCGCAGGCAGCGGTGCGCAGGCGGTCGAGCCAGCCCGCCGGCACCCTCGTATCGGCATTGAGCAGGACGACGTCCTCCATGCCGACCAGGCGCAGCGCCCGGTTGACCGCCCGGATGAAGCCGACATTGTGCGGATTTCGGAGCAGGACGATACGGCCCGCCGCCGCGAACCTGTCGAGCAGCACGCGGATCATCGGGTCAGGGCTCGCATCGTCGACCACGACCACACGCGCACGGGTCAGCGACCGGGTATCAGCGGCGAGGCTCTCGAGGCATTCGCGGGTGGCTGGCGCGTCAGCGAAAACGGGAACGATCACGGTGACGTCGACCGGATCGCCGGCAGGACCCGACTGCCCGGCACCCAGAGCCGCATCGTCCATCAGCGGCGCTCCGCGCAGCAGACAGCCCGCGGCATCGCGCACTTCCACGATCGCTGCTCCGGCCGGCCATGCGAAGCGAAAGGCGGCATGGCGGAACCCGAGCCGCGCCCAAGCCGGGTTCGTCCTCGCCTCCACCCGGAACGTCGCCTGGCGACCGTCCGCGACGACCATCAGGTCGCGGCACAGCTCCTCGCCGCGCCAGACGCACCAGCCGTCGATCGTCCGGCCGGATCCGCGCACGACACCGAAGCCCGGAACGGCCCGCTGGCGCCCCGACGCCAGGGCCATTGCGAGGACGTCGGGATCGCCTGCCGTGGCCAGCAGCTTCGTCGCGAGGTCGTCGGCCTCGGTCGCCTCGCCGGCGTCGCGGAGTCCCTGGAGACAGCGCTTCTGGACCACCGGATCCGTGGGGTCGATTGCGAAGGCGCGGCGCAGCGCAGGCAGCGCCGCCGCAGCCCCGGCGAGGTCGCGCCGGATGGAGGCTTCGAGCAGGCGGTCGGCCGTCCCGTCCCCGCCGAGACGCCAGTACCGCGCCAGGAGCGGCAGGGCCTCGTCCGGCCTGCCCTTGGCCTGAAGCCAGCGCGCCAGCAAGGGCAGAGACATGCGGTGATGCCGCTCGTCCAGGTAGAATGCCGCGAACTCGGTGACGAAACGCTCGACGGTCGGGTGATGCAGTCCGGACGAGGCGTTCATCGCACGGCTCCGATGAAGGTGGGGAGCCGCGCTCCGATGAGGAGAATTCGAGCGGGCCTGCGGGCCCTCTCGTTCACCTTCGTCCCGCTATCAGTTGCGGGACGGTCCTGCGGACCGGACATGACGAGCCCGGAAGACACCCGATGTACCGATCCCTTCGTCCCCTCGAGAAAGCCTCCGACCTCGCCCGCATGCCGGCGCTCGAGGGCCTCCTGCCCCGGTCCAACCCGATCTCGGTCCCGGTGGCCCCCGTCGAGGTGCCCCTGCTGATGGAGCGCTTCCCGATCGCCTGGCGTCGCGACGCCGGGAGCTGGGACCTCGTCGCGATCACCGGGCTCACGCCCGAGCAGGAGAGTTGGCGCCCGGCCCTCGGCGACAGCGGAAGCCGTGTCATTCCGCTGGTCCTGCGTGCATACCCGCTCGCCATCGCCGATTCCGGAGACGTCGAGACCCTGCCGGTGCTCGTCGACGAGGCGGGCCTCCTGCCCGCCGGGGCGCAGCCGTCCGGCTTCGATGCCGATGCAGCAGAAGCCGACCTCGACTACCGGCTCCAGGCCATCTGGACCTTCGGCAACTCCCGGAAGTCGCTTCAGGGCGTCTACGCGGACATCGCTGAGGCCAAAGGATTCGCTCCCTGGCCCCTCAGCTTCGCCGGCCGCGATCGCAACCTGTCCCTTGACGGCTTCTGGATCGTGGACTGGCGCTTCATCGGCAGCCCCGCCCACGCGGCGATCGTCTCGCGCCATGGCTGGCTCGCGGCGAGCCTGATCTCGATGCACCGGATCTCGACGCACCGCATCAACGCTCTCCTCCACGATCTGGCGCGGCAGACGGCGGCGTGATCCGCCGCGCGGCGTGGCGGCGCATCTCATCGGATGAGCTCCGCGTAGTCGAAGGTGTCGGACCGATCGAGCGTGAAACCGAGGGCCGGGGGCGTGTCGCCGGCGGCGGAGGCCGGCGGTTGCGCCAGCGGCGATGATCCCCCACTGATGAGCGCGGCGATGCGTCCCTCGAGGTCCGCGGCCGCCTGCGCGTCGAAGTGACCCCGCAACAGGCGCATCGAGTAGATCGACGCGAAGGCCAGGTCGAGAGCCGATGGCGATCCGGGCACGAAGCCGGCGAGCTCCACGGCAGGCATGTCGGCCAGCCTCACGGCATCCACGCAGAAGAGCGACGCCATGGCCGGCGTCAGCATGTCCATCACGAAGGCGAGGCCGAGCGGCACGACGAGGCCCGCATCGGCCAGCGCCGCCGCATGCGCCCGCAGCATCGCCCTGCCCCGGTCGGCATCAGCCAGCATGGCCTTCACCTTCGCGTATTCGGC
>JAESFG010000683.1_pt1 | contig 11408 bp, 11 predicted proteins | sample 9269371 | NCBI WGS metagenome assembly JAESFG01 (sample SAMN14506227, study PRJNA617093) | algae metagenome | isolation source: Aetokthonos hydrillicola CCALA 1050 (B3-Florida) and co-occurring... | place: USA: South Carolina | collected 2013-01-01 | reverse complement strand
AGCCTGGGTTGGTGCCGGTTGTACTAGCATCACCAGTAGCCGGGTTAAACCAGTAAGCAGAAGGGTTGTTGGTATTGGTAGTAGTAAAGCCGTTGGTGGCTCCACCAGAGCCGGTGATGTCAATATTGTCTGTAAGTACAGACAGGCCTTGTGAAGTAGTAAACGGATGGCTTAAGAAACGGAAGGCACGTTTGCCGGGTACATAACGTTCAGCCACTACACTACCGCTAATGCCGCCTGCAAGCGGTGCAATACGGCCGGTTTGTGTAAGGCCTGAACCGGTAGATTTAAGTACCAGTAAACCACCTGTTGTAAGTGTACCCGCAGTAACGTTAACATCGCCTGTTATGTTTACTTTACCCAAGCCGCTGATGGTTGCACCGGCAGCATTGTTGAGTACCAGGTTTTTAACAGTAATACTGTTGTTGGCAGCAACCACATTAATGGCCTGAGCTGCACTACCATTCAGTTCAATGGTACCATTACCAGAGATAGCAGCAGAATCAACGATAAAGCCACTTACCTGAAGTGTTCCATCTACTGTTAATGAAGAAGATGACCTTACAATTACATTGGTTACAGCATACGTACCAGAGCTGATTACCGGCTTGTTGTCAACATTGGGAATAACAGGTACTGACTGAGCATCAGGCACCGCGTTACCAGACCAGTTAGAAGCGGTGTTCCAGTCTGTACTGGTACTACCTGTCCAGAACAATTGCTTCCTTATAACAAACTTGTAGTTACCTAAAGTAATAGGCGTTGCATCTGCATTGTATAAACGCAGTATGTAATTGGTATTAGGTGTAATACCAGAAATGGTTAAAGGTGTATTGATGGTAATGCCTAAGCAGCTTACATATACAGGTGATGTACAAGTACCGGTATAGAATGCCATATAGTAAGCACCGGAAATTGAATCGGTTAAACCGATATTGCTGAGGCTGAATACCAATACTGAATCAGCACCGGAATTGAAGGTATAGAACACATCGGTAAGGGCACTGAAAGAGCCACCGCAGCTAGAAGACGGGTTGCTCATGGTACCTACTGTTGCACAATTGTTGTTGTCGCTGGTTACCGTACCGCCAACAGGAGGCTGAACAGTAAGCAAGGTGGCACCGGAACAATTGTCGTTGCCAGATGCAGGTGTACACAAATCTGTGGTGGTTATGGCCAGTGAATAGGCACCGGTATTGGTGAGGTAACCGTGCACCAGGATATAATAATCTGTTCCCGTAAAAGCAGAGAACGTTGTTTGTGAACGTGACGTTGCACTAGGGCAGGCAGTAGCGTTGTCGTCGTTACCCGATACGCAGGTAAGACTGCCGCAAGTACCGCTGTAAATAGAAATCCTTGTATCAAAACCACTACCACATAATGAAGCAGTAACCAGTTTATTGTTACCTACGTATTTAAACCACACGCCCGGGGAAGTTTGTGTACCTGTACCGGCACCGCACTGGTCGGTCATGTTATCATTGGTTGCAGTGGCTGTAGATCCGGTTTTGGTATCGCCCGAAACAACGGTAATGGCATCTGCACAGGCATCGTTGGCAATACCTGTTGTAAAGGTTGTTGTACTTCCATAAGCAGTACAGGCAGAACCTAAGGCAGCAGCCCTGAATTCATAACCGGTTGAAGCTTCTAACCCAGAAAGGGTTGCAAGGGTATCAGCATAAGGGTTGGCTGGAGCTGATATCCAAGTAGGGTCACCTGTTTTCCTGTATTGGAAACTGTAGCCTGTAGCACCGGCTGCTGCACGGCACCTTAATGTAGCACTAATACCGTTAACGGTAGGCGTTACACTTGCTACGCCCACACAAGTAGTAGTACTGGTAGCTATTAATGGGGCTACTGTATAATACAACGGGCCGCCTGTACAAAGGGCACTATAGGCAAATACTGTATAAGTATAGGTATTGCCAGAAACCAGGCCTGTATTGTTGAAACTGAGTACATTGCTTGCAGCTACAATAGTACCATTGCCCAATGTACCGCCCGCAGTATAAGTTGTACCATCAACGGGGTTGGTACTCAAAGCATCGGTATTAGGTGTACGTACAACCAGGTACCTGTCTGCCGCCGGACTTGAAGCCGTAAACGTACCTTGTATAGAAGTAGCTGCTGGTGTTAATGCCAACGCAGTTGGCTGTGCTGTAGGTGCAACGCAGGGTGCAGGTGGTGTAAACCTGTACACCTGGTTTGTTGCTGGCCGGGTAGCAACAGAGGTAGTAAAAGTAGAGGATGAAGCAGTAGGTGAAGTTGTACTGCCATTTAATACCAGGTAATCTGTAGCGGTAGATCCCCCTAAACCAATAGTGGCAGAAGTTGTACTGATGATAGGGCCAGCCTCTTGCTGGTAAACGAACTCAATTACATTCGTTCCTTCATACAATTTTACCTGAAAGGAAATTACCGGTGTGCTGTTGGTTGAAGTATAATACCATACCCAGTTTTTCCATTCAAAGGTAAAAACCCTCGAACCAGCACTACCCGTTGTTTCATAACGTGCTGTACTGCTTGCAGGGCTTGCCGTATACCCAATCATGTCATCCCACAGCGGAAACACCGCAGGCCCCACATTCGCCACATTGGCTGCAGTATTACTACGCTGCTGCGAAGCCGTAGCTGTAGCCGTAGATTTAAAAGATAAAAAACCATTGGAATTGGCAAAAACGCTGGTATAATCAACGTTGTTGTACTTAAAAGTAAAGCCTAAAGGAATAGAAGCCGAAAAGGCATCGTCCGCAACTACCGCACTTACTGCTGTAGCTGATCCGCTCACAGGGGTGAATGTGCCGGTTGTCGCAGTAAAGGTGTACAAGCCGACTTGTGCCTTCAATGCAAACGTTAATAACGACAAGCATAGCACGTGGAGTAACCTCACGTAGATTTTTTTCATAGTAAAAATTTTGTTAGCAAAAAATGTAGAACAGTAACATGTGTTACCGTCTGGTCTTTAACAGAATATATTGTAGGATTAAGCCAACAAGATAGCGAAACCACCGTTTCCAGCATCAATATCTTTAACATTTTTATTACATTTTAATATTTTTGCCCCCTATGACACATATTGACCACATCGGTATTGCCGTTAAAGACCTCTCCCAAAGCATCCCCCTCTTCGAGGCCCTGCTCAATACCAGCTGTTATAAAACAGAAACGGTTGATACCGAAAACGTTACAACTGCCTTCCTGGCTACCGGCATCAACAAAATCGAGCTGCTCCAAAGCACCACGCCCAACGGTGTTATTGCCAAATACATCGAAAAAAAGGGCGAGGGCATACACCACATCGCCTTCGAAGTGCAAGATATACATGCCGAAATGGCCCGCCTGCAGCAACAGGGCTTCACCCTGCTTAGCCAAACACCCAAAACCGGGGCAGACAACAAACTGGTCTGCTTCCTGCACCCCAAAACCACCAACGGCGTTTTAATAGAACTCTGCCAAACCATCCGCTGATGTTGTATGTTTATGTGGGCGTGCCCCTGTGGCGGCTGTTCAGGTGCAGGCAGGCTTTAGGGCAGCCACAGGGCCGGGCTATCCGCTATTACTCCGCCACAAGGCCAACGCACAAGCCTTCAGCGGGGTAGCCGCTCCTATCCCTCACGCCGGGGCAAACATTGTACAATACAACCATTATATATTATGATACGTTATTTCAAAAACCACTGCTTTTACCTGCTGCTTGGCTCTTTTGCATGGCTGGGTACAGCCAGTTGCCAGTCTGCCGGCAACAATACCGCCCAAAAACAATCACCTGCTAGTGAGTTGGAAAAAAAGTACCATCTCAATCAAATTAAGCTGCCGCCGGGCTTTACCATTTCTGTTTATGCCGAGGTTTCCAATGCACGCAGCCTTTGCTGGGGCAGCAAAGGCACTTTGTTTGTAGGCAACCGCAGCGAGGACAATGTGTATGCCGTAACAGACCGCAACAACGATGGCCAGGCCGATACCGTGTACACCATTGCCACCAATCTTAACACGCCCAATGGTGTGGCTTTTAAAAACGGCAGCCTGTACGTAGCCGAAATTAACCGCATACTTAGGTTTGACAGTATTGAGGAAAAGCTTTCCACGCCGCCGGCACCTGTAGTGGTGTTTAACAAATACCCCAACAAAACCCACCACGGCTGGAAGTTCATAGCCTTTGGCCCCGATGGTAAATTGTATGTGCCCGTTGGTGCACCCTGTAATATTTGTAACGAAAAAGATTCTATTTACGCCTCTATTACCCGCATTAACCCCGATGGTACAGGGCTGGAGGTTTTTGCCAAAGGCGTACGCAATTCTGTAGGTTTTGCATGGCACCCCACCACCGGCGAAATGTGGTTTACAGACAATGGCCGAGATATGATGGGCGACGATATACCCTTTTGCGAGCTGAACATTGCACCCCGCAAAGGCATGCATTTTGGCTACCCTTTTATACACCAGGGCAACATACCCGACCCCGAATTTGGCAAGGGCGTAAACCCTGCACAATACACACCGCCGGCTTTAAAAGTAGGCCCCCACGTAGCACCGCTGGGCCTGCGTTTTTATACAGGTAACATGTTTCCGGAAAGTTATAAGAACCAGGTATTCATTTGTGAACACGGCAGTTGGAACCGCAGCAAAAAAAGTGGCTACAAAGTTGGCGTGGCTACTTTACAGGGTAACCAGGTAGTAAACTATAAACCTTTTGCAGAAGGCTTTTTACAAGCGGGTGATAAAGTAATTGGCCGCCCTGTAGATTGTATTGTTGCACCAGACGGTGCTTTACTGGTTAGCGACGATTATGCAGGCGTAATTTACCGCATAGCCTATACTGCACAATAAAACAACTTACGGCAATACCCTACGCAGCGTACGCAACTGATGTGTACGCTGTTTTGTTTGTGCATGTACAATGCCCATATTGTCTATACCATCTATCCTAACCCTGCCCGATGCATGTATGATGGTATGACTGTTTTGCAATATGCCTACATGGGTAATACGCCCTTCGTCGTTGTCAAAAAAAGCAAGGTCGCCGGGGCGGGCTTCTTCTAAAAAACCAATGGCCTCGCCTGTTGCTGCCTGCTGGTAAGCATCGCGGGGCAGTGCAATACCTAGTAATTTGTACACTTGCTGCACAAACCCGCTACAGTCTATACCAAATATAGATTTACCGCCCCACAGGTATGCGGTGTTCAGGTAAGGTTGCGTAAGCTCCTGCAAACGGCTGGCAGCAAGGCTTGCAGCAGGGTTAAAGTCTGGGTTAAAATGCAGGGCATTGTCATCATCTAACTGTAATACGCCATTGGTAGTACACCCCACAAAACAGCCTGCCGGCAGTACCATGGGCTGCCCGTTAAACTGTGCATGTGTAAACGGTGCCGTGGTAAACAAACGGTGGTTGTTATTGGCAAATGGCTGGCTTACCGCTGTTAGCTGCGTACGCTGGCACCAACCGGTATAACCATCGTACAAACTTTGCACTTCGGTAAAGTCTTGTGTTTCCTGCAGCACATGCACACATTCGCCCAGCAGTAGCTGGCTTACCATTTCGCTGCGGTGCGATGCAGCCTGGCGTAAAGGTGCTACGGGTACAATACAAGTGGCGTTGTGCATGGCATACTGTTTTGCGGCCAAGTTATGGAAATAGCAGCACTATGCATCTTGTTGGCGGGCTGCACCCTGCGTGAGGGATAGCAGCGGTACCCCGCTGAAGGCTGGTGCGTTGGCCTTGTGGCGGAGTACAAGCGGATAGCCCGGCCCTGTGGCAGCACAAAGCCTGCCTGCATCAAGGCCATGCCACAGGGGCACGCCCCTATTATTTGTGTACTTATATAACCAAAAGGCTTTACTTTACTGCTGTGATTAAAGACAGGTATGCACATATTACCGATGCCGAATTGCTGGCCCGTTTTTATGAATACCATAACAACGAATGGCTGGGCATTTTGCTGCAACGTTATACCCTGCTGCTGCTGGGCACCTGTATGAAATACCTGAAAAATGAAGAGGAAGCAAAAGACGCTGTTCAGCAGATTTTTGTGAAGGCCATTACCGAACTGGAAAAATACAAGGTTACTTATTTTAAAAGCTGGGTTTATATGGTGGCCCGCAACCATTGCCTGATGAAACTGCGGGATAAAAACATTGTGGTGCCGGTTGAAGAAAACACCCCACTGGTGGCCGAAGAAACCGACAAACAGGCCATTGCCGCCAAAGACCAAACCCTGAATGCCATGGAAGAGGCTTTGCACCAATTGAATGCCGAACAAAAAACCTGTGTAACTTTATTTTACCTGCAAAAGCAAAGTTATCAGCAAATTGCAGCCGCTACCGGTTATAGCCTGATGCAGGTAAAAAGCCATATTCAAAACGGAAAACGGAACCTGAAAATACTGGTGGAGAAAAAAATGAACCATCGCTGATGCCGGATATTAACCACATATTACAAGAGGGCGACGAACTGAACGACGAACAACTGCTGAAGTACCTGCAGGGCTCGTTAACAGACGAGGAACGCCATGAACTGGAAAAACAAATGGCCCACTCGGCCTTTGTAAACGATGCTGTGGAGGGCCTGCAACAGTTTGATGACCAGGCTCAAATTCAGGATTATGTTCAAAAACTGAATAAAGACCTGCAAAAACAAACCGCCAAAAAGAAAAAAAGAAAGGCTAAAAGAAAACTAAAAGACCAGGATTGGATTGTGATGACGGTCATCATCGTAATCATACTATGCCTTTTGGGCTATTTTACGGTAAAAGAATTTCACAAGCATTCAAAATTGCTTCAAAACCAATCTAACAAACAGGATTTTAAAAAAAGTTAATAAAGACAAGCCTGTAACAGAACATTTTATACTAATTTTGCGTTAATGATGTACAGGTAGGCCAACCTATACTGTGTTTAATCCAAATTTCGCGATTGCCTGACCATACATTTAGTTAACGTATAAATCATTATGTATGAAAAACGCAGGCATTTCTCTCATCATCGCTGGTATGTCGCTACTTATGTTACGCAACATCAACGCAAAAAAAGAAAATCAGGATTTTAAAGACACCAATATCAACTGGATGGTATATGCCGGGGGGCTGGCCGTTTTAGCCGGAGTGCCCATTGTACTATCTACCCGTAAAGAAGACGAAGAAAACAACCTGGCAGACTAATGTTCCTTGTTTAATCCAACACACATCAAATTAAATCCAATTTATTGAAAGCACCTGCACAGGTGCTTTTTTTATTGCCCCAAAAAACCGGCTTAACCGCCGTGGTTTTCGGCTTTTCTTTTTTGGGTAACCAGCTTTGGCAACACAGGTGAAGCTGCCGTTGCGTCGCACACTTCAACGCCTGTAACGCTATTGGGCAGGCTTATGTACACAATACAGTACCTTGGCAATATATGAAAGACAATTTCTCGCACAATGCAGCCGGTTATGCAGCTTACAGGCCTGTGTACCCGCAGGCACTTTTTAATTTTTTGTACCAATACACACCCGGCTTTAACCATGCGTTAGATGTTGCCACCGGCAACGGCCAGGTAGCCGCACAACTGGCTACCCGTTTTAAACAGGTAACCGCTACCGACATTAGCAACAACCAAATGCAGCAGGCACCGCAAATGCCCAACCTGCATTACCTGAACATGCCGGCAGAAACACTCAGCTTTCCCCCTGCCAGCTTTGACCTTGTTACCGTTGCACAAGCCATACACTGGTTTAACCTGGACGACTTTTATACCCGGGCACTGGCAGCCCTTAAACCCGGCGGCCTGCTGGCAGCCATAGGCTACGGGCTTATACGCATTAACGAAATAATAGACCCTTTGATAGATGAATTTTACACCCAAACTGTAGGTCCTTTTTGGGATAAGGAACGCCAGCACCTGGATGATGGTTATGCCAACATCCGCTTTCCGCTGCCTTTGCTGCCTGCACCGGTTTTGTTTATAGCACACGAATGGCCATTAGATCATTTACTGGGTTATCTGGATACCTGGAGTGCTGTAAAACATTACACAACATACCATGGCAAAAGCCCCATAAATGGTGCGTTTATAACGGCTTTGCACCAACGCTGGCCGGTAGGCCAAAAGCTTACAGTACAATTTGCTTTGTTTGTAAAAGCGGGTATAAAACCATAGGTGTTATTAGGCAGTACCTGTTTTACGGGCACGCCGGGGGTCTTCGGGCAGGTCTATTTTGCCCAGTATTTTAAGGGTAATGGGTGGCAATTGCCCGTTGCCTTTTGCGGTAATCTGCCGTTGTTCGTAATGATTGATGAAATGGCCTGCGTCTATCAGGTTTTCTTCGCCCAGCATTTTTAGTAAATCGGCAGACAAAGTACGCCTGAAAGCCACGGCCTTTACCTGGCGGCCCTGCCGCAGCAACCGCTGAACAACGGGTATATAATCACGGTCGCCGCTAATGAGTATATAGTGTTGTATTTCGGGGCGGGTGTACAATACTTCCATCACATCTACACAAAGCCGCATATCGGCAGCATTTTTATGGTCTTTGCCCAGTACATGGCAACTGTCAATACCCATCAGGTACAAAGGCCCCAATGCAGGCACCTGCCGTTCAAAATCGGCATAGGCCTTAAATATCACCACACTTAATTGTAGCACGTTTTTAAAATGGTCTTCCAGGGAACGCAATAACCCGTTGACGATGTTGTTGAGTTGCGGCGGATGGCTGTACATCTGTTTCAGGTAGTACACAATGTTCTCATAATCCAGGAATACCGCGGCAGGGGTATGGGGTACAAGGCTTTTTGACTGGTCCATATTGCAATCGTTTTTTTAGTACAGTTGTTACCTTGGTGTACTTCATGGCCAGCTATACGAATATAACAAAAAGCTGTTAACAGTGCTGTTGGCTTTACTACTTATAAACTTAGCTGAATAGTATAGCTGCAGTACAAGTGTGCGACGCAACAGGTGCTTCATAGCATTCCTGATGCCGGTTACCAAAATACACTGCCATAGGCTATGGCCTATGGTCTTACTTACTAATTATCTTTGCGGCATGACAAACGAATTTCCGGAACAGGAATTACAGGAAACGGGTGAGGAATTGTATGAACGAAGGTCTTTTCATGTAGACAAAGGCCAGGAGCCGCTGCGTATTGACAAATGGCTGCAACTGCGTATTGAAGGGGCTACCCGTAACAAAATACAAAACGGCATTGATGCCGGCTTTTTAACCGTAAACGGTAAGCCCGTTAAAAGCAATTACAAGGTTAAACCCGGCGACGATATTTTGCTGATGAGCCTGATTAACCCTGAGACAACAGAGGTTAAGCCTGAAAACATGTCGCTGAACATTGTGTATGAAGACGATGATGTAATGGTGATTAACAAACCGCCCAATATGGTGGTGCACCCCGGTGTGGGCAACTACTCCGGCACCTTGCTTAACGGTGTGGCCTACCACCTGCTGCAGCAAAACCCCAACGTAAACGAAGACGAACTGCCCCGCTACGGGCTGGTACACCGCATTGATAAAAACACCACCGGCCTTATTGTACTGGCCAAAACCGGCGATGCCGCCGCACACCTGGCCAAACAGTTTTTTAACCATACCGTACAACGCCGTTACGTGGCCATAGTATGGGGCAATGTAGAGGAAGACAGCGGCACCATTAATGCACATATTGCCCGCCACTCACAACACAGAAAAATGTTTGCTGCCTACCCCGAGGGCGAAACGGGCAAACATGCCATTACCCATTACCGCGTACTGGAGCGTTTTAATTACGTAACCATGGTTGAATGCGTTTTGGAAACAGGCCGCACCCACCAGATTCGCGTACACATGAAACACATTGGCCACACGCTTTTTAACGACTGGGAATATGGCGGCGACCGCATTTTGAAAGGCACTGTATATACCAAATACAAACAGTTTGTTGACAACTGTTTTGAGGTTTGTCCGCGTTGTGCCCTGCATGCCAAAACCCTGGGCTTTGTACACCCACGCACCAAAGAGCCCATGTTTTTTGATGCCGAACTGCCCAACGACATGCAGCAACTGCTGGAAAAATGGAAACGTTACATTACCGGTAAAACACAGGCCGACCCCGCCCTGGAAGAATAGCGAATTATACTATGTATGCACAAAATAGGAAGCCGTTTATATTTGCCTCCTAAACATTGAACAGAATGAACACAGACATACGCAACAACTGGACGCTCGAAGAGATTTACAACGTTTACAATACGCCGCTGTTAGAGCTGGTGTTTCAGGCGGCCAGCCTGCACAGAAAATACAACGATACTGCTGAAGTACAGGTTTGTACCCTGCTAAGCATTAAAACCGGCGGCTGTAGCGAAGACTGTGCCTATTGCCCACAGGCCGCCCGCTACAATACCGGTATTGATGTGCATGCCCTGATGAAATACGATGAGGTAATGACTTATGCCCAAAAAGCCAAAGATGCCGGCAGCACACGCTTTTGCATGGGTGCAGCCTGGCGTGAAGTGCGTGACAACCGCGACTTTGACCGTGTGTTAGACATGGTGAAAGGCGTTAACCAACTGGGCATGGAAGTTTGCTGCACGCTGGGCATGCTTACCGAAGACCAGGCCCAAAAACTGGCCGATGCGGGTTTGTACGCATACAACCACAACCTGGATACCAGCAAGGAACATTACAGCGAAATTATTACCACACGCACTTTTGAAGATAGGCTGAACACGCTGGACAATGTGCGTAAAGCCGGCGTAAGTGTTTGTTGCGGCGGCATTATTGGCCTGGGCGAAACACACGAAGACCGCATTAAAATGTTGCACACACTGGCTACTATGCCACAGCATCCGGAAAGTGTACCCATAAATGCGTTGGTGGCCATTAAAGGCACCCCGCTGGAAAACAACAGCAAGACCGATGTTTGGGATATGGTACGTATGATTGCCACGGCCCGTATACTTATGCCCAAAACCATGGTACGCTTAAGTGCAGGCCGTACTGACATGAATATTGCCGAGCAGGCTTTGTGTTTTATGGCAGGGGCCAATTCTATTTTTGCGGGCGACAAATTGTTAACCACGCCCAACCCCAGCTTTGATGAAGACAATGCCATGTTTGACCTGCTGGGCCTTACGCCACGCAAGGCTTTTAAAGAAGAAAAGCAATACCTGCACGAGATGATAGGTTAGGCTGAATGCTGAATGCTAAACGCATAAAGCCTGAAACATACAAACAAAAGGCTGACAGGTAAATCTGTCAGCCTTTTGTTGTATAACCAGGTCGTTGTTTTTACATCACACGTTGTGGCATTATGCCTTTTCTTTTGAACCCAACGGCAAGAATACTATTGAACACCGGTTGCGTCGCACACTTCCTCTGAAGGAACAATACTCAGCCACAAAGGCACGGAGGCACAAAGCATGTTTTGCGGGAGACAAGATGGAAGTGTAT
>JAESFG010000682.1_pt1 | contig 11431 bp, 10 predicted proteins | sample 9269371 | NCBI WGS metagenome assembly JAESFG01 (sample SAMN14506227, study PRJNA617093) | algae metagenome | isolation source: Aetokthonos hydrillicola CCALA 1050 (B3-Florida) and co-occurring... | place: USA: South Carolina | collected 2013-01-01 | reverse complement strand
GCTCCACGGCGAGAACAACCCGACACTCGCCCGCGATTCCGTGTTCGGCGTGGTGATGATCGTCTGCACGGGGCTCATCGGCCTGTGCCTCTTGCTCGGAGGCTGGAAGCACAGGGAGATGGAGCATCGCCAGCAGGCCGCGAGCGCCTACCTTAGCGTCCTGATCGCGCTTTCCGTTCTGATGCTGCTGATGCCGGACTACACCACCAGCACGCGCGGCCCCACCCTGTCGCCCGTCCAGCTCGCCTTCCTTGCCGGCAGCTCCCTGCTGCTCTATGGCGGCTTTCTCTACATCCAGACCGTGCGCCACCGCGGCGATTTCCTGGACGTCTCTGATCACCGCGAACCGCACGAGAAGCCGACCACGCTGCGCTTCTGGGGTGCGGTCGGGCTCCTTTTTGCCGCTCTGGTCGGCATCGTCATGATGGCGGAGCACGTGGCCGCCGATGTCGAAGACGGCCTTTCGGGGTTCCGGTTGCAGCGACAGGATGCGGTCGTCGGCGCGCTGGTGGCCCTGCTTGTGCTGCTGCCGGAGGGCACAGGGGCAATCCGCGCCGCCATCCGCAACAATCTCCAGACCAGCATAAACGTCGCCCTCGGCTCGGCGCTGGCGACGATCGGCCTGACCATCCCGGCGGTATCCTTCGCGTCCATCATCACAGGGCGGCAGGTGGAACTGGGACTGGGCCAGCGCGACACGATCCTTCTCGTGCTGACGCTCGGCATCTGCGTGGTGAGCTTCGGGTCGGGGCGGACAAACGTGCTCACGGGGCTCGTCCACCTCACTATCTTCGCCGCGTTCCTGCTGTTCCTGTTCGTTCCGTAGGGGACACTCCCGCTTCCGCCGCTCCCCGTTCCGGGATAGAAGCCGCCCCGTCCGGATCCGCATGGGCGGCCGCAGGGGAAAAACACATGGCGACAGTGAACGCGGCCGATGGCGGCGGACTCTTCGGCTTCGTCGAGGGCAGCCATGCGCGCGCCGTCGCCGCCCTCCTGCTGCTGTGCCTCCTGCTCTTCGTGCCCGGCTTCTCCGGCCTTCCGCCGATGGATCGTGACGAACCCCGCTTCGCGCAGGCCACGAGGCAGATGCTGGAAACCGGCGACTTCGTCGACATCCGCTTCCAGGCCGAAGCCCGACACAAGAAGCCTGTCGGCATATACTGGTTGCAGGCGGCAGCGGTCACGGCCGCGGAAGCCCTCGGCCTCCCCGACGCCCGCGGAACGATCTGGCTCTACCGTCTGCCTTCCCTGCTCGGTGCGATCCTGGCCGTGATGTTCACCTATGCGGCCGGGGTGTCGCTGACGACGCGACGGGCCGCCTTCCTGGCCGCCTCGCTTGTCGCGGCGACGATCCTGCTGGGCGTCGAGGCGCGCCTCGCCAAGACCGACGCCGTCGTCGCCGCCACCGTGGCCGTCGCCATGGCCGCCCTCGCGCGCGTCTGGCTCGCGCGTGACGATGCCGCCTACAGGCTTCCGGCGCCATGGGCCGCCGCCTTCTGGATCGCGATCGGCGTGGGGATCCTGGTGAAGGGACCGATCACCCCCGCGGTGCCGCTGCTCGCGGCGATCGTCCTCGGAGCCCGGGAACGGACCTTCGGCTGGCTTCTCAGGCTCAGGCCGGGCTGGGGCCTGCCGCTTGTCCTTCTGATCGTGCTGCCCTGGTTCGTCGCCATCATGGTCAAGAGCGGCGGCGCGTTCCTCGGCGAATCCGTCGGCCAGGACATGCTGGGGAAGGTGTCCTCCGGCCAGGAATCGCATGGCGCCCCGCCGGGGACCTACCTCGCCGCGTTTCTGGCGACCGCGTGGCCGATGGCGCCCTTCGTCCTGCTCGCCATTCCCTTCGCCTGGAATGCGCGGCGGGACGACGCCGTGTCCTTCCTTCTCGCCTGGGCGATCCCGATGTGGATCGTCTTCGAACTCGTGCCGACCAAGCTGCCGCACTATGTGCTGCCCCTTTATCCGGCTCTCGCGCTGCTCGCCCTCGTCGCTGCGGAACGCGGCAAGACGTCCCTGCAGGGCATCGTGCCGCGCATCGTGATGGGTCTGCTGCCGCTGCTCGCCTTCGGTCTCCTCGTTGCCGCGGGCGTCGTCGCGTGGCACTTCGAGCATTGGCTCCCGCTTGCCGCGCTCGCCTTCCTCGCCGCAGCCGCTGCCATCGCGCTGCTGGCCTGGCGCCTCGCCTTCTCCGGGCGCCTCGGCTCCTCGGTGATGGCGGCGGTCGTCGCCTCCGCCCTCGTCTGTATCGGTGCGTTCGGCGAACTCGTTCCCGGCCTGCGCAGCATTGGGGTCAGCCCCCGCCTCGTCGCGGCAGCCAGGGCGGCAGGATGCGACATCCAGGGCGTCGCGACGGTAGGTTTCCGCGAGCCGAGCCTCGTCTTCCTCACGCGCACCGACCTCGCCATGCCCGACGCCAGGGACGCCGCCGCCTTCGTCAAGGACGGTCCCTGCCGCGTCGCCTTCGTCGAGAGCCGGGACGAACAGGCGTTCCTCGACAGCGCTCGTGGGTCGGGGATCTCGCCCCGCCTCCTGTCGCGCGTCGACGGCATCAACATCAATGGCGGGCGCAAGCTCGACATCGGGGTCTATGTGGGTCAATGAACGCAGCGATGAGCTCAACCGCAGCCAGAGACCCGGCGGAGGGAGACAGCGTGCCGGCCGTCTCCGTGGTCGTGCCGGTGCGCAACGAGGCCGGCAACATCGCCCCGCTCGTGGCCGAGATCGAGGCCGCCTGCCGGCCGCTGGGCCCGTTCGAGGTCGTCTATGTGAATGACGGGTCGACCGATGCGACGCCGGCGACGCTCGCCGAGCTCGCCGCGGCCCGGCCATGGCTCCATGCCGTGTCCCATGCGCGCTCGTGCGGGCAGAGTGCCGCGGTGCGCACCGGCGTGCGCCGGGCTCGTGCGCCGGTGGTCGTCACCATAGACGGGGACGGGCAGAACGATCCCGCCTACATCCCGAAGCTCGTCGCGGCGCTGGAGGCCGCAGGTCCCAGGGCGGGACTCGCCGCCGGCCAGCGTCTCGGGCGCAAGGACACAGGCTTCAAGAAGCTGCAGTCGCGAATCGCCAACGCCGTCCGGGGGGCGGTGCTGCGCGACGGCACGCGCGACACCGGCTGCGGGCTCAAGGCCGTGCGGCGGGAAGTCTATCTGGCGCTGCCTTACTTCGACGCGTTGCACCGCTTCATGCCGGCACTGGTACGCCGCGAGGGGTACGACGTCGTGCTCGTCGACGTGGTCGACCGGCCGCGGCTGACCGGCGTGTCCAATTACGGCTTCTTCGACCGCCTGTGGGTCGGCATCCTCGACCTGATGGGCGTGTGGTGGCTGATCAGGCGGCGGCGCGCCGTTCCAGACGTGAAGGACCTCACCTGATGCTCCTGGCCTTCTCGCATGGGCTTCGCGACTATCTCTGGGACGTCTTCGTCGCCCGCTTCGACTTCTGGCTCGCCTTCGGTCTGATCGCCCAGCTGCTTTTCACGGCCCGTTTCATCGCGCAGTGGATCGCCAGCGAAAAGGCCGGGCGCAGCGTCATGCCCATGGCGTTCTGGGTGTTCTCCATCGCGGGCGGCATGATGACGCTGATCTACGGGCTGGTGAAGCGCGAGCCGATCATCATCCTGGGCCAGGCGCTGTCAGTGGGGATCTACGTGCGAAACGTCATGTTCGTGCTGCGCGAGAAGCGCCAAAGGCCCTCGTGAGCCTGCCGGCATCCATCCAGGATCCCGGCCTGCGGGAGATGCTGCAGGACGCGTTCCGGCTCCTCGCCCGCGGCGTCGCCGACCGGCGCTCGCCCTGCCACACTCCGGCCGTGTCGACGGTGGACGAGGACGGAGCGCCGCGTTGCAGGATCGTCGTCCTGCGCGGCTTCGACCCCGCCGCCGCCACGCTGCGTTTCCACACCGACATCCGCTCGCCCAAATGGCGCGAGCTCGCGCGGCGCCCGGACGTGGCCCTGCTCTTCTACGATCCGGGCGCGCGCCTCCAGGTCCGGGCAGAGGCCGTCGCCGCCCTGCACGCCGGCGACGCTGTCGCGGACGCCGCCTGGAGCATGTCGCTGGAGATGAGCCGCATCTGTTACGGGACCGAACCCGCGCCAGGGTCGACCATCTCGGAAGGCGGAGCGTTCTCGCTGCCTGACGAACCGGACCAGATTGCCGCCGGCCGCGCCAATTTTGGAGCCGTCCTTTGCTGCGTCCGGCGACTGGACATCCTGCATCTCGCCCATGGCGGCCATCGGAGGGCCGCCTATCGTTTCGCCGGTGGCGCGGTCTCCGGCAGCTGGATCGCGCCCTGAGCTAGGCCGGGCGCAGCCTTTCCAGCCCCTCCGCGAGGTCGGCGATCAAGTCGTCCGGGTCCTCGAGGCCGATGTGGAAGCGCAGTGCCGGCCCCCGCGGCGTCCATGATCCGGGCGAGCGGATCGGCGTGCAGTCGAAGGGCGTCACGAGGCTCTCGTAGCCGCCCCAGGACGCGCCGATCCCGAACAGCGACAATCCGTCGACGAAAGCGTCGACGGAGGCGGGCAGGGCTGGCCGCAACACCACCGAAAAGAGCCCGGAGGCGCCAGTGAAGTCGCGGGCCCAAAGCTCGTGCCCCGGTGCGCCCGGAAGGGCCGGGTGGAGCACCCTCTCGACCTGCTGCTGGCGCGACAGCCAGTCTGCCACGCGCAGCGCGGACTGCTGGTGCTGTGCAAGCCGCAAGGCGAGGCTGCGCAAACCGCGCAGTGCCAGGAACACGTCCTCCGGGCCCGGCCCGTTGCCGAGATCGGTATAGGCGTCGCGCAGGGGCCTGAGGTGTTCCTGCCGCGCCGAGACGAGACCCAGCATCATGTCGGACGCGCCGCTGACATATTTCGTACCCGCCTCGATGCAGAGGTCCACGCCTTTCGCATGGGCGTCGAAGAGAAGCGGCGTCGCCCACGTATTGTCCATGACCACGGCGGCGCCATGCCTGTGCGCGGCCTCGGCGATGGCGGGGACGTCCTGCACTTCAAAGGTGAGGGAACCGGGCGACTCGACGTAAACGGCCGTCGTCTCGGGGCGGATCAGGGCCTCGATCCCCGCGCCAATTCCGGGATCATAGAAGGTCGTTTCGACCCCGTAGCGCTGCAGGAAGCGCTGGCAGAAGCGGCGGGTCGGATAGTAGGCGCTGTCTGTCACGAGCAAATGGCCGCCGGCCCGCGTCACGGCCAGGAGGGCCGTCGTCACGGCCGCCAGGCCTGACGGCACCACCACCGTTCCCGCTGCGCCGGAGAGTTCGCTCCAGGCCTCCTCGAGCGAGCTGATCGTGGGGCTTTGCTGGCGGCCGTACTGGTACGGTCGCGACCTGTCGCGATACTCCGCCGCGCTCGCCGCGAGGATGGTGGAGCCGCGATAGATCGGCGTGTTGACGAAACCGAATTGCTCGTCGGGGTGACGGCCCGCCAGCGTGAGTCGGGTGCGCGGTCCGAGCTTGGACTTGTCGGCTGCTGTAAGCTTCTTCATCGGTCTGTGCTCGGGCACGCTGGGACGCTCGGAGGCATTCCGTGCACTTGCCCGACCATGCCACTCAGCGTCAAGGCCGCGCCCCGTACGCAATTTCTGCTAGGCTTGACCGCCCCGTAAAAGTCAACTGAGATGAAAGAATACTGGGCCGGGCCCCAATCCGGGAGGGGGGTGGGGCGGCTTCAGGGCTGCGCCGCACAGCGTCGCGCCGAAAAACGACAGTGGGAGTCGATTGCACATGAAACTGTTCGCTCTGTCCGCGGCCTTCGCCGCGACGCTCGCATTCGCCGGCACGGCTGCCAGTGCAGCCACGCTGGACAATGTGAAGCAGAAAGGCTTCCTGCAGTGTGGTGCCAACACGGGTCTCGCCGGCTTTGGCCAGCCGGATGCGCAGGGCAACTGGACGGGGCTCGACGTCGAGTTCTGCCGCGCCATCGCTGCGGCGATCTTCGACGATCCCACCAAGGTGAAGTTCGTCCCGCTGTCGGCCAAGGACCGCTTCACGGCGCTGCAGTCCGGCGAGGTCGACGTGCTCGTCCGCAACTCGACCTGGACGATGTCGCGCGACACCTCGCTCGGCCTGAACTTCACGGGCGTGAACTACTATGACGGCCAGGGCTTCATGGTTCGCAAGAGCCTGAAGATCGCCTCGGCCCTCGAACTCAGCGGCGCTTCGATCTGCGTGCAGCAGGGCACAACGACCGAGCTCAACCTCGCCGACTATTTCCGCGCCAACAAACTGGAGCTGAAGTCGGTCACCTTCGCCAGTTCGGACGAGACGCTGAAGGCCTATGACGCCGGCCGCTGCGACGCCTTCACGACGGACGCCTCGGGCCTCTATGCCGAGCGCCTGCGCCTCGCCAAGCCCGACGACCACCTCGTCCTGCCGGAGATCATCTCCAAGGAGCCGCTCGGCCCGGCCGTCCGCCACGGTGACGACCAGTGGTTCGACCTCGTCAAGTGGACGCTCTACGCCATGGTCACGGCCGAGGAGCTGGGCGTGACGCAGGCCAATCTCGACCAGAGCCTCAAGTCCGAGAACCCCGACATCAAGCGCCTGCTCGGAACCGAGGGCAAGTTCGGCGAGGGCATCGGCCTCACCAACGACTGGGCCGTCCGCATCGTCAAGCACGTCGGCAATTACGGCGAGAGCTTCGAGCGCACCGTCGGCCAGGGCTCGCCCCTGAAGATCGCCCGCGGCCTGAACGGCCTGTGGTCGAAGGGCGGCCTCCAGTACGCCCCTCCCATCCGCTGAGACCGTGAAGGGGCGGCGCGCGGCGCGCCGCCCTTTTCCGGCACACGGCTTGCAGAACGCAGTCGCGCGGAACGGAGGTCGTCATGGTGGATCAGACTGTCGCGTCAGCCCAGCCTGATCGCGTCGCTCCCTGGAACGACCCGCGCATCAGGTCGATCGTCTTCCAGGTCGTCGTCGTCGTCATCGTGGCCTTCCTCGCCTGGGAGGCCATCGACAACGCCAACGAGAACCTGCGCGCGCAAAAGATCGCGCGCGGCCTCGGCTTCTGGGACACGGTCGCCGGCTTCCCGATCAGCCAAACGCTGATCCCGTACTCCGAATCGGTCAGCAGCTACGGCCGCGCCTTCTGGGTCGGCCTCCTCAACACGCTGCTCGTGGCGGCTATCGGCATCGTGCTGGCGACGCTGCTCGGCTTCGTGATGGGCGTGGCGCGCCTGTCCAAGAACATCCTCGTGGCCGGCGTGGCGCGCTGGTACGTGGAAATTGTCCGCAACATCCCGCTGCTGCTGCAATTGCTGTTCTGGTACAACGCCGTGCTGAAGGCATTGCCGGCGGTACGCGACAGCTACCAGCTGCCCTTCTCGTCCGCCCTCAACCAGCGCGGCCTGTTCCTGCCGCGCCCGCTTCCGGGCGAGGGCTTCGACTTCGTCGTCGCGGCGTTTTTCGCGGGCATCGTCGGCACAATCTTCTACCGGACCTGGGCCAACCGGCGGCAGATGGCCACGGGCCAGCAGGCACCCGTGCTGACCGTTGCGCTGGCGCTCATCATCGGCCTCCCCCTGCTTGTGTATCTCGTGCTGGGGATGCCGCTCACCTTCGAGTATCCGCAGGCTGGGCGCTTCAACATCACAGGCGGCCTGACGGTGCAGCCGGAGTTCCTGGCGCTGCTCTTCGGGCTGGTGCTCTATACGGGCGCCTTCATCACGGAGGTGGTGCGCGCCGGCATCATGGCCGTGTCGCGCGGGCAGACCGAGGCGGCCAGCGCGCTCGGCCTGCGGCCGAACCTGACGACGCGGCTGATCATCATTCCGCAGGCGCTCAGGGTCATCATCCCGCCGCTGACGAGCCAGTACCTGAACCTCGTCAAGAACTCGACGCTGGCGGTGTTCATCGGCTACCCCGACCTCGCCAACGTGTTCACCGGGACGGTGCTCAACCAGACCGGCCAGGCCATCGAGGTCGTCGGCATCACCATGCTGGTCTACCTGACGATCAGCCTCGTCACGTCCTTCGCGATGAACGTCTACAACAGCCGCAAGGCCCTGGTCGAACGGTGAGAGCGCGCAGATGAGCAGCATCGCCGATATGACCGACAGTCCCGTCGACTCGGGCACCGCCTATGTGAGGATGGCCACCATCGACCCGGCTCCGCCACCGTCCTCGGTGGCGGGACCGTGGGCGTGGGTCCGATCGCACCTGCTATCGAGCCCGTTCAACATCGTCATGACGGTGCTGATCGTCGCTCTCCTGCTGTGGATCATCCCGCCCTTCCTGAACTTCGTCATCTTCGACGCCGTGTGGTCGGGCAAGGACCGCGAGGCCTGCATCCTCACCGAGCAGCGGCCGGTGGTGGGGGCCTGCTGGGCCTTCGTGCGCGACCGTGCCGCCTACTTCACCTACGGCTCCTATCCCGTCCCGCAGCGCTGGCGTGTTGACGTGTTCTTCGCGCTGCTGGCCGTCGGCGTCGTCTGGCTGCTCTGGCTCAGGGCGCCGCGGCGCGACATCGGCGCGGCTTATTTCTTCGTCGTCCTGCCGGTGCTGTCTTACATCCTGCTCGTCGGCTGGCCGGCCATCGGGCTGCCTGTGGTCGAAACGAACCTTTGGGGCGGCATCCTCGTCACCATCGTCTGCTCGGCGGTGGGCATCGTGGTGTCGCTGCCGATCGGCATTCTTCTGGCGCTCGGGCGGCGATCCTCCATGCCGGCGATCCGGCTGGTCTCGGTCATCTACATCGAGTTCGTGCGGGGCGTGCCGCTCATCACAGTGCTGTTCATGGCCAGCGTGATGCTGCCGCTCTTCGTGCCGCCCTTCCTCCAGCCGGACAAGCTCCTGAGGGCGCTGATCGGCATTGCCCTGTTCGCGGCCGCCTACATGGCCGAGGTCGTCCGCGCCGGCCTGCAGGCGCTGCCGAAGGGGCAGTACGAGGGCGCGATGGCGCTGGGACTTCCCTATGGGCAGATGATGCGGCTGATCATCCTGCCGCAGGCGCTGAAGATCACGATCCCCAACATCGTCAACACCTATATCGGCCTGTTCAAGGACACGACGCTGGTCGTCATCGTCGGCATCTTCGACTTCCTCAAGGCGATCGAGGCCGCCCGCATCGATCCGGTCTGGGCCGCGCCGACGGTGAGCACGACGGGATACCTCTACGCCGCCGTCTTCTACTTCATCTGCTGCTACGCCATGTCCCGCTACGCGCGCTCCGTGGAGCAGCGCCTCGCGGTGGCCGACAAACGATAGGGACCACGACCATGAGCGCCGCTCCCGCCAGCCTGAAGCCCACGGCCCTGCGCACCACGACCGCCATCGAGATGCAGGGGGTCAACAAGTGGTACGGCGAGTTCCACGTGCTGCGTGACATCAACCTCACCATCGGCCGCGGCGAGCGCGTCGTCGTCTGCGGGCCGTCGGGATCCGGCAAGTCGACCATGATCCGCTGTGTCAACCGGCTGGAGGAGCACCAGAAGGGCCGCATCGTCGTCGACGGGATCGAACTGACCAACGACCTGAAGCGGATCGACGAGATCCGCCGCGAGGTCGGCATGGTGTTCCAGCACTTCAACCTGTTCCCGCACCTCACCATCCTCGAGAACTGCACGCTCGCCCCGATCTGGGTGAAGAAGATGCCGAAGAAGGAGGCCGACGAGATCGCGATGCACTATCTGCGGCGCGTCAAGATCCCGGAGCAGGCCAGCAAGTATCCCGGCCAGCTCTCCGGCGGCCAGCAGCAGCGTGTGGCCATCGCGAGGGCGCTGTGCATGAGCCCCAAGATCATGTTGTTCGACGAGCCCACCTCGGCCCTCGACCCCGAGATGGTGAAGGAGGTGCTCGACACGATGGTCTCGCTCGCCCAGGACGGCATGACGATGATCTGCGTCACGCACGAGATGGGCTTCGCCCGCCAGGTGGCGAACCGCGTCATCTTCATGGACGCCGGGCAGGTCGTGGAAGCGAATACGCCCGAGGAATTCTTTCTCCATCCGCAGCACGAGCGCACCAAGCTGTTCCTCAGCCAGATCCTTCACTGACCCGCGGGGGCGCGGACCGTGCGCGCCGTCCTTCTCTTTTCGGCCCTGGGCATCCTGATCGTCGCGGCGGCGGTTCGGGCTCTGGGGAACCGTGCCGTGGTGCTGGCAACCGCCTGTATCGCCGCAGGCGCCATCGTGGCCCTTGCGGGTGTTCTGGCGGTCGACTGCGCGCAGTGCCACACCTCCTCGATGGTCGTCGCCGCTTTCGCCTCGGCGCCGTTCTGGGCCGCGGGGCTGGTCGCGCTCGTGATCGCCGGTGCCGACGCCTGGCACAGGGGGTGGCTGGCCGCCATCGTCGCGATCGGGGCCGTGCAGGCCGCCTGGGCGGTTCCCCTCGTGCGGGCCGCCACATGGGGCGGACGCTGCCCTTGCGAGGGGTTCTGGTGGACGCAGGCGAGCTCAGGCCTCGCTGCCATCGGCTCCGACCGCTGGCTCGGCCTGCTCTTCCTCGCCGAGGCCCTCCTCGCCGTCGTCATCGGTTGGCGAGCCTATCGGCAACCGGCGAGAGTTTAGCCAAACGCTCCGTTCTCAATCGAGCGCGCGTCGTCCCGGCCGGAGCGGAGTCCCGGCATCCCGGACCTCCCTCGGTCGCAGTCCCGGGCCCGGGTCTGAACCGCACCGTTGCGCGCTGCGGCTTGGCCGGGAACCCTGAAGGGCCTTACCCCGCCTTCGCTGGCCCCGTCGCGACGGGCTTGTCCTCGCGGCTGCCCCATTCGGTCCAGGAGCCGTCGTAGAGTGAGCGGATCGGCCTGCCGATCGTCTCCAGCCCCACCGCGAGGATTGCCGCCGTCACGCCGGAGCCGCAGCTGGTGATGACGGGGGCGTCGAGATCGACCCCGGCCGAACGGAAGGCAGCCTCGATTTCGGCAGCAGGCTTCAGCCTCCCGTCCGCGATGATCGACGTGGCCGGCACGTTGAGCGCGCCCGGCATGTGGCCGGACCGAACGCCGGGCCGCGGCTCCGGCGCCTCCCCGCGGAAGCGGTCGCCGGGACGCGCGTCGACAATCTGGGCCGAGCCGGTGGCAAGGGCCTGCTCGACGGAGGCAAGGTCGGCCACGGCGGAATGATCGAGGCGTGGCGTGAACACCGCCGGGCGCCGGCGTGTCAGCTCGTCCGTCCAGGGCCGTCCGGCGGCACGCCAAGCCGGCGCGCCGCCCTCGAGGATGGCGACGTCCCGCGCCCCGAAGGTGCGGAAGGTCCACCAGACGCGGGGCGCGGAGAACAGGCCGGCCCCGTCATAGACCACGATGCGCATGCCGTCGCCGATGCCGAGCGCGCCGACGGCGCGGGCGAACTCTTCCGGGCGCGGCAGCATGTGAGGCAGGCCGGACGAGGCGTCGACGATCCGGTCGACATCGAAGAACACGGCGCCGGGAATGTGGCCGGCCTCGTATTCGGCTCGCGGGTCCCGCTGGTGGGCAGCGAGGTACCAGGACCCGTCGACCA
>JAESFG010000681.1_pt1 | contig 11440 bp, 9 predicted proteins | sample 9269371 | NCBI WGS metagenome assembly JAESFG01 (sample SAMN14506227, study PRJNA617093) | algae metagenome | isolation source: Aetokthonos hydrillicola CCALA 1050 (B3-Florida) and co-occurring... | place: USA: South Carolina | collected 2013-01-01 | reverse complement strand
CCGGCGGCTACACGGCGGTGAGCCAGGATGCTCCGGCTGCCGTTCCGTCCGTCCAGCCCTTCGACCTCGGTTCGGGTCGCGGAAGCGGTTCCTCCGGACCGCAGGCCCAGTACACGGTGCGTGACGTGACCACGACCGGATCGACGGGGGGCGGCTCCGGCCGTTCGTTCTGCAAGGTCGCGCCTGGCCGGCGCGGCGGCGGGGACGGCACGATCCGGATGTACGAGGGGGGCTGCCCGAGCGGCTTCATCGAGGTCGCCATCGACGAACCGGCCTTCACTGGCAGCATCGGCGGCCCGGCCCCCGAGAAGAACCCGGCGATCGGCGGGGGCGGCCCCATCGTCTCCGCGCCCGGCTCGACGATCCCCGGTGGCCCCATCGGCGGCGGCAGCTCGTCGGGCAGCAGCAGCTCGTCGGGTGGCAGCAGCTCGTCGGGTAGCAGCAGCTCTTCGGGCAGCAGCAGCTCCTCCGGCGGCAGCAGCTCTTCGGGCAGCAGCAGCTCTTCGGGCAGCAGCAGCTCTTCGGGCAGCAGCAGCTCCTCGGGCGGCAGCAGCTCTTCGGGCAGCAGCAGCTCCTCGGGCGGCAGCAGCTCCTCGGGCGGCAGCAGCTCGTCGGGCGGCAGCAGCTCGTCGGGAAGCGCCAGCTCGTCAGGCAGCGGCAGCAGCTCTTCGGGCAGCAGCAGCTCTTCGGGCAACGGCAGCTCCTCCGGGGGCGACAACTGCGGAGGTTCCAGCGCCAGCGCCAGCGCATCCGCGTCCAGCAGCGCGTCGAGCTCCAGCAGCTCGAACGGCAGCACCAGCTCGAGCTCCAGCTCGGCTTCGTCCAGCGCCTCCTCTTCGGCGAGCAGCTCCGGCAAGGGTGCCAGCGCCAGCGCCTCGGCCTCGTCGGGCAGCTCGGCGAGCGCGAGCAGCTCGGGTTCCGGCGCCAGCTCGAGCTCCAGCGCCAGCTCGTCCGCGGGCAGCAGTGCCTCGTCGGGCAGCTGACGGCAGAGCCGGGAGGCCTCCCGGGGCCTCAGGGGACTGAACAGGCCGGATGGGTGGATCGCCCGTCCGGCCTTCTCATGTCCGCGGCATCAGAGCCTGAACCAGATCCAGGTGTCCGTCGGGGACTGGATCTTCTCCCAACGGTAGGAGACGCGACGCCAGGGCCGCACGGCATCGTCAAGGTTGTCGAGGACGTAGTCGCCACGGTCGGTCCTGACGACGAGCACCGCGTGCTGCTCGCCGCTCCAGAGCCTGACGATGGCGACGAGCGCCGCGCTGGAAGGCAGGCCTTCCGCGAGCAGCCTTTGACGCTTGGCCAGCGCATAGTCCTTGCAGTTGCCGGCCTTGGCGTTCACCCGCCATGTCGCCATGCCGGGCGCGTCCTTGTCGGCGACGGGGGAGATCGACCGGTTCACTGCCGCAGTCACGGACTGCAGCTTCTCGAAAAGCCCGGGTGTCGCGCGCACCGCGCCGTCGGCCGTCCGGGGCAGCCTGCCCGCGCGCGGACGGCAGACGGACGGCGAGGCGACGCACAGCTCGTAATAGCCGATCGGGATCGGCACGGGCTCCTGGAACGCCATGGGCGAGGAGGGCTCGATGCCAGCCAGACCTGCGGCGGCCGCGGGAACCAGGGAGCCGGACACCAGGGCGCCGGCGAGCAACACTCCCAGAGAGATCCGCATCCGTCGCGCTCCCGTTCTCTTGCATGGGAAGCTCGCAGCGCGGCCTTGAAATCAGCTCGTGAATTTCGAGCGTATTTGAAGGATCGCCCGATTCAGTCGATGGGTGAGTGCGTTGCCACCCATGACAGCGGGGCGTTGAGCCGCCACACGAGGCCGGTCGGCTCGAGCCTCCAACTGGCTTCGCCATGGACCGCGCGCGCTGTGATCATCTCGGTCACGATCCGGCCGAAGCCGCGCTGGCCGCCGTCATCCGGGGTGGGGGGCGGTCCGCCGCTCTCCCGCCATTCCAGGACGAACCTGTCGCCGGAGGTATCCGGCACGATCTCCCAGGTGAGGGCGACCCTGCCCTCGGCAGCCGAGAGCGAGCCGTATTTGATGGCGTTCGTCGAGAGCTCGTGCAGTGCCATCCCGATGTTCTGAGCCGCCACGGGCAGCAGAACGAGGGACGGTCCGCTGCGGACGATCCGGCTGTCGAGAAGGTCGGGGTAGTGCCCGATCTGCGAGGAGACGAGTTCCTCGATCCCGGCCCCGCTCCATCCACCCTGGGCGAGGATGTCATGGGACTGGGCGAGGCTCTTCAGGCGGCCCTCGAAGGCGGTCAGAAACTCGTCGATGCTGCTGACCCGGCCACGCGAGTGGCGCGCCATGCCCTGGATCACGGCCAGCAGGTTCTTCGACCTGTGGGCCAGCTCCAGCATCAACGTCTCGACCTGGGTCTCGCGCTGCTTGCGGTCCGTGATGTCGATGGACACGCCGACCAGGCCCTCGACCCGGCCGTCATCGCCGAGCACGGGCTCGATGCGCTTGTGCCACCACATCTCCCGCCCGTCGACCTCGACCTGCATGTCCCAGTGGCGCGACTGGCCCGTCGCGATGACCTCCTCCTTCATCCCGACCGTCGCGGCGGCGATTGAGGGGGGCAGCATGTCCTCGTCGCGCAGCCCCAACACCGCATCGCGCGAGCGGCCCCAGCGGGGCTCGCTGATGAAGGTGTAACGGCGCTCCCTGTCCTGGGCGAAGACGACGATGTGGGCTGCCCGGGTGACCACCTCGAACCGGTGCAGCGCGTCCGCGAGGGCACGGTTCAGCGCTTCCAACCGTCGCTCGGCGGCCGTGCGCTCCGTGGTCTCGAGGCAGATCACCCCGATGCCGGCAACGCGTCCGGCGGCGTCCTTCACCGGATAGAACTGTTCGTTCCAGTTGCGGACGACGCCGGGCTGCCTGGCCGTCTCTCCCTCCAGCTCGAAGTCGATCACCGGTTCGCCCGTCTCGAGCACATGCCGGAGGATCGGCTCCGCGATCGCGCGGGCGTTGGGCACGAGGTCGAAGATGTTGCGCCCGAGATGTTCTTCGACCGTGAAGCCGTTCAGTTCAGCCAGGGCGTCGTTGATGCGGACGACCCGGAGGTCGCGGTCGAGCATCTGGAGCCCCACTGGGGCGGCGCCGTAGAGCGCCTCGAGTTCGGCGAGCTGCGCGGCGATGCGGCCGCGGCTCTCCACCAGCTCGCGTTCCGCCGCCTCCATTTCGGTGACGTCCTGCGCCGTGGTGATCACGACGCGCCGGCCGTCGCCCTGCAAGTAGGGATGCGAGCTGAAGATCCGCCAGCGCCGGTGCCGCCCGCGCGACGTCCAGATGTCGATGACCTTGCCGGTCTGCGGAACGCCGGCCTTGAACGGCGCAAGGCTGTCGCTGAGGACGGAGTCCAGCTCGCCTTCCGGTACGCGCCGCAGGCGCTCCATCCATGCCCGCGCATGTGGAATGTCCGCGAGCGTGTAACCGGTCGCTTCCACGAACGCGTGGTTGAAAAAGATGATCCGTCCGTCGACGTCGTGCAGGACGGTGGGCAGAGGCGAATGGGCGACCGCCGCGCTCCAGATGCCGGCATCTCCTGCGTAGCCGGGATCCGTGCCCACCGCGAGTGGTGGTTCGGCGTCGTCGTTCTGCGCTGTCTCGTGCTTCATCTCGGGGTCCGGTGCCTTCCGGGGTGGAGACAGCTGACGGGAAATTGAGCGCCTGTTCTCATTTCCACCGCATGAAGTGTAGACCCTTGCGACCGTCACGGTCCATGCGTTGCCGCCTCGACCGTGACCGTTTACCCGTATGGGCGCATGATGTGGCCATGCGCCCCGCCCGCTTCTTCGCCAGCCAGTTTCGAGTTTCCATGAGCTTCGACGTCGCAAAGCCCCTGCGCACCGCCGCCCTGCTCGCCTGCCTTGCCGTCCTGGCCTCGCCGGCTCGGGCGGAGACCGCCAGTCCGCGCGTCGAGGCCCTGATTGCGCGCATGACGGTCGAGGAAAAGGTCGGCCAGCTCAATTTGGTCTCGGGGCACCACGCCGTGACGGGCCCCTACACCCGTTCGGACGTCAAGGAAGCCATCCTTGCCGGCCAGGCCGGCGGTCTCTTCAACGTGTACGGTGCCGAGTATACGCGCGGCCTGCAGGACATGGCCGTCAACCAGACGCGGCTCGGCATCCCGCTGCTGCTCGGCTTCGACGTGCTGCACGGCTACCGCACCATTTTCCCGATCCCTCTGGGACAGGCCGCGAGCTGGGACATGGCGGCGATCGAGGGTGCCGAGCGCGTCTCGGCGCGCGAGGCGGCCTCTGCCGGGGTGAACTGGGTGTATGCGCCGATGGTGGACGTGACCCGCGATCCCCGCTGGGGCCGGGTGGCAGAAGGCGCGGGCGAGTCGTCGTGGCTGGGCGCGAAGATCGCCGCGGCACGCGTGCGCGGTCTGCAGGGCAAGTCTCTCGCCGACAACGACACCGTGGCCGCCTGCGTGAAGCATTTCGCGGGCAATGGGGCGACCGAGGCCGGGCGGGACTACTCCGCCGCGGATCTCTCGGAGCGGGCACTGCGCGAAACCCAGCTGCCTCCCTTCCAGGCCGCAGTCGAGGCCAACGCCCGGTGCGTGATGGCGGCGTTCAATGCACTCGACGGCGTGCCGGGCGTCGCCAATTCCCGCCTCCTGCGCGACGTGCTGCGCAATGAGTGGGGATTCGGCGGCATCGTCGTCAGTGATTTCGGCGCGGTCGAGGAACTCACCGTCCATGGGGTCGCGGAGGATGCGGCGGACGCCGCCGACCAGGCCTTCCGCGCCGGCACCGACATCGACATGGAGAGCCGCACCTACCTGACGCAGCTTCCGCAACTGGTGCGTGACGGCGCTGTGCCGATGGCGGAGCTGAACGACGCCGTGCGCCGCATCCTCACGCTGAAAGAGCAACTCGGGCTGTTCGACAATCCTTACGGGCGCTCGAACGAGAGCCGCGAAAACGCGATTCTCGACCTTGCCGTCCACCAGGAGAAGGCGCTCGACCTTGCCGAGAAATCCCTCGTCCTCCTGAAGAATGACCGCCAGGCGCTTCCCTTCGCAACTGGGCCGCAGCGCATCGCCGTGATCGGGCCGCTGGCCGATTCCAAGCCGGACACGCTCGGCTCGTGGGCCGCCCATGGCGACCCGGAGGCCGCCATCACGGTTCTCGACGGGATCCGGCAGGTGGCTGGGGAGGGAGCAGAGATCGTTTCGGCGACGGGGGGAGCCATCGACCGCTCGTCTCCGGCCGACATCGCGGCCGCGGCCAGGCTCGCCGCCACGGCAGACCGCGTCGTCCTCGTCTTGGGCGAGCGCTCGACCCAGAGCGGAGAGGCGGCGAGCCGGTCGAACATCGATCTTCCCGGCGACCAGATGGCGCTGGCCCGCGCGGTCATCGCGACGGGCAAGCCGGTGGCCGTCGTGCTGATGAACGGCAGGCCGCTGACCATCGAGGATCTCGACCGGGAGGCGCCGGCCATCCTGGAGGCATGGTATCCCGGCAGCCGCGGCGGTCTGGCCGTGGCGCGCGTGCTCTTCGGCCTCGCCGAGCCAAAGGGAAGGCTGCCGATCACATTCCCGCGCTCGGTCGGCCAGATCCCGATCTATCACGACGCGCGCCCGACCGGCCGGCCGGCCGGCGATACGCCCAAGCCCTACACCAGCACCTATATCGACCAGGCGCCGACGCCGCTCTACCCGTTCGGCTATGGGCTCACCTATACGAGCTTCTACATGGGGCCGCCCCGGGTCGATCTCGGGTCGCTCGGGCCGGCGCAGACGGCCACCGTCAGCGTGGATGTCATGAACACGGGTGAGCGCGCCGGCACCGCCATGGTGCAGCTCTACATCCGCCATCGCATCGCGCGAGTCTCGCGGCCCGTGCGCGAGCTGCGCGGCTTTGCCCGCGTGCTCCTTCAGCCGGGCGAGGTCGGGACGGTGAAGATGCCGATCTCGGCTGCGGACCTCGCTTTCTGGCAGCCCGACGGCCGCTTCGCGCCGCCCGTCGCCGGCGCCATCGACGTGATGGCCGGGCCGGATTCGCGCAGCCTGCGGAGCACCGTGCTCCCCTTCCGGTTCCGCGACGTCTCGCCGCGCGAGGCGATGAACCGCAACTGACCCGATGGGGGAACATCCGCCGGCCATCGCCGTTCTTGGGGCCAGCGAACAAGGAGACCCCCATGAGCGCGAGCTACAGCAGCGCGGGTGCAGGCGACACGGCCCGCTCGCTTTTCATCGACGGCGCCGTCAACATTCATTCCGTCGAGAAGGAGGCGGAACAGATCATCGAGCGGCAGCTCGACCGCGTGACGAACTATCCGGAAGTCGCGGCCAGATTGCGCCAGCACCTCGATGAGACGCGCCAGCAGATGCAGCGCATCGACCGCATCCTGGACAGCATGGACGAGGGCCGCTCCGCTCTGAAGGATACCGCCATGAAGCTCATGGGCAACCTCGCCGCGATGGCGCATGCCCCGTCAAGCGACGAGATCCTCAAGAACAGCTTCGCCAACCTGGCCTTCGAGAACTACGAGATCGCGGCCTACAAGTCGCTGATCACCCTGGGCGAGGAGGCCGGCTTCAACCGCGAGGTCGAGGTCCTGCGGGAATCGCTGCGGGAGGAGCAGGACATGGCGCGCTGGATCGACGAGCACATCGACGACGTCACGCGCCAGTATCTTGCCCGCTCTGCGACGGGAACAAAGGCGGACCGCTGACCCCCATTCCGGCGAAACGGACGGGAGCGTGCATTCCGTCCGTTTCTCCGAACAGAGTAGTTGACAAGAATGATAGAGTGTTTATCGTGGAGTCGTGGCCCGGACATGGACGCCGGGTCGCCGCGGCAATTTGAACGAGCAGCTTGCGCCGCGTCACCAAACGCTAAAGCGCCACGACGTGGTCGTGGGCTCCGGCGACCGAGGACGACCATGGCGGACCGCATCAGCGACAGGCAGGCGAACGGGAGGAACGGCACGGCCGCGACCGGACGCTGTCGACGCGGCTGACACCGCGACGACCCAGCAACCTTCCACCCTCAGCCGACGCATCGCACGCGATGCGGGAGACGTGTCATGCCCGACGCCTATGTGATCGAAATCGACGACAACGCCGCCGGAATCGTGGCCCGCCAACCCGGCGAGCGACACTACAGCTTCTACGCCTCGGAAGCGCTCTACCGCCCCCTGGAAACCACGAGCTTTGCCAGTGTCGCTGCGGCGCAGAAGGCCGCCAGCCGTCTGCGCAAGGAGGCTCGCAACGGGATTCAGCCGGCCAGGGCGGCCTGAGACCACCGTTTTCCCTCACCCTCGACTGATCCTCCCCGAGGGCTCCTGGCCCCGGCCGTTCTACGCGGCCGGGGCCTTTTCACATTTTGGCCTGTAAAATCCCTGTTTGTGCAAGACGAAATGTAGAATCCTTGCCAGGGGCGAGACAGCATGTATATTGGTGCTTCGTACAGGACCGTGGAGCGCTCCATGTCGGATGCCGGTTGGATCGTGGCAAAGCGGACCCCGCAGGGTGCCGACGATGTGAAGCGCTGGCTCGGCGACCGCCTGGACGGTTTCCTGCGCTTCGTTCTCTCCGAGGGACTGAGAGCCGACGCGTTCATCGTCGCACAGGGCGGCGAGACGGCCGGTGTGCTCGTCCGTCGGGGCGACCTCTATGTGTTCACGGCAGGCGAGGGCACTGCATCGCCGTTCGACGGCCGCGCCTTCACCTCGACCGACGAAGCGGTCGCGCTCCTGTCAGGCACCGGAACGGACCCGGTCTCCTTGCAGCCTGTCTGGTACAGCTGATAAGCGTCGGCGGGCCAGAATGGTCCGCCGGGTCAGGTTTTCATGAATATTCGCAACGGTATCGTCGAGGCGATCGGCAACACTCCGCTGATCGCGCTCAGGGGGCCCTCCGAGCTCACCGGCTGCCGCATCCTCGGCAAGGCCGAGTTCATGAACCCCGGCCAATCGGTCAAGGACCGTGCCGCGCTCTTCATCATCAACGACGCGGTCGCGCGGGGCGAGCTCCGCCCCGGCGGCGTGATCGTCGAGGGCACGGCGGGCAACACGGGCATCGGGCTGGCGCTCGTCGGCAACGCGCTCGGCTTCCGCACCGTCATCGTCATCCCCGACACGCAGTCGCAGGAGAAGAAGGACATGCTGAGGCTGGCGGGCGCCGAGCTCGTCGAGGTCCCGGCCGTCCCCTATGCCAACCCGAACAACTACGTGAAGGTCTCCGGACGCCTTGCCGCCGAGCTCGCCCTGACCGAGAAGAACGGCGCGATCTGGGCCAACCAGTTCGACAACGTGGCCAACCGCCAGGGCCACGTCGAGACGACGGGCCCGGAGATCTGGCAACAGACGGACGGCAAGGTCGACGGCTTCATCTGCGCCGTGGGCACGGGCGGCACGCTCGCGGGCGTCGGCATGGCGCTGAAGGCCCGCAACCCGAAGGTGAAGATCGGCCTCGCCGATCCGCTGGGAGCGGCGCTTTACAGCTACTATACGACCGGCGAGCTCAAGTCCGAGGGCTCCTCCATCACTGAGGGGATCGGCCAGGGCCGCATCACGGCGCAGCTCGTCGACGCACCGATCGACGTGGCCTTCCAGATCCCGGACGAGGAGGCGCTGCCGATCGTCTTCGACCTCCTGGAGAATGAAGGCCTCTGCCTCGGCGGTTCGTCCGGCATCAACGTCGCCGGCGCGATCCGGCTCGCGCGGCAACTCGGTCCCGGGCACACGGTCGTGACGATCCTGTGCGACTACGGCACACGCTACCAGTCCAAGCTGTTCAACCCCGAATTCCTGCGCTCGAAGGGCCTGCCCGTACCTGCATGGCTGGGGCGGTCGGCGACGGTGAAGCCGCCGCTGGAGTGAACCCTGGTCTTGCCGTCCCCGGCGCGCCGAAGGCGCGGAAAGGGGATCCAGTGCTAGCTTGAGCGAAGTCCGACTGCCGCATTCACGATAAAAATCTGGATCCCCTTCCCGGCCGGTTGCGCCAGCCGTCGGGGATGACAAGAGGCCATCCGGACCTACAGCCCAGCCGAGTCAATGGCCGTTTCCGGTTCCGCGAGGATGCGGCGCCGGATGTCGGCGACGAGTTCCTCGGCCAGTTCGGCGGCTGATTCCATGCCGGCGTGAAGAACGAGTTCCGGTTCCAGCGGCGCCTCGTAGTCCTGGCCGACGCCTGTGAGGTTGACGATGCGACCCTCGCTGGCGCGGGCGTAGAGGCCCTTGGGGTCGCGCTCCCGGCAGATCTCGAGCGGCGTGTCGACATGCACCTCGACGAAGGTGCCCACGGGGAAGCGGGCGCGTACCGCGTCGCGGTCCGCCCGGAAGGGCGAGACGAGGGCGACGAGGACGACAAGCCCCGCTTCCGCCATCAGCCCGGCGACGGCGCCCGTGCGCCGCACGTTTTCGGCCCGCGAAGCCGGGTCGAAGCCGAGGTCGCGGTTCAGGTCCTGGCGCAGGTTGTCGCCGTCGACCAGCATGGTGTGGTGGCCGAGCGCGTGCAGCCGGCGCTCGGCGAGGTTGGCGATGGTCGACTTGCCGGAGCCGGGCAGCCCGGTGAGCCACACCACGAGGGGGCGCTGGCCCTTCAGGGCCGCGCGGGCCCGTCCGTCGAGGTCGTGTGCGTGGCGGTGCACCTGGGTCGCGGCGTCGAGCCCGGCCTCGATCATGCCGGCGGCGAGGGTGCCGTTCTCCTGCCGGTCGATGAGGATGAAGGCGCCCGTGACGCGGTTCTCGTCATAGGGATCGAAGGCGATGGCGCCTGCCGTCTCGAACTCGGCAAGGCCGATCTCGTTCAGCGCCAGCGCGGTGGCCGGGCTGGTCGCGAGGCTTTCCACGTCGATCCTGTGGCGCAGGGCCGTCACCGTCGCGGGAACGGTGCGGGCGCCGGACTTCAGCAGGTAGGTGCGCCCGACATGCAGAGGCTGTTCGGCCATCCAGACGAGGCGGGCGGAGAAGCGGCTGGACACCGTCGGCCGGCGCTTCGCCTCGACCAGCATCTCGCCGCGCGGCGCGTCCAGTTCGTCGGCGAGGACGATGGTCACGGCGTCACCGGGGCCGGCCTCGGCGAGATCGCCATCCATCGTCGCGATGCGGGCCACGCTGGTATGGCGGCCGGAGGAAGCCACGACGACGGGGTCGCCCGGCCGCACGCGGCCGCTTGCCACGGTGCCGGAGAAGCCGCGGAAGTCGAGGTTCGGGCGGTTGACCCATTGAACCGGGAAGCGGAAGGGCAGGTCATCCTGCTCGTCGGCGGCGTCGACGCGTTCGAGGTGCTCCAGAAGCGTCGGGCCGGAATACCAGGGCGTGTTGGTGCTGCGCGCCACGACATTGTCGCCGAAGCGGGCCGAGAGCGGCACTGAGACGATGCCGGCAAAGCCGAGTCCGGCGGCGAATCTCCGGTACTCCGCGTCGATCGCATCGAACCTCGCCTTGTCGAACCCGACCAGGTCGATCTTGTTGATGGCCAGGACGACGTGGCGGATGCCGAGCAGCGAGGCGATGATGCTGTGGCGCTTGGTCTGCGTCAGCACGCCCTTGCGCGCGTCGATCAGCAGGATGGCGACGTCGGCGGTCGAGGCGCCGGTCGCCATGTTGCGCGTGTACTGCTCGTGCCCGGGCGTGTCCGCCACGATGAAGGACCGCCTGGGCGTGGCGAAGAAGCGGTAGGCGACGTCGATCGTGATGCCCTGCTCGCGCTCGGCCTCCAGCCCGTCGACGAGGAGCGCGAGGTCGATGTCCTCGCCCGTCGTGCCATGGCGGCGGGAATCCTTCTCCAGCGCGGCCATCTGGTCGTCGAAGAGCGCCTTGGCCTCGAAGAGCAGGCGGCCGATCAGCGTCGACTTGCCGTCGTCCACCGAGCCGCAGGTCAGGAAGCGCAGCAGGCCCTGGCGTGCGGCGGCGCGGGCGAGCGGCACCGGGCGGGCGGCTGCGGCCGGGATCGGGGCGCCCATCAGAAATAACCCTCGCGCTTCTTGCGCTCCATCGAGGCCTGCTCGTCCTTGTCGATGACCCGGCCCTGCCGCTCGGAGGAGCGGGCACCGAGCACCTCGGCGACGACGGCCTCCAGCGTGTCGGCGTCGGACTCGACCGCGCCCGTCAGCGGGTAGCAGCCGAGTGTCCTGAACCGGACGCGCAGCATGCGCGGCGTCTCGCCGGGCATCAGCGGCAGCCGCTCGTCATCTACCATGATGAGCGCGCCGTTGCGCTCGACGACGGGCCGCTCCTTGGCGAGGTAGAGCGGCACGACGGGGATCTCCTCGGCCAGGATGTAGGCCCAGATGTCCGCCTCGGTCCAGTTGGAGAGCGGGAACACCCGCATCGACTCGCCCTTGTGCAGGCGGGTGTTGAAGATGGTCCAGAGCTCCGGGCGCTGGTTGCGCGGCTCCCAGACATGCCCGGTGCTGCGGTGGGAGAAGATGCGCTCCTGGGCGCGGCTCTTCTCCTCGTCGCGGCGGG
>JAESFG010000680.1_pt1 | contig 11446 bp, 10 predicted proteins | sample 9269371 | NCBI WGS metagenome assembly JAESFG01 (sample SAMN14506227, study PRJNA617093) | algae metagenome | isolation source: Aetokthonos hydrillicola CCALA 1050 (B3-Florida) and co-occurring... | place: USA: South Carolina | collected 2013-01-01 | reverse complement strand
CAACGCCATGGCGACCCAGACGATCATGCCGTTGAATTAGCCGCCCTTTGCGGCGAGGTCACGCCCGATTTGGGCGCCACCCCCTCCGGATGATCCCGGAGGGAGCGGCGCAACGTCTCAGCTGACGATCTGCCACGTGCCGTCGGGGTTGCGGCAGGCGGTCCCGGTGCCGTTGCGGGGCCTGCCGTCGATATAGATCGTATGGGTGTAGGTCCTGCACGTACCGTTGGCGTCGGTATAGGCCGGGCCGGGCTCGACATAGCCGTAGGAGCCGCTCTCACCGCGCCATTCCGAGCGGCGGCCGGAGGCCACGGCGGCGGCCTGTGCCTCGGCGGCGCGGGCCTGCGCCTCGTTGTCCAGCGATTTCCCGACCTGGTTGCCGAGAAAGCCGCCGATCATGGTTCCCGCCATGACGGCGGCGACCTTGCCGGCACCGCCGCCGAAGCGGCTCCCGATCAGGCCGCCCGCGACGGCACCCAGCACCGTTCCGCCCGCCTCGTTGGGTCCCGTGGTCTGTGAGCAACCGGCCGCGCCGAGCGCGATCGCAATGGCGGTTGCCGCTGCAATGAAAGGTTTGAACGTCATGCCTGCAATCTCTCCGCATTACGCGGGCAAGCCCGAACGGCAAGCCCCGGCGGGGCGGGTCTCTTTCATCACCCGGGCGAAAGCATGGCAGTTCAAAGGGCAGGCAGAGTCAGGTCTGCCCGCAATCCGCCAAGGGGCGACGAATCGAGGACAAGTCGGCCGCCATAGAGCTGCGCGAGCTCCGCGACGATGGACAGCCCCAGTCCCGAACCCGGCTTCGTCTCGTCCAGGCGGGCGCCGCGACGCAGCACCTCCGCCCGGGATTCGGCCGGAAGGCCCGGCCCATCGTCATCGACCCTGATGAGCAGATAGAGCCGTCCGTCCCGCTCGGGCTCCGGCTCCGCGGAGACCAGCACCCTCCCGCGTGCCCATTTGCCGGCATTGTCGACAAGGTTCCCGATCATCTCCTCGAGGTCCTGCCGCTCGCCGCGGAAGCGCAGGGCGGCGGGAACCGACGTGTCGAAGGCGACGGCGCGGTCGCGGTGAATCTTGGCCAGGGTCCGGACGATGCTCTCGACGACGGGAGCGGCTTCGGTCGAAGCGCCGAGCGAGCCCGCCCGCGCCGCCGCGCGGGCCCGCTCCAGGTACCAGTTCACCTGGTCACGCATCAGGTCCGCCTGCTCGCGGACCTTGGCGGCCAGCGGAGATCCGTCTGCCCCGGCCTCGTTGACGAGAACGCTGAGCGGCGTCTTCAAAGCATGCGCGAGGTTTCCCACCTGAGTCCTTGCCCGGTCGAGGATTTCCTGGTTGTGCGCGAGCAAAAGATTCACCTCCGCGGCGAGCGGGGCGAGGTCGTCGGCATACTCGCCTTCGATGCGCGCCGAATCACCGCGCCGGATCGCGCCGACCGCGGCCTGAAGGCGGGCGAGCGGCATGAGCCCGAAGCGCAGCTGGATCACCGTGGTCGTCACCAGAGCGAGCCCGAGCAGCCCGAAGGTGAGACCGAGCGCCCAGCGAAACGACGCGATGGCGTCCTTGATCTCTCCGGAGTCGGCTCCGACCTGGATCAGGAAGCGCCCGTCGTCGCCGAGGTCGATCACGCGCTCGACGATGCGCAGCGTCCGCTCATCCGGCCCCTTGGCGTAGCCCTCTCGCAACTCGCCGGGACCGGCCTCGACGCCGGCGTCCTTCAAGTGGGGGAGCCTGTCCCCGAACAGCGACGTCGAGCCCCGGATCTCCGGCGGCGTCTTGTCGATGCGGGAGACCTGCCAGTACCACCCGGACAGCGGCAGGTCGAAGCGTGGCTCGCCGAGGCTGGGGGAGACCGGACCCTCGGTCTCCGCGGGAGAAGCCACCTCGGCGACGATCGACTTCAGGTAGACATGCAACCTTTCGTCGAAGGAGTCCTCCGTCGTGCGGCGGTAGATGGCCGAGAGGATGACACCGGCGATGAGCAGGATGACGAGGCTGAGAAACGCCGAGGACAGGAAGAGCCGCGTCGCGATCGAGGGCGTGCGCGCGAGGCCGCCCGCACGCAGCGTCTTCACGGGGTTTGCTCCGGCGGCTGCATGATGTAGCCGAGCCCACGCACGGTGTGCAGGACGTCGACGCCGAGCTTCTTGCGCAAGCGTCCCACGAAGACCTCGATCGTATTGGAATCGCGGTCGAAATCCTGCTCGTAGAGATGGTCGATGATTTCCGCGCGCGACACGACGCGCCCGACATGGTGCATTAGGTAGGAGATGAGGCGGTACTCGTGAGACGTGAGCTTGACGGGATTGCCGTCGACGGTCACCCGCCCCGAGCGCGTATCGAGCACGACGGGACCGCAGGTGAGTTCGCTGGTGGCGTGTCCCGCCGACCTGCGCAGCACGGCGCGGACACGGGCGAGGATCTCCTCCATGTGGAAGGGCTTCACCACGTAGTCGTCGGCGCCGGCGTCGAAGCCCTGCACCTTGTCGCTCCAGCGGTCGCGGGCCGTGAGGATGATGACGGGCATCGCGCGTCCCGCGCGCCGCCAGGCCTGCAGCACGGCCACGCCGTCCATCTTCGGCAAGCCAAGGTCGAGGATCACGGCGTCGTAGGGCTCGGTGTCGCCGAGGAAGTGCCCTTCCTCGCCGTCGAGCGCTCGGTCGACGGCGTAGCCCGCCTGCTCGAGGGCAGCCACGATCTGGCGGTTGAGATCCTTGTCGTCCTCGACGACGAGCAGCCGCACGAACCCGCTCCCGTTGCTAGTCGCCGATCACCTTGCCGGACGAGGCGTCGATCATGACATGCACGACCTTGCCGTCCTTCTTCAGCGAGGTGATGGCATAAACAAGGCCCGATTCGCCTCGGCACAGCCGTGCCCGCACGGGCTCTCCGCCCTTGGCGGCGCGGGCCGCGCGCAGCGCGGTCACCTGCGACACGACGCGCCGGGCGCCGACCTCCGCGTGGATCTCGGCCTCGTCAAGGCAGGCGCCCCTCTTTGCACGCTCGGGTTCCTCCGCCGCCACGGGATGGGCGGCGAAGGCGCACAGGCTCAGCAGGGCGGCCGGGATGATCCGTCGCATTTCACCACTCTGCCCGGGGCAGGTGAACCGAGGCTGAACAGGCCCCGCCTCACTTTGCCGTGGCAATCTTCCGGGTCGCGATCACGCGAAACAAAGTCGAGGCGACAAAGCTCGCTCCCGCTATTGCCTGCAGCCCGGCGTCCACCACGGGTCCGGTGTCGATCCCGGCCACGTTGAAGCCGCCGAGCGACAGCCCTATGGCGACAAGGCCGACGAGATTGGACCACACTGTCCGGCTGGTGAGAATGCTTTTCGTGTCGTTCATGCGTGTCTCCTTCTGGTGGGGAGGATGTAAGGCTGGGACCATCGCGAGTGCTGCGCGGGATACGGCGGCGACGCGGCGCGTCCAGCCACGCCCGAAAATCGCCGCGCCGGGCAGGCGCCCGAGAAAGCCGAGCCGGCGATCACCCAGCGCGGTCACCAGCGCGGAGCCGTCGCGGGATCGCGCTGCAGCCAGCGTGACCGGCCCGCATATGCCGTCGACGGGGACGCCCAGAAGGCCCTGCAGCATGCTCACCGCGCGGCGCGGTCCGCTGTGCACCGCGCAGTCGAACACGGCGAGGTCGACTCCGGCCGGAAGCTCGTCGCCGCGGACCGGGTCCCAGTAGAAGCGGCGGTAGATTGCCGCGGCCTCGTCGCGGGACAGGGCCCTCACGTCGGCCAAGCTGGCCGAGGTCCCGCGCGCTCTTGCGAGCGTCGAGAGGGTGATGCCGAGATTGGTGGGTCCGCCGGTATCGGCGGCGTGGTCGACGAATCCGCCCTCGAGCGAAAGCACGAGGGCCACGGCCTGCTGAAAGTTCTCGCGCATGCGGCCTCACAGTTCGGCGGAATAGAAGAGGGCCGGCGCCGTCCCGCTCTGGACCGGCACCGCGCGCATCTCGGACGCGAGATCTGCGGGCTGCTGCACGGTCGCCGCCCGGCGGAGGTAACGGCGCGCCAGCAAGAGTTCGATGGCCGACAGGCGCCGTTCGAACGACGTCGCGACGGCTCCCTCCTCCAGTTGCACGTCAGCCAGATCGACCGTGGCCGAGGAGCCGGCGGGGAGGGTGAACCGGAGCGCCGTGTAGGATCCCGCCCCGACCGTCCGGCCGGCGATGCCCGGTACGGCGAATGTCGCCGTGCGCCGCATCCAGGCCGCCGAGGCGGCGAGCGAAGCGACCGGCAGGCTGTTGACCGGGCTGCCGCCGGTGCCGAAGGCCTGGATGGCGTCGACGGCCACGGGCGCCGTTGCGCGGTAGGCGAAGGACACGGTGACAGTCCGCCCGGCAGGCCGGCCGACATCCTCGAGTCGCGCCTGGACGTCCGGAACACTGCCCGTTCCCGGCGTGGCGGACAGAGAGAGGTAGAAGCGGCCGCCCGGCACGTCTGCCTGCCCGGGTGCGAAGGCCGCTCGCGCCACGGAACCCGTTCCCGCTCCCGAAAGCGCGGCGCGCCACTGGTCGATGCCGTAAGCTCCCGCAGTGGTGAGGGCGAAAGGCCCCTCCCCGCGCTGGGCCACCTGGAAATCGCCGTTGACGACGAGGTTGCGCAGGCCGGCAAGGGCCTGACCGCCGCTCTCGGCCACGCCATTCGGGAAACGGACGGCCCCGGTGGCGGGATCGGCGGTCAGCACGTCGCGCCAGGCAGCGCCGTCCGCGGAGCTGCGGATGCGGAACAGGTCGTCCCCCATGAGGCCGAGTTCGGCCCGGCCGCTCCACGCGCTCTGGAAGAGGAGCGAGCCGGTCCGTGCGGAGGCGGAGCGGTTGAGGGTGAGCCTGATGTCCCCGGTTCCGCCGTCGGCCGGGGACCGCGCCGCGAACAGCGCCGTGTTGAGCGAGGCCGAGAAGGGGTTCGCCGCATCGGGCTGCGTGCCAATCCCCAGCCCTGTGATGTTGCCCAGCCGGCGCAGGAGAGTTGCGACGTCGCGCCAGGCCGACCCGTCGAACAGCATCAGGACGCCGGAGCCCGCGACATACGCGATCCATCCCGTGCGCGGCGTCGCGAAGCGCCATGACCCGTCATCGTAGGCCGCCAGCATCTGGCCCTTGCCCGCGAAGGCGCCGGTCGGGGCCGCGCCGACGATGTAGCGGTCCCCCTCGGCCGGCGTCGCCGGTGGCGCGGTGATGTCCGCGGCCAATACGCCGATCTGCACCAGCGCATCCAGGGCGCGCAGCGCCTCGTTGTGCGTGACGTGCTTCTGCGACTGGGCGGCCGCCAGGTAGGGCAGCCCCAGGCGGTTTGTCGTGTCCATCCGGGAATCTCCGCTCGTTCATGCGATCTGCAGGTCGACGGCCGCGGCCCGGCCCGGCCCCACCGACGCGCTCAGCTGGCTGACCCGCAGGCTCAAGCGCGACTGCGGCCGCCCGAAATCGGCGATCTCCGCTGACGCCGGGTAGAGGACCGAGGCCGTCGACGCACTGAGCACCCGCTTCACCGAGGCTCCGGCGAGGATCTCCACTGTGTAGGCCTCCGATGCCTCGCCGAGCGGAATGTCGACGGGCTCCCAGGAATCCGCGTCGATGCGGCCCCTGCGCGTCCAGGTGAACGTCACCCCGCTGGCATCGCGCGACGCAGTGACGGCAACCGGCGCGAGCGGCCGCAGCGCCGCCGGCCCGGCGGCAGCCGTGACGTCGACCATGGTGGGGTCGCCGATGCTCCGGTCGGCGGGCCCCACCCTGTAGGTCCAGGACGCACCCAGGGCGGATGAGCCTGTCGCGACCGGCACCAGGCTTGCGTCGATCACGACCACGGTGCTGCCTGACGGGATCGGTTCGCCGGCGAGTTCGTCGCGGCCGCCGCAGCCGCGGAGGAGACGGGTCAGCCGCCACGTCCGCAAGCCGATGAGCTCGCTTCGCGCGAAACCGACCACCTCCCATTCACCGGAGGCGTGCCGGACGGCGATGCTGCCGGACAGGTCGAGAGCGCCGCCGTCTCCCGTCGCGGACAGAATTCCGGCGTCGAGCGTGAGATCGAGCGCTCCCGCGTCGTCGAACCGCGAGGCGGGGCCTGCGGCCAGCGGGGCCGCGGTCTGCCCTACCCTCGCCCCCGCCTGCGCAACGGCGAAGACGTCGAAGGACCGGCCGTCGACCGACCGCCAGATCGCCATGGGCCCGGGCCATGGGTCGGCGGCCACGGCGAGCGACTGCAACACGGCGGGATCGGACGTCGCCGCAGGCCAATCGACGACGATGACGCGAGGCGGCCCGGCCAGGATCGGAGGAGCGGCACGCCGGACGGCGCCCTGCCCCGCGACAACGCCGGCAAAGCCTGCCTCCACGGCCCGCGCCGAGATGCGGCGAGCCGCGCCGTCGGTGATCCTTTCCGCCCGGAACAGGCCCGAGCCGCGCGCGCCGGGCAGGCGCAGCGTATCGCCGGGCTCCAGAGCCAGCAGGCCCGCGCGTATGGTGACCTCGGCCGTCTCCCGTCCGACCCAGGTCTCGTGCAGGGCGATCTCGGCCAGCCTGGCAGCCTGTTCCTGAGGCAGCGCCGCCGGGACCGTGAGACCGGCTTCGCGCCGGCCCGCGCCCGACAGCCGGCGCGAGGACGCCGTGGCGCTGGCGTAATCGGCCTCGCCGTCGACGAAAGTCACGGTCAGCGCGTGCGGCAGGCCGGTCTCCTCCGCCCGCGTGAAGCGCACCGACGATCCGGCGTGATCGGGAACGAGGTCGTCGTCGGAGAGCTCCGTGACCGTGCCGACAGCCCGTCCGACGAAGCGGAGCCCGGCCGCCGCCGCGGCGAGATCGAAACCGAAGAGCGTGGCGAGCGGCTCGATGGCGGCTCGCAGCGACATGGGCCGGTCGATCACGTAGCCGTCGCAGAAGCCGTCCACCCGGTCGAACGCCGCTGACAGGCCGGCATCGGCCAGGATCGCGGCAACCATCCTGTCGACCGGCGCGCCCTCCAGCCGGCCGGTGAGCCAGTGTCCAGTGCGCCAGACCTGCGCGTCTGTCCAGATGTCCAGCTGGGCGGGGAAGGCCGGAAACGGACGCGCATCCCAGCACCACGCGTAGATGCGGTCGCGTGGCACCATGGCCGAGATGTTCAGACCGGCCGACGGGACCGGCTGCGGCTCATGGCCGGGAAAGCCGCTGTCGAAGCGCCGCAACATTGCCTCGATGGCGCGCACCTGAACGAGATCGTCGCGCGCGCCGGCGGAAAAGGGCGGCAGCCGGCCCTCGGACGACTTGGAGTCCGGGAAGGCGTTGGGACCATTGCCCCCCTTGTCGACCGCCGGGCACCCGAACTCCGTCAGCCAGACCGGCTTGAGCCCGGGCGTCCAGCCCGTGGGGCGGACGTCGCTGCCGCCGACGCGCTCGACATGCGGGCTGGCCCACCATCCCGCCACGTCCTTCTGCCGGAAGATCCAAGGACTGCCGCTCCCGTCCGTGATCGGCGCGCGGGCCTGCGCGGCTCGCGACGCCTCGTCGGGATAGGACCAGTCATAGGCCTCGCCCGCTGCTGTCCTCGCGAAGAGATAGGCAGGGTCGGCAGGCCCTGCGGCGACCGTGCCGTCGAGATGCGACGGCTCGTCACGCCAGTCGGTCAGCGGCCACCAGGCATCAATCCCGACCGCGTCGATGGCCGGCGACACCCAGAGCGTGTCGAGCGGAAAGCGGACCTCCCCGGGTGCAGGGACGTGCGCCCCGTACTCGGTCCAGTCGGCGGCATAGGTGAGCTTCGGTCCGGATCCGAGCAGGCTGCGGACGTCCGTCGCCAGACGGGCGAGCTGCGCCGCGCCGGGATAGACGCCCGGCGCCGAACGCAAGCGCGTGAGGCCCACGAGTTCGGACCCGATGATGAACGCGTCGACGCCGCCTGCGATCGTCGCCAGCTTCGCGTAGTGGAGGATCTGCCGGCGCAGCGTCCACTCCGTGGGACCTGAATAGATCACGGCATCGCCGCTGGCGCCGAAATGCCCAGGCGCGGCGGAACCGAAGAACCGGGCCATCGACGTGGCGAGCCCGGCCGTCCCGTCGGGAGAACCGGGACGGCCCGGCGCCGGAGTGCAGGTGATCCGGCCCCGCCAGGGATAGGCAGCCTGGCTGCCAGTGCCCGTCCAAGGGTCCGCAAGGGTGTTCCCGGCCGGGACGTCCATCATGATGAAGGGGTAGAGCGTGACGGCGAGCCCTCGCGCCCGCAGGTCCCGGATGGCGGCGACCAGGCCCTCGTCGGATGGGGTGCCGCCATAGGCCGGCCTGCCCGCGAATTGCGAGACAGGCCTCGCGTCCCAGGACTGCAGGCCGGCGACGGACCAGCGTCCGCCCAACGTGCTGCGGTTCTGTATCGTGACGCGCGGCGCGATGCTGCAGGCCTCGAGCCTGAGGTCGTCGCCGAACCAGGAGACGAGCAGAGAGACGTTGCGCAGGTTGGGGCAAAGGGCCTGCAAGGCGTCGATCGACGCGCGCCAGTCGCTGTCATGCGTCGTGACATGGGTGTTCTCGCGCGCCCACACGGAGTTGGCGACGCGGAGGATCGGATTTGGATAGAGCGTGAACTCGCCCGCTCCGGGAATGACGGTCACCGCGGCGAGACGCTGGCCGAGGCCGCCCACCGGCCGCACGACCTCGAAGGAGAGCTGCGGCAGGCGATTGCCGAAGTCGGCCAGCGGGAAGCGCTCGAACACGACATAGGCCAGGCCGCGATAGGCCGGGACATCCGCGGCCCCTTCCTTGGCGACGATCAGCGGGTCCGGCTCCTGGTCCTCGGTCCCGCGATAGACGCGCATGGCGATCGTGGTCAGGTCGATCTCCCGCCCGTCGGCCCAGACACGGCGCACGAAGCCGATCGGCCCCTCGCACAGGCCCACGGCGAAATTGGCGAAGTACGCGTAGGTGGTCGTGACGGTCTTTTGCCCGCCGCCGCCTTTTCCACCCGATTTCGACCTCTGGACGCTGGCTTCCTCCAGGAACCGTGTCGCCCAGACCACCTGCCCGCCGACCCGCGCTCGGCCGTAGACGCGCGGCATGGGCGCGCCCTCGGCGGAGGCTATGCCGGGCACTGTCGTGAGCCTTGGGCCCTCGATGCGCCGCGGCTTCTGCATCCGTCCGAGCACGGCGGCGTCGGCGAGGCTGCCCAGCCCGGCACCGATCGCGCCGCCGATCACCGAGCCGAGCGGTCCGCCGATCACGGTTCCGACGGCAGCGCCGGCGGCCTGGAGGACGAGTGTGCTCATCAGCCGTGCTCCTGCTCGGTCCCGGCGGCCGGCAAGGCCGGGAAGCGGAAGACGCGCGCGATCCGGTTGCGCCAGAGGCCGATGGCGACCTCGGTCACGACCGCCCCGTCATGGGCGTGGATCATCGTCTTCGGACCTGTGGCGATGCCGAGGTGCTTGGCCGGGAACCCGTCGCGCCAGCGCAGGACGAGCAGGTCACCGCTCCGCGGCCCGGCGGTGCCGGACGGATCCAGGTGGCGCCCGGCCGCCTCGAGCAGGCGTTCGCCGCCAGTCGCTTCCGCCCAGTCCGCCGTGTACGGCCCGGGGTCCTCGGGCTCGGGCCCGTAGAGCGCGCGCCAGACACCGCGGACAAGGCCGAGGCAGTCGCATCCCGTTCCCCGCAGCGAAGCGCCGTGCATGTAGGGCGTGCCGAGCCACCGCCGCGCCTCGGCGACCACCGCCGCAGCCGGATCCCGGCCGCCCGCCACCGCGGCACTCATCGAAACAGGCTCCCGCCATCCATCACGGCCTGGCCCTGCCGGGCGACGCGCATCACGAAGTCGGTGCCCGGCATGTGGGGAAAACCACGGAAGCGCCTCACGTTGTTGAAGCGGTCCCGGCAGGTGGCGAAGCGACGGTCGCAACCGGCCGTGACGTGAAAGGCGTCTCCGGCGGCCATTGGCAAGCCCGTCTCCCGCCAGAGCTCCAGGGCCGCGGCGCCCGTGGCCGCCCGGTGGCGACGGACCTCGACTGACCATCCGGCATTGGCACCCGACGTGAAGGTGAGCCGCCCCCCCGTGAAAAGGCCCTCCTCCCGGCCTGCCAGCGCCGCCGCCGAGAGCCCGCTCCGCCCGTCGGTCGCCGTGATCACCGCCTCTGCGCGCAGCTCCGTCGCGCCGAGATCGACGCCGCAGCGCGCATCGCCGAGGTCGGCGTCGCAGGTCGACCCGAAGATGCGCCCGCGCTCCTCGTCGAGAACGGTCGCGGGGCCGCGCACTTCGGCAGTGAAGGCAGAACCTGCCCGCCGCACCTCGCCCACCGTTCCGGTGGACAGAAGCAGCCGGGTATCAGGATCAGCCCAGTCCACCAGCCACACCTCGACACGCGCGGCATCCCAGCGTCCTGCGGCGAGGTCGTCCTCGGACAGGCCGGGAGAGACGAGCGCGCCCTGCACCTCGCTGCCGCCGACGGCGAAGCCGAGCTGCACCTCGGCCTCGGCGGCCTCGAGGCCGGAACCAGCCGAGCAGACGAGGCCGTCGACAGCGATGTCGCGGTCGTGGTCGGTGAAGCCGAGGATGGCACCGTCGGCCCGCGTCAGCCTCCAGCACCTCGCGAGCGTCGTCGCGCCGGTGGCCAGGGAGGCCGCCAGCGCATCGGGGATGGCACGCATGGATTGCAGCTCCGGAAGGTCTCAGGGGACGATTTCGATCAGGGGGATGTCCGGGATCGCGCCGGCGGCGAAGGCCTCGAGATCGACGATGATCTCGTCCGCGTCGAATCGGACCGGCACGTCGAAGCGGAACCCGGCGGTGACGGCGGCGCCGGCCGGCGGGATGGATCCCGCCCGGAAGGCGACTGTCCCTGACGCGTGGTCGACGTCCAACCGGCCGGCGGGCGACGGTGTGCCGTTGACCGCCACCACCACGCTGCCGGCGACGGGCTTGGCGACCGGCCGCCGATAGGGGGCGAAGCCGGCCCCGTAGGTCTTCGCCAGGCGAAAGGCGGCCGTCGCCCCGTCGCCCGTGCCGATGCGCTGGTCCGTGGGCGACGGTTCGCGGCCGGGCGGGCAGGAGCGGTCGTCCAGCCTGTCGCGCCAGCGGAACCCATAGAGGCGGCCGCGCCGCTCCTCGAAAAAGGAAAGCACCTCGTGCAGCGCCGCAAGGCCTCGGACGCCATAGCCGGCCTCGTAGCGCCTCCGGGCATGCGCCCAGCGCTGGTTGCGCTCTTCCCGGCCCGATCCGGTCACGACGACCTCGGTGCGCCGCTGCGGCCCTCCCCGGCTCCGCAGGGAAATGTCGAGCGGAAACAGCACCTCGTGAAAGGCGGCCAGCATGCGTCCCTCCTGGGCGTTGACTCACATCAAGGCATTGGGTTGGCTCGCAGGGTTGCATCGTGGCACTGGAGGATCCCGATGACCCATGTTCCGCACGGCCTGCATGAAGAGTTCCCCGGCTCGGCCGCAGCCATCAGCCGTCTGAAGATCGGCGACGCCCATTTCGCGCGGCTCGCCGACACCTAC
>JAESFG010000679.1_pt1 | contig 11457 bp, 11 predicted proteins | sample 9269371 | NCBI WGS metagenome assembly JAESFG01 (sample SAMN14506227, study PRJNA617093) | algae metagenome | isolation source: Aetokthonos hydrillicola CCALA 1050 (B3-Florida) and co-occurring... | place: USA: South Carolina | collected 2013-01-01 | reverse complement strand
CCTGTCGCATGTCGACCTCGACGTGCGGCGGGGCGACTTCGTCTCGCTGATCGGCCCGTCCGGCTGCGGCAAGACCACGCTGCTGCGCGCCATCGCGGACCTGGAGGCCCCGACCTCCGGCACCCTCACCGTGAACGGCGTCACCCCGGACGAGGCCCGCCTGAAGCGGGCCTATGGCTACGTTTTCCAGGCGCCGGCGCTGTATCCCTGGCGCTCCATCGCGCGCAACGTCTCGCTGCCGCTGGAGATCATGGGCTTTCCCAGGGCCGAGCGCGAGGCGCGCGTCGCCCGGAACCTCGAGCTCGTCAACCTCAAGGGTTTCGAGACAAAGTTCCCCTGGCAGCTCTCCGGCGGCATGCAGCAGCGCGCCTCCATCGCCCGCGCGCTCTCCTTCGATCCCGACCTGCTCCTGATGGACGAGCCCTTCGGCGCGCTGGACGAGATCGTCCGCGACAAGCTCAACGAGCAGCTCCTGCGTCTCTGGGACCACACGGGCAAGACCGTCGTCTTCGTCACCCACTCCATTCCCGAGGCGGTCTTCCTGTCGACCCGCATCGTGGTGATGTCGCCGCGTCCCGGCCAGATCCAGGAGGTCATCGACTGCGACTTCCCGCGCCACCGCACCCTCGACATCCGCGAGACACCCCACTTCATGGAGGTCGCCAACCGGGTCCGGCAGGGCTTGCGGGAAGGGCACTCCTATGAGTGAGGACGTCCGTCCTCTTCCCCTCACCGTCATCCCGGCCGGAGCGAAGCGGAGAGCCGGGATCCAGGAACGCGCCGCCCGGTGGTGGTCCTGGGTCCTGGGTCTGCGCCGCACCGCTTCGCGCTGCGTCGCGCCCGGGATGACGCGGGAGCCACGGCACTTGCACGGGTGGCCCCGGTGAAGACCTCACGGCCCGGCATCCTCACCGACCGGATCCTGCCGATCCTCGTCGTCTGCGCGGCCATCGTGGCGCTCTGGTACCTGGGCGCGGTGCTGATGAACGCCGAGCTGCAGCGCGACGCGTTCCGCAATGCCGGGCAGCAGGAGTGGACGACGAGGGAGCTCGTCGCCGGGACGCTGGCGCAGGAGCGCCCGAAGCTGCCGGCTCCGCACCAGGTGGCGCAGGAGCTGTGGAAGACCGTCGTCGCGACGCCGGCCACCTCCAAGCGCAGCCTGCTCTACCATGCTGGGATCACGCTCTCGGCAACGCTGCTGGGATTTCTGTTCGGCTCCGGGCTGGGCATCGTGCTCGCCGTGCTCATCGTCCACGTGCGCAGCCTCGACAGGTCGTTGATGCCCTGGCTCGTCTCCTCGCAGACCGTGCCCATCATCGCGCTGGCGCCGATGATCGTGATCATCCTGAACCAGCTCGACGTCACCGGCATCGTGCCCAAGGCGGCCATCGCGGCCTACCTCTCCTTCTTCCCGGTCACGGTGGGCATGGTAAAGGGCCTGCGCTCGCCCGATCCGCTGCAGCTCGACCTGATGCGCACCTGGTCGGCGTCGAAGGCGCAGACCTTTGTCCTGCTGCGCGTGCCGGCCTCGGTACCCTTCCTCTTCGCCAGCCTGAGGGTGGGTGTCGCCGCGAGCCTCGTCGGCGCGGTCGTGGCCGAGCTCACGCAGTCGGCGGACGGCGGTCTGGGAGCGCGGCTGCTCGCGGGCTCCTATTACGGCCAGACCATCCAGATCTGGGCCGCGATCTTCATGGCCGCCCTGTGTGCCTGCCTGCTCATCGCCGTGGTGGCGTTGGCCGATCGCGCCGTGCTGCGCCGCATGGGCTACATCCGATGAGGCCGGACTGGCTCGCCCTCCTGTGCGCTGCCGCCGGGCTCGCCGCGGCGGTCCTGCCCTTCGGCGGCGAGGGCGGATGGGTGGCGCTGCGCGTGCTCTCGGCGGCGCTCAGCGCCTCTGCGCTGGCGCTCGCTTTGCTGGGCTCCCGCAAGGGCGTGGCCTTCCCGCTTCTCGCCCTGCTCGCCGTGCTCTCGGCGGCGCTCGCCTTCGCGCTGGTGGACGCGCTCTCGACCGGCCTCGAATATGCCGCCGGATCCGGCTACGCACTGGCCCTCGTCGCGATGTGGCTCGCGGCATGGCGCGTCGTCCAGGCGCTGTCCGCGGCTCGCCTTTCGGCCGGCTTCGCGCAGACGCTCGTCTCGGCCGCCATTCCGCTCGTCTTCGGCGTCACCGTGCTGGTGCTGTGGGAGGCGGGCGTGCGCGGCTTCGGCTCGCAGATGATGAAGGTCATCCTGCCCGCCCCCTCCGCCATCGGCGCGCGGTTCGGCGCATCGCTGCCCATCCTGGGCGCGGATTTCCTGCAGACCTTCCGGGGGGTGATCGCCGGTTATGTCATCGGCTGCGGGGCGGGAATCCTCGTCGCCATCCTGATCGACCGCGTGCCGTTCCTGCAGCGCGGCCTGCTGCCGCTCGGCAATCTCGTCTCGGCGCTGCCCATCGTCGGCGTCGCGCCGATCATGGTGATGTGGTTCGGCTTCGACTGGCAGTCCAAGGCCGCCATCGTCGTGGTGATGACCTTCTTCCCGCAGCTCGTGAACACGATCGCCGGCCTGGCCTCCGCCGGCGCGATGGAGCGGGACCTGATGAAGACCTGGGCCGCGAGCTACGGCCAGACGCTCCTGGCCCTCCGCCTGCCCGCGGCGCTTCCCTTCATCTTCAACGGCCTGAAGATCAACTCCACCCTGGCGCTCATCGGCGCCATCGTGGCCGAGTTCTTCGGCACGCCCATCGTCGGCATGGGCTTCCGCATCAATACCGAGGTCGGTCGCATGAACATCGACATGGTGTGGGCCACGATCCTCGTGGCCGCCCTCACCGGCACGCTGTTCTACGGCCTTCTCGCCCTCGCGGAACGGCGCGCCACGTTCTGGCACGCCTCCTACCGGCAGAGGGCGGTGTAGCAGGGGAACCGGGCGGGGCCGGAACCCCATCCGAACAACAACAACGAAGCAGAGGGTCGAACCGTGAAAAAGATCGTTCTCGCAGCCCTGCTCGCCGCCGCGGCGGCGGGCGCCGGCGCGGCGCAGGCTGCCGACAAGGTGACGCTGCAGCTGAAATGGGTGACTCAGGGCCAGTTTGCCGGGTACTACGTCGCCAAGGACAAGGGCTTCTACAAGGACGCCGGGCTCGAGGTGACGATCAAGCCGGGCGGACCGGACATCGCCCCGCCGCAGGTCATCGCCGGCGGCGGCGCCGACGTCATCGTCGACTGGATGCCCTCCGCTCTCGCCACCCGCGAGAAGGGCGTGCCGCTCGTCAACATCGCCCAGCCCTTCAAGCGCTCGGGCCTGATGCTCACCTGCCGGGCCGAGACCGGGATCAAGACGCCGGAGGACCTCAGGGGCCGCACCATCGGCGTCTGGTTCTACGGCAACGAGTATCCCTTCCTCTCCTGGATGTCGAAGCTGAAGATCCCGACCGACGGCTCCGCCCAGGGCGTCAAGGTGCTGAAGCAGGGCTTCAACGTCGACCCGCTCATCCAGAAGCAGGCCGACTGCATCTCGACGATGACCTACAACGAGTACTGGCAGGTCATCGACGCGGGGCTGAAGCCGGAGAATCTCGTGGTCTTCAAGTATGAGGACCAGGGCGTCGCCACCACCGAGGACGGCCTCTACGTGCTGGAGGACAAGCTCAAGGATCCCAAGTTCGTCGACGTCATGGCCCGCTTCGTGAAGGCCTCGATGAAGGGCTGGGACTGGGCGCGCGCCAATCCGAAGGAGGCCGCGGCGATCGTGCTCGAGAACGACGCCACGGGCGCCCAGACGGAGAAGCACCAGGTTCGCATGGTCGATGAGATCAACAAGCTGACCGCCGGCTCCGACGGCACGCTCGACGAGGCCGACTATAAGCGAACCGTGGCGACGCTGCTCTCGGGCGGCTCCGACCCGGTGATCTCGAAGGAGCCGCAGGGCGCCTTCACCCACGCGGTGACCGACGCCGCCAAGGCGCTGAAGTAGGACCTGCCCGGCCTTTTCCGGAGTTGCGGCCGCGCTCTGCGCGGCCGCATTTTTCCGCGTGCCCCGATCACCGAACCCGTGAGCTGCCCGATGTCCCTGTCCAGCGTCCTCCTGCCGCTCTGCGCCGTTCTGGCCGCCATGGCCCTGCCGGTTCAGGCCGCCATCAACTCACAGCTGGCCCGGGCCCTCGGCAATCCGGTCGCGGCGGTCGCGGTATCCTTCGGCGCCGGGCTGGTGCTGCTCGTCCTGCTGGTGCTGACCGTTTTCCGGGACCTGCCGCCGGCCAGCGACATCGTCCGCATTCCGCCGTGGCTGTTCGTCGCCGGTGGCTCGCTCGGCGTGCTCTACCTCATCGGCAATGTCGTGCTCGTGCCGCGGCTCGGCGCGGCCGCCATGTTCTCCTTCGCCATCGCGGGACAGCTCACCGCGGCGCTGATCCTCGACAAGATCGGCTTCCTCGGATTGGCCGTGCGCGAGATCAGCGTCGGGCGCCTCGCCGGCGCGGCGCTCGTCATGGTCGGCGCGGTCATGGTGCGCTCGCTCTAGGGTCCCTCACGGGAACATCAGGAAGGGCACGCCCCATTGCACGCCGCCTGGCGCGTCGCCCGACATCGCTGCCTGCTCGGGCGCGGCGAGCACCATCGCCCAGTAGAGCCGTCCGTCGGCGCCCTTGCGGCGGGCGAGGCCGATGCGCGAGATCGACGGCATCAGCATGTTGGAGAGATGACCGCTCGACTGGGTCCACGACGCCATCACCTCCGACAGGTCGCGCTGGCCCATGGCGACGTTCTCCGCCGCGGAGGACGCCGAGGATCCCGCGCGGCGCAGGCGGCTGCCGAGGTCGCCCGCCACGCTGTGCGACATGGTCGTGGCCGCCGCCATGGCGGAGGCCTGCTCCTCCGCGGCGCGGGTCAGCATCGCATCGGCCTTCACCGGGGGGAGCCCCTGCGCCGCGCGAAGGCTGGAGACGGCCCTGGCCGCGGCGACGGAGTCGGCCGGCAGCTTCTCGGCCTTGGGCTTTCGGGTGGGCGTAGCGGCCGGCTGCGACGCCTGGGAAGCCGGCCCCGGGCCGGCAGCGAAGGCGAGGGCAAGGGCTGCGGCGAAGGCCAGTTTGTGCATGGCTGTCTCCCAGGGGCGGGCGGTGGCGTCCCGGTTGCTGCGCGCAGGATACGGGCCGGTTCCTTACGGCACGTCTATGCCGCAAGCCGCCTGCCCGCGCCCACGCTGCGGATTAACCCTAACGGAACATGATCCCCGAAAGGCTTGGACACGCAAGAGCCGGAGCGTCACTATTAACGTTAGCATTCAGTGAACGGGATCCGTCGTAAATGAGCGTCACGATCTGCGGCAGCCGGTCCGGCGACCTGCCGCTTGCCGTCCGTGTCACCGGAACCGTGGCGGGCGTGCGCGACCTGTCGCCCTCGGTCGCGGAACTCGTCGTCGAACTGCGCGACCGGCTCCCATGGATCCCCGGCCAGTCTGTCAAGCTCTCCTTCGCCGGTGCCGAACGTGACTACTGCCCCACCTTCGGGCTGCGGGCCGAGGCGCATGAGCGCACGCTGGTGTTTCATGTCCGCCGCCACCCCGCAGGAGCCTTCTCTGGCCGTCTCGGCACCGGCCTCCGCTCCGGCGCACGGGTCGGCGTGTACGGCCCGTTCGGGCGCGAAGTCCTGCGCCACGGCGAGGGGCGGCTCGTCCTGGTCTCGGCCGGAACCGGTTTCGCACCGGTTTGGGCGATGGCCGTGGCCGCCCGCCTCGGCCAGCCGCACAGGCCCCTGACGGTCGTGGTGGCCGCCCGCGACCCGCGCGACCTCTACATGCGCCCGGCCCTGGCCTGGCTGCGTGCCCGCGGCATCGGCGACGTGCGCGTCGTCGCCCGCGACGCCGGGACCGGCGACCTCTTCGTTCAGCCCGGCCGACCGGCGGAGGTGCTGCCGGACCTTGGCGCCGGGGACGTGGTGCACGTCGCCGGAGCGCCGTCGGACGTGATGGCCGTGGCCGCGCGGGCCGCCGCGGCGGGAGCGCAGTGCCACGCTTTGCCCTTCGCGGACCCGGCGGCCTTGCGGCCGTCGCAGTGGGAGACGGTCGTCGAGACCGGACCGCGGCCTGCCCGCCCCGCGCTTGACAACGCGCCGGCCTGACCGCCTGAAACCCGATCCGCGCCGACGCGTTGCCGCCTCGATCGAGGAGGCAGCCATGGCGCACGAAGCGACACGCAGCATCACCCGTATCGTGGCGGCCGGCGGGGCCGCCCTGTTTCTCGCCGCCGCGCCGGCGCTCGCGCAGAGCAGCGGGGGCGGTTCGTCCGGCGGAACCTCGTCCGGCACCGCCGGATCGACCGGCTCGGCCGGGAGCATCGGAAGCGGCAGCGGCGGGGCCCCGGGCGCGCCCTCCGGTTCCACCAGCATCGGCGGCGCGACGGCCGTCGGGCCCGGCTCCGACACGTCCGGCACCGTTCTCCCCAACGGCTCTCCGGCCCCCGGGGCAGGGCAGGCCGGCACGCTTGGCGACCAGGGAACATCGGCCGCGACCAATCCCGGCGTGCCCGCCACGAACACCGGCGTCCCGGGGACGACCGGCACGGTCGGAACTCAGCCCGGCGGCGTCTCGTCGGACGCAGCGGCAAGCGCGCCGAACTCCTCGGGTCCCGGCCTCTCCGGCACCCCGGCCGAGATCGGATCGCGTGGCGGCGAGCCGGCCTGTGCCGACGTGCTGGCGCACAAGGACTACTTCACCGCGAAGGCGATCCAGGCGTGCGAGCAGCAGGCGCGCCGCCAGGGCCAGGACCCCTCGCGGTTTCCCGACCAGCGGCGGACCGCCGACGGCACCGGATCGCTGGGCGCCGGCATCAAGCCGGTCGACCGGCCGTCCGAGGTCCAGAAACAGAAGGAGCCTTCCGACCAGAAGGTGCTGAAGGGCATCTGCACGAACTGCTGAGCGGGGAGCGGGCAAGGCCGGGCCGCGGCGGAGCCGGCCAGAATGCTCCCATCGGCTCATCCCCGGCCGCAGCCGGGAAACGACGGGCGCGAAGGGGTTCAGGGGTCGTGCGCGGCGCCTTCCGGCGACGTCGTGGCCTTCGAGGACGATCGCGGCTTTCGCGCGCGGCGCCTCACGCCGCCGGTTAACCCTGCTGAGGCAGGCGCGGCGATGTGACATTCACCACAGTGCAAGCCTTTTATTCCATTTTAATTGAAACGGGCCAATATTGACGATGTCACGTCCGGGTCTCCCGCCATGTCCCTCGGTCTCCAGATCACCTGCGCCATGTTCGCCCTCGTCGTCCTCGTGGCCATTTTCAGCGCCATGAGCGGCCACGCCGGCGCTCGCCGCTGACGCCGGACAGGTCCGCCGCACCCCGCGGGCCAGGCTTCCGCTTGAGCCGCGCCCGCGCCTGTTCATCACCGCCGACCGCACCCGCACGACCGCATGGCGGGGTTTCGTCAGGGAACGACAGCAAGGCCGTCTCGGCATGCCGCAGGACGGCAGCGTGGGCCCCGGCGTCCTCGCCTGCACGTTAAACTCGCCGGGGCCGTGCCGATCGTCGGCTCCGGCATCGCGCTCGCCGCGGGGGAGCGCCGGGCCCCCGGAGGCCGGAGGCATAAGGCTTTCTCGTTATTGCGTTCCCCGCCGTCGAGAGACGACAGTCGTCTCCGGGGGAAACGGCCATGGTCCAGGATCAGCTCTTTGTCCGCCTCGGCGTCGCGCTCGCCGTCGGCTTGCTGATCGGCCTCGAGCGCGGCTGGCGGGCGCGCGACGAGCACGAGGGCGAGCGGACCGCCGGTCTTCGCACGCACGCCCTTTCGGGGCTTCTCGGCGGCATCGCGGGCGCGCTGACCCCAGTGACCGGCCCAGCGACGCTGGGCCTTGCCTTCCTTGCCTTCGCGGCCACCACAGCGGCCTTCCACTGGCTGGAGGCCAGGGCCGAGCGCGATGTGAGCGTCACGGGGGCGGTGGCGGGGATGCTGGCCTTCATGCTCGGTGCCTATGCCGTGCTGGGAGACGTCACGGTCGCCGCCGCCGGGGCCGTGGCGACGGTCCTGCTCCTGGCTCTCAAGGAGCCGCTGCACGGGGCATTGAAGCGCATCTCCTGGATCGAGATGCGCGCCGCCCTGATCCTCCTGGCGATGACGTTCCTGCTCCTGCCCGTACTGCCGGACCGGACCATTGACCCGTGGGACGCGCTCAATCCGGCCTCGATCTGGCGGCTGGCGATCATGCTCTCCGCCATCTCCTTCGCGGGCTATCTCGCTATCAGGATGGTCGGCGAACGCGGCGGCGTCACGCTGGCCGCGGCCCTGGGGGGTCTCGCCTCGTCGACCGCCGTGACGTTGACGCTGGCCGGCTACGCGCGGAATGCCGCCTCGTCGTCGGGCCTGCTCGCGGGAGGCGCCATCCTGGCCGGCGCCATCATGGTGGTCCGGGTGTGGGTCATAGCCGCCGTGATCAATCCGCCGCTTGCTCCGGTGATCGCATGGCCGCTCGGCGCGGCAGCGCTCGTGCAGGCCGCGGCGAGCGCCATCCTCCTGTCGCGCGGCACCGGCGGCGACGGATCGCCGAAGCTGGAGGTGTCGAACCCGTTCGAACTGTCCACCGCACTCAAGCTCGCCGCGCTGATCGGCTTCATCTCGCTCGCCGCCAAGATCGCGGCGACGCATCTCGGTGGAGGCGGCGTGCTCGGCGTCGCCGCGATCTCGGGAACGGTCGACGTCGACGCGATCACGCTGTCCATGTCGCGGATGGCGGCCGGCGAGATCTCCCCGGGGCTCGCGGCGGGCGCCATCGGTGTCGCGGTCGCGTCCAACACGCTGACGAAGGCGGGCATCGCCTGGAGCGTCGGCGGGACCGGGATGGGCCTCCGCATGGCCGCCGTCGCGGTGCTGGCCATCGCGGCCGGCGGCGCGGCATTGTGGGCGACGGCCTGGCCATAGGCTTCGACCGCACATGGCTTGACAGGGGCCTTGCGCGGGAGAAGTGTCTCCGACGACGGCGCCCTCCGGCCGCGCCACGCCGGAGACCGATACGAGGGGCCGGCATGAATGAGAACGCCGCACATATATCGCTGCTTCGCCAGTCGGTGACGCCCGCCGTGGCCGACAGCATCGTCCGCCTGATCGAGACGGGGCGGGACCACGAGCTCAACCGGGTCAACGTGCTCGCCTTCGCCACCGCCAACTGGCTGCGCGAGGAGGAGGCCCTGGACGGTTTTCTCCACGCGTCCAAGCTCGGCCTCTTCGAGCTCTCGTGGAACGTGCTGTGCCCCGGTTGCGGCGGCGTGCTCGACGCCAACACGACGCTGCGGACGCTGGACCGCTCCGAATACCACTGCGCGCTGTGCCTGGCTGGCTACGAGCCCACCCTCGACGAGATGGTGGAGGTGACCTTCACCGTCAGTCCGCGCGTGCGGCGCATCTCCGCCCACGATCCCGACAGCCTGCCGATCCACGAATATGCGCGCCAGATCTTCTGGGGCTCGGGGACGGCGCTGCCCGACGAAGGGATCGACGAGCTGATCCGCGGCATGACGCTGGAGGTGCTCGAGCTCGCGCCAGGCGAGCGCGGCGTCATCTCCGTGCAGATCCCGGAATCCTTCATCATCGTCTTCGATCCGGTGACCCATACGACCCAGTTCCTCGACGTGAAGGGGCCTCCCACGACGGAGCGGCGGCATCTCTCGATGCTGTTCGACGAGACGCACACCCACACCGGCACGATGGAGCTGGCACCAGGTCCCCTCCGGCTGCAGCTCGAGAATCGCGCGCAGCGGCGTGTGCTGCCAGGGCTGTGGATCGCCGGCGAGAAACTGCATGCCTTGCTCGGTCACCGCCGACCCTTCCTCACCGCCAAGCGGCTGCTGACAAGCCAGACGTTCCGCGAGCTGTTCCGGACGGACACGCTCGACGTGGACCAGCGCCTGAAGATCACCAGCCTCACCTTTCTCTTCACCGACCTGAAGGGCTCGACCGCCCTCTACGACAGGGTCGGCGACCTCGCCGCCTTCGACCTCGTGCGCGCGCATTTCCGGCTGCTCCTGGAGATCGTCGCCAGCGAGGCGGGCGCCGTGGTGAAGACGATCGGTGATGCCGTGATGGCGACCTTCCCCACCCCGGACCGCGCGGTCGCGGCGGCGCTGCGCATGCGCGACGCCATGAAGGACCTGAACGACGAGCGCGGCCGCGAGGAACTGCTGCTCAACATCGGCGTGCACGAGGGTCCCTGTCTCGCCGTGATGCTGAACGACCGGCAGGACTATTTCGGCCAGACGGTGAACGTCGCCGCGCGGGTCCAGGGCCTCGCGGATCCGAGCGCCATCCTCGCGACCGAGCCGGTGATGGCCGACAAAGGCGTCAGAAAGCTTCTTGCCGGACGGGGCGGGGAACCGGGCCGGCGGACGCGGGAACTGCGCGGCGTCACCGGGGAGATGACGCTCTACGAGATCGCGTGATCCGCGTCCGCGCGCTTTCGGGCGAGTAGAACGGTGTGCCCGGCGCAGGCCGGGTCCTCGGGAACGAAGGCCACCATGGGCATGGCGCAGGCGGCCAGCGCATCGGCGTAAGCGTCCGGTGACAGGCTCGCATGATAGACGGGCTCGCCCGCGACACTGCCGACCGGCTCGCCGGCGGCAGGTCCGACCGTCAGCAACAGCCGTCCTCCGGGCTTGAGATGTGCTGCAAGCCGCGGCAGGACCGCCCGTTGTTCGTCGGGCGTGAGGTGGAAGAAGCTGTCCCACGCGACCACCGCCTCGAACTGCCGACCGAGATCGAGACGCCGCATGTCTCCGGCAAGCCATTGCGCCGACGGGAAGCGGGTTCTGGCAATAGCGAGCATTTCACCCGCGCTGTCGACCCCGGTGACCTGCATGCCGCGCCCGAGGAGGTAGGCGGCAATCGGTTCGCCGGCGCCGCATCCGAGGTCGAGAACCGCCGAATCCGGCGGGAGACCCTCCAGCAGGCGGTCCAGCCAGGGCTTCTCGAACAGGGCTCGTGACCGCGTTGAATCCCACTCCGCGGCGCGGCGGCGATACACGTCGCGGGTCGCCTCGGGCAGGTTGCCGGGAAGGGTGCCGCCGAGGTCCATCACGCCAGATGTGTCCGCATGAACCCTGCCGCCGCCGCGATCGCCTCGCGTCCCTCGGGCAGGATCCCGTTCCAGAGGGGGAAGGCGTGGATCATGTGGGGCCAGATCTCCAGCCGCACCGGCACGTCCGCCGCGCCGGCGCGCCCCGCGAGGCGGATCGAGTCGGACAGAAGCGTCTCGGCCGAACCGACCTGGATGAGGAGAGGAGGACAGCCTCGCAGGTCCGCGTAGAGGACGGAGACGCGCGGATCCGTGCGCGCCACGCCCGGAGGGACGTAGGACGCGGCGAGTTCCTCCAGCTAGGCCTTGTGGATAAGCGGGTCGACGCCGTCCTTGCCGGCAAGGGTCTCGCCGGTCATGGCGAGGTCGGTCCAGGGCGAGAGGAGCCACGCACAGGCCGGGCCGCTGCCGCCGCCGGCACGGACC
>JAESFG010000678.1_pt1 | contig 11470 bp, 4 predicted proteins | sample 9269371 | NCBI WGS metagenome assembly JAESFG01 (sample SAMN14506227, study PRJNA617093) | algae metagenome | isolation source: Aetokthonos hydrillicola CCALA 1050 (B3-Florida) and co-occurring... | place: USA: South Carolina | collected 2013-01-01 | reverse complement strand
CTCGTTGAAGCGGCGGTCCGCGACAGCATCAGCGAGACGTATCTTGCGATCGGACGCTCCGACCTCGCATCGCCACAGGCGAAGACCGCTCTGGATATCCATCGACGGTTGCTCGGCGACGACGACCCGCGGACCATGGCCTCCATCAACAACGTGGGCGTTCTGCTGCGCGAGCGGGGATTGATGACGGAGGCCGAGCCGTACTATCGCGAGGTGCTTGAGCGTCGTCGCCGCGTGCTGGGAGACAATGATCCTGAGACCCTGGTGTCGATGAACAACCTGGCCTCGTTCCTGCTCGCCCAGGGGAAGGTGGACGAAGCAGAGGTCCTCTGGCGCAGCGTTCTAGAACGGCGTCGCGCGATGTTCGGCGATGACGCGCCAGAGACTCTGACCGTGCTCAACAACCTCGGCAACCTCCTTGAGCGCCAGGGGAAGCTCGGCGAGTCCGAGGAGATGCGGAAACGAGTTCTGGATGGTCGGATGCGCTCGCTTGGCGAGCGGCACCCGCTCACGCTCACCGCGATGTTCAACATGGGGTCTCTGAAGCTCAAGCAGAAGAAGCCGGCCGAAACTGAAGTCATCTGGAGCAGGACGCTTCAACTACGACGTGAGCTGCTCGGCGATGATCACCCGGATACCCTGGTCAACATCGATAATCTGGCGGCCGTGCTTCGGCAGCAGGGCAATCTGGTTGACGCCGAGCGTCTCGATCGCGAGGTCGTTCAGCGTAGGTTGGCAACGCAGGGCGAGCGTCATCCTGCGACGCTGCTATCGATGAGTAACCTCGCACAGGTACTTCAGAAGCAAGGCAAGCTGGATGAGGCGGGCTCGCTTCTCGAGCGGGTCCTCGAAGGCCGTCGGGCAGTGCTTGGAAATGACAGTGAAGACGTGATTGTCGCGATGGATGCGCTCGCGTCGCTGCTGGTTGCGCAGGGGCGGCCAACGGAGGCGTTGCCGCTGCGTCTCGAGGCACTGCAACGAGTCAAGGCTGGACCAGCGTTCGGCCGTGATGCCAGGCTCATCACCCTGTTCGCGACGAGATATGCCAACTGCCTCGACGAACTGGGCCGCCAGGACGACGCTGCGGCGATTCGACTCGAGTACAAGGTGCCGCCGCCCGCCACAACGCGGGCATCGACACAGGCGACTACGCGGCCGGCTACGCAACGGACCACGACGCCGGCCACATCCCCAGGTTCGGTGCCCGCGTCGAAGCCGACGTCCAACTAGCGCTGCATTCATTTCAAAACAGGGTCGGCTTCGCTGCTCCTCGGGCTGGTGTGCTTCGCAATCACATCCGGGCGGGCTCCTTTCGCTTTCGCTCCGCGATCGGCCTAGCCCCAACTCCGATCACGAGGGCGTCCAGAGAAAAACGGGCAGCTTGTCGCAACTCGGCGGGTTTCTCGTTTAGGCCTGAGACGGGTTCGTCGCGTTTACTGGTTCACCGAGTCTCAGAGTGGCGTCCTGCGGCACGCCGACCACGACAGCACGCTGGCATGTGCGTAGAGGTCGGGCACCCCACGGCGTCGGGAGCACACACATGAAGTCGAGAACACTGAAGAAGTCCGGTCGTCGCACGCTGCTCAGTCGCGAATGGCTGTCGCAGCTTGAGGGGCGTCAGTTGCTCGCGATCGATGGCCCCGTCTTCCGCTGGAGCAGCACGGCGACTGACGGCGCGACGGGCACTGTCGGTACGCCGATCAACCTGACGTGGAACATCGTGCCGGACGGCACGACCATCCCGGTAGACTCGCGGTACACGAGCGGTGCCGCAGGTTCGAACTTCAACTCCGTTACAGCGCCGATCGGCAATTTCACGCCGCTGATCGCTCAGTCGCTCGCGAGATGGTCGCAGTTCTCGGGGCTGAACTACACGCGGGCCGGCTCTGACGATGGAGCGCCGCTCGACAGCAGCAATCCCGGGCAACTCGGCGTGCGCGCCGACATCCGCATCGGTGCTCGGTCGGGCTTCCTCACGGACAACACGCTCGCCTACAACAACTTCTCCTTCGACGGCGGCGACATGGTCTTCAACTCCGTCCACTGGGGATTCACGGCCAGCCAGCAATGGTACTTCGCGCTGCTCGGCGGCACGCCGAACACGCGTTTTCTGAACGTCACCATGCACGAGCATGGCCACGGCATCGGGCTGACCCACGTCGACCCGCAGAACGGTTCCAAGCTGATGGAGCCGGTCCTGTCCACGAACTTCTACGGCCCGCAGTTCGACGAGATCCGCCGCGCGCAATTCCTCTACGGCGACCCATACGAGAAGACCGGCACAAACAACCGCGGCCGCAATGACACCTTCGCCACCGCGAGCGACCTCGGCGTGCTGTCCAACGGCAATCTCACCCTCTCCAACTGGGGTAACGCCAACGAGCCGACGCAGCCGCGATCCATCTCGGGCACGAGCGACGTTGACTTTCTCAGTTTCACGCTCGCGGGGGGATTGAAGCGAAACGTGACGTTCACCGTTTCGCCATTCGGGCCCAGCTACGACGTTGCACCTCAGGACGGCACGCCGCAGACGTTCAACGCCTCACAGGTCGGCGACCTCACGCTCGGACTGTTCAACTCGGCAGGCGTGCAGGTCGCCTCGGTCAACGCGACCAGCTACGGCGGGAACGAGGTGATCTCGGTCCCCGACCTCCCGGCCGGGACCTACTTCCTCCGCGTCGGCGCGAGCCAGGTGTCGAACATCACCAACGCGCCCGCGCAGGCGTACAACGTGACCGCGAATATCTCGAACTACACGCCGGTCGCGCCGACGGCCGTCCGTCTTGCGCCAGAAGCTGACAGCGGCTACAGCACCACCGACGGCATCACGAACATCGCCACGCCGGTCATCCTCGGCAGTGGGAGCCCAGGCGACACCGTCGCCGTCACGCTGCGCAACAATCTCCTCGGCCTGAGCACGCCGATCACGTCGGCCGTCGTCGGCCCGGACGGCACGTTCCGCGTTCCGTTCGCCAACCCGCTGACGACAGACGGCACGTGGACCATCGAGGCCTACACCATCTACAACGGCGTCAACTCCGCGACCGCCACCTCGTTCTTCCCGATCGTACTCGATCGCGTCCTCCAGCCCGTCAGCGCAGTGGCCATGCTGAACGCCGACGACTCCGGCCAGTTCAACAACGACGGCGTCACTAACGTCAACGCGCCGCGGTTCACCTTCTCGACCGGTGAGTCCGTCCTCGCGCAGGGTAGCGCACCGGGTCAGGTCACCACGTCGCAGTTCCTGGTCACCAGTGCCGGCGGATTCGTCGGCAAGATGTTCTCCCTGCCCTTCGCGGACGGCGCGTACACCGTCACCGTCAACGTGGCGGACCTGGCCGGCAACTCGGCGGTCCGCACGGTCGACATCTACATCGATACTGTCGCATTTGCCCCCACGAACTACCGCCTCTTCTTCGACGACGACACCGGCCGCTCGGCGGGCGACCTCATCACGCGGATCACCAACCCGCGATTCCAGTTCAACGGCGGCGATGCCACGCTTCGCGATTACACCATCACTGCGCAGCTCAACGGCAACCCGGTTCAGACGATTACGACCACCGGGCAAACGTTCTCGCAGTGGGCAACGCTTGCCGACGGCACCTACACCGTCCAACTCACGCTTCGCGATCGTGCCGGCAACACTGCGGCCGGCACGTCGTCCATGAAGATCGACACCCAAGCCCCGAGCCTTCCGACGTTCGCCGGTTTCAGTGCCAACCCGCTCCAGCGCGTCACCGCGCAGTTCTCCGAACTCGTGGTCTTCTCCGCGGGCGCGCTCGAGGTCACGCACATCGCCTCGGGCCAGACCTACACGATGACCACCGCCGTCGGCGGCGAGGCCTTTACGCCCACGTTCACCGCAGAACTGACGCCCAACGGCACTGGCGGAGTCACCGGCGCGCTCGACCGCGACGGCACGTACCGCGTCAACCGCTACAACGGCACCGTCGCCGACGTTGCGGGAAACCCGCTTGCCGCGACGACGCCTTGGTTCAACTTCTCGTTCCTTCGCGCCGACTTCAACGAGGACGGCCGAGTCAACTTCGACGACCTGTTGATCCTCGCCGCGAACTACAACCAATCGAGCCGCTCGCACGCGCTCGGCGATGCCAACTACAACCAAGTCGTCAACTTCGACGACCTGCTGATCCTGGCCGCGGCATACAATACATCGGTGAGCGGCGCAGGCACGGGTCCCGCGAACGCACCGATCGGCACGCCGCCGAACCCGGCGTCCGGCGACGACGATGGCGAATCGCCGTCCAGCGTGCTGGCGTGATGCACTGCAAGAGGATCGCGTGACACGACGCACTACCCGAAGACCAGCGTCCTCGGGTAGTGCTGTCGGCTAACTCGATACGAATTCGCGTTTGGCGTGCCTATGCTTCGGCCGCCCATGCTGCGCTGCTTCTCTAGTCCGAACTACTTCGCCGTGCTCCCGCCCGGTCACGTGTTTCCGATGGAGAAGTTTCCGCAGTCCGCGGCGCTGATTCGCGATCATGGCATCGCTCTCGTGATCGACCCGGGAACGATCGACGAAGCCGACCTGCTTCGCGTCCACACCGCCGACTACGTGGCGAGCCTGCGAACGGGTCGCTACAACGCGCCGACTGCGCTCAAGCTCGGCCTGCCTTGGCATCCGACGATAAACGTTCGCGCCCGCGCCGCCACGGCGGGCACGCTCGCTGCCGCGCGGGCGGCCTTCGAGGACGGACTTGCCGCCAATCTTGCAGGCGGAACGCATCACGCCTTTCCCGATCGAGGGGAAGGCTTTTGCGTGTTCAACGACGTCGCTGTCGCGGTGCGCACCCTTCGGCGCGACGAGCCGTTCCTCCAAGTGATGGTCGTCGATCTCGATGCGCATCAAGGCAACGGCACGAACTTCATCTTCGCGGATGACCCGAACGTCTTCACCTACAGCGTCCACGTCGGGCGGAACTACCCGAGCGTGAAGGTGCCGGGCTCGCTCGACGTGCCGCTGAGCCGCTACGCGTCTGCCGACGAGTACTTCGATCAGCTCGAGTCGACATTGCCAGGCGCGATCGAGCGGTTCGAGCCCGACCTTGTCTTCTACAACGCGGGCGTCGACGTGCACGTCGACGACAAGTTCGGCCAGATGAAACTGAGCACGGCCGACATGCGCCGACGCGACGAGTTCGCGATCGACGCGAGCAGGCGCTGGGGCATTCCGACCGCGCTCGTCTACGGCGGCGGCTACAACCGCACGCCAGGCATGACCGGCTGGCTGCACGTGCAGTCGGTGCACGTCGCCGCATCGCGATGGGCGCAAGAGCGTGGCAGGCCGGGTCCCGCGCCACTGCCGCCACTGCATGTTGATAGAAGCCATTTCGGCATAACGAGTTGAGCGGCCTCGAGCCGACTTGAGTTGGGTCAACTCCACGCGACAAGCGAATGCCTTGCCGCCGTCGCACGCCTGCTGCCTATACTTGCCGCACAGGCAATTGAATCCCGCCCCGCGTTGTTTGGAGGGCACATCCCACAGATGACGGAAGGAGAGCGCGAATGTGGCGGATGAAGCATCGTGTCGGCGTTAAGGGGCGCAGCGCACTCGTCGCTGCGCTGAGCGTATTCCTCGGGGCCGCTGTTGCACATGCGCAGACGCGACCCACGCCGCCGGCGCGGAGCTCTCGTCCCGGCGCGGCGTACACGCTGTACCTCAACTTCAGCGGCTTCAACTATCCAGGCACGTGGAACGCGGGCGAAGGCTTCACCTTCACACCCGGCAGTAGCGCGGCCTACTCGGTCGACGCTGACACGACGACGTTCAACTCGACCGAGGTCGCCAACATCAACGCCATCTGGGCGCGGGCGGCGCAGAAGTTCTCGCCGTTCAACATCAACGTCACTACCGTCGATCCAGCCCCGGCGGGATCGTCCGATGCGCAGCGACTCGCATCCTACGACAACCGCGCGAGATTCATGCACACCGTCGTCGGCGGAACCGGAAGCTGGATCGGCTCCGCGGGCGTGTCCAACCTCGGCACGACCGCGTTGGCTCGGCCAGGCTCGAACGGACTGCACACCAACTTCGTGTTCGCCAATCTCTTCCCGAGCAACGTGCCCTTCATCGGCGAGACGATCGCACACGAGAACGGCCACGGGCTCGGGCTCTATCACCAGGGCGACTTCATCGGTGGCACGTCCGTCAACGAGTACAGTCAGGGGAACTCCACGATTGCGCCGATCATGGGCGGAAGCTCCGGCGCCGGACGCGGCACGTGGGCGGTCGGCAGCATCTACTTCGGCGTCGAGCAGAACGACGTGGCGGACATCATGCTGAACGAAGGCATGCAGTATGTAAACGCCGGCGTCGGCCGATCGCTCGCGACGGCGACGCCTCTCCCGCTCGGCGGATCTGGCGTGAACGTCGTCGACTTCTCGCGCGCCAAGGGCACGATCGTTCCCCTCAGCACGTTCAATCCGTTGCCGCTCAACGCGCTGAACTACTCGAGCGATTTCTGGTCGTTCAACACCACGGGTGGGATCGCGAGCTTCGTCGCGTACTCCGGAAGCTCGTTTCTGATTCCCGGCACGCCCGACCCCGGTTCTACGCTCGACGTTACGCTGCAACTCCTCGCCGCCGACGGAAGCGTGCTCGTCAATCGCGCCACGCCGCGCCTCTTCGAGACGTTTACAACGACGCTCGCGCCAGGCACGTACTACCTCCGCATCGCCAGCAGCGGCGGCGTGAACGACGCGTCGTATACGCCCTACAACCCGCGATCGTTCTTCGACCTCGGCGATTATTTCATCACCGGCAGCATCAACGGCGTCGTGCCGGAACCTGCGGCGCTGGCGTTCATACTTGTCGTAGCGATGGCAGTGCTCGCGCGCACGCACGGATCGCGCGCCTTCGCGACTTGAACGACGTCGTCACGGATGGCGTCGTTCGTCGTCACGGATCGATTCCTATCGACCGCCCGGCCGTCGCAGCATCGCGATGCCAACGCCGCCCAGCACGATCAGCGACGTCGGCTCGGGAACAGCAGCCGCCGACAGATTGATCGTGAAGTAGTCGCCGGGCTGGCCGGCGGGGGCGTTCAGGTCTGTCAGCAAGCGCAACGTAGCGGAGTAAGTCCCGACGCCGGTCGGATCGAAGCCGACATTGATTGCTCGCAGCTGATCGCCGTTGAGCGTGAACGGCGCTCTGCCGATGTTGCTCACGGTGAAGACGCCGCTCGGGTCGATCAGCTCGTAGCCGAGCACGGTGAGGCTGATCAACTGAGGCGAGTTGCGGATCGCGTTGCGCCAGACCGGGCCGATCGACGAGAGCACGTCGGCGTTCTGCAGATCAAAGCTGGCCGAGGCGGTGGCGCTCGGGTCGATCGTGTCGAACGTGAACGTGTTGCCGGTCACGCCGCTGCCACCGAGGCGAGGCGTCGGGCCGAAGATGCGGCCGGAGACCGGGAAGACGATCGTGCGGGTCGTGTCGTCGTAGTCGGGATTGAAGATGACCTCGCCAACGCGGTTCGTCGTCCCGACCGCCAGGCCCGTCGAGACGATCTGCGCACTGTTCGTCTCCCACGACTGATAGACGGGGATCTGGCTGTAACTCGTCGCGATCTGAGTGAACAGCGGGCCCGGCTCGGCGGATGCGGGCTGAGGCTTTCGCGTTCGGATGCGGACGTCGCCGTAGACGAGCGTGCCGCTGTTACCCGAGCCGTAAACCGATGCGCTGACGGTGCCGGTGTCTCCGGCGCGAAGGTTCACCGTGGTCGATACGTTGGGGTCGGCATACTCGCCGCTCTCCTGAATCTCCTGCTCGTAGCCGGCGCGCGAGTTGTCCGTGTTTGATTTGGCGTTGAATCCGACAAACGCCATGCCGCGGTCTTCCAGGAAGACGGCCGATGCGCCGGGAGAGCCGAGCACGCCCACCTGCGGCGTGTTCGTGAAGTACCGCGGGAAGCCGTACGGCGAGAACGCAGCCGTCACGCGCAGGGTGCCGGAGGCATACATCACGAAGTTGGAGGCGGCCGGCAGGGTCGGCATGTCGGTCGGCGCGACCGCGCCGGGCGTGAGCGTTGGGTCGTTCAGGTACCCGTTCCCCGCACGGAGCGGAACCGGACCGCTCGGGACCACGCCGAGCAACCCCTCGTGGGCCGGATCGACCGCCATCATCGCGGGCTTCTGCAACGTGCCGCCGATGGCGCTGAAGATGAGCATGTCCTGGTTGTCGTTCGTGAGCCCCGGCATGCCGAACTGGTTGGCGAGGAACGAGGCGTTGACCCGCGCGACGGCGCCGACCCGCGCGTGCCCCGGCTTCGGGGCTGGGGCGTTATTGCCGGCGAACGAAGCGATGGCCGGAGCAACCAGATTGATGTTGGGTCCGACGAGCATGCCGTACGGCGCGGCGCCGCCCTCGATCGTCGGCACGTTGGGCGTCAGGCCCACGGGTCCACCGGTGATCGGCGTGAGACCGGTGTACGAGCGGTAGGGGTTGGCGCCTGCGGCGAGCGCGCCGAAGTAAGCGCTGGTGCTCAAGCTCGCGCTCGGGCCGCTGTAGGCGTGGAAGTAAGTCGCACCGTTTGCGGCGCGAGAGATCCCGTTGCCGTTCGCGCCGCCGAGGACGTCGGTGCTGCCCGTGTAGGCGAGCGATGACGCCACGATCTGCACCACGCCGCCAGAGCCGCCCAAGCCGTCACCTCCCTTTCCGCCGTTGCCGCCGCGACCACCGGCGGCGCCGTTGCCGCCGTTTCCCCGGATGTCCAGGATGTTGGTTGTGCCGCCCAGCTGTCCCGCGCCGCCAGCGGCGCCGATCCCGCCGGCTGCGCCGGCCGTTCCGTCGGCGCCGCGCGCGGACATCGCGCCGCTCATGGTCAGCTTGCCGCGGACGAGGAGCTGAATGCCTCCGCCGCCCGCGCCGCCGTTTCCGCCCGTGCCGCCGACGCCCGGCGCGCCGGGCGTTCCGCCGTCGCCGCCGCTGTTACCGGTATCCCGGCCACCCGTGTTGTTCTGACCGCTCGCGCCACCGCCTCCGCCTGCGCCGCCCCAGCCGCCAGCGATCCCCGTGCCTCCGCCTCCGCCCGCGCCGCCACCGTTACCGCCGCGAAGGTAGATCGCGCTCGGATTGAGGACGATCGAAGACAGCGTGGCATCGGAGCCCTCCAATCCGTTTGCGCCGTTGCCGCCAGCCGTTCCGCTCCCGCCAGTGCCGCCCTTGCCGCCCACGCCGGCAACCGAACTGCCCGCAGGACCGCCGAGGCCCGGCTTGCCCTGGTCGGCAAGTACGAAGTCAGCGATGCCGGGGTCGAAGGGCTGGAACACCGGGCTGCGGTAGAGCCTCTCCGCTCCGCCGGCGGACGGGCCCACGTTCCCCTGGCCTGCAAGGCCATCCCCTCCCTTGCTGGCGCGAAAGAGGGAGACGTAGCGTTCGGTCAGAGGCTCGACGAAATCAGAGCCATAGGAATCGTTGACGTAGTACGCACCGATGGGCTGCCTCCCGGGGAAGCCTGTCGGGTGGTTGGAGTCGCCACCGTCGCCGCCACGTGAGTTGATGACCCGGCTGTTGAAGGTCGCGAAGATCGTCGTCATGCTGTAGCCCGACGTTCCCACCGGGGTAGTGCTGCCACCGGCACCGCCGCCCGCGCCCGGAAGGGTCCGCTCGGCGCTGACGTCGATCGTCGCGCCGCTGGCGATCGTCGCATTGCTCCCCACCTCCAGCTTGATCAGGTTCGGCCCGACGCCGTAGATGCGTTGACCGGCGGCCAGGTTGAGGTCGCCCGACACGAAGTACCGCGCTGCCGTGCCCACGCTCGTCGAACCGGCAGCGAACGGATTCGTCACGATGGGCTCGACCGAGTCCGTGCCGAGGTATCTGATCGTCACGCCGTTGATCGTCGCCGTCGGATTGGCCGGACCGACACGGACGATCGGGGCTCCGTTCGAGGTGATGCGCGACGGCAGCGCCGTGTTGTCGCCCGTGTCGAGCACGAGGTTCAGCGGCGACTGCGCGTCGGCCCGAAGCGCGCACACGCCGATCGTGGCGAGGACGAGGACGCCTTTCGTGGCATGTGACTTCGTCGGTCGCCCCAGCGAAACTGCAATTGATTGCTTGAGGTGCGGGAAACGGGTAACGCGATCGCAAGAATTCCGATGCATGATCTCTCCTGTCGGTGAGGTAGCGGCAACACCGGCTGCAGGAAGAAACGGAGTCCGCTGAAAGCTGCGACACGAGCGAGTGCCACCCAATGCAAATCCCGCCTCCCAAGGTCCGCTTGTAGCGATCGTGCCGGTGCGCCTAGCGGGACGTAGGAGCCGTCGAGGGCAGTACTGTCGACTGCGTCGCCGGCTGCGTGCTTGGCACTGTGCTTGGCCGCGTCGTACGGGGGGTGGCGATTCCGTACTCTTTCCGCACTGCTGCGGCTTCGTCGCTCCGATTCAGAGCATCGAGCGATTCGGCGTACCTCGTTGCGAATAGCCGAACGGTCTGGGGTTCCCGCTTGTATGCCTGTCCCGTCTTGGCTCGCTGCAACGCTTCGGCGCGGATCGCCAGCGCTTCCTCGAACCGGTCGAGCTTCATCAGGATCGTCCCCAGCGCGTTCATCGTGTCGATCGTGCTCCGTTGATCCTCGCCTTGCACGACGCGCTGCCCGTCGAGCGATCGCTTCATCAGGCCATACGCTTCATCCAGCTTGCCACGCTCCTGCAGCAACATAGACAGGCCCCGCATGGTCGCCATCGTCTCCGGGTGACGCTCGCCTAGAAGCGCAATGCGGTGTCGCAGGATGTCACGAAAGAGCGTCTCCGACTCCTCGAGCTTGCCCGCCACTTGCAAGAGGCCCGCGTAATTGTGGGCTGCTGTCAGCGTGATCGGGTGATCGTCTCCGAGCAGTTCTCTCGAAAGCTGATACGTCCTGCTGGAGAGCGCCTCCGCTTCGGGCAGCTTCTGCTGTCTCTCTCTGAGCACCGCGAGATTGCCCATCGCGACGATCGTCTCGGGGTCTTTCTCGCCCTGCGTGCGGAGCCGCCCGTCCAGAAGTTCCTGCATCAATGGCGCCGCCTCGTCCAACCTGCCAAGATTCGAGAGCAGAGCACTGAGGTCGTTCAGCGAACCAAGCGTGTCACGCGAGTCACGTCCCACGATCGCCAGGCGGCGCTCCAGTACCTTGCGCCAGAGCTTCTCCGTCTCGTCCACCTTGCCCTGCGCCAGCAGCAAGTGTCCGAGGTTGTTCATGTATTGCAGCGTGATCGGATCGTCTTCCCCCCGCAAACGGCGACGCCGCTCGACCGCCTCGCGCCAGTAAGGCTCGGCTTCCTTGAACCGGCCCAGCGCGTGCAGCAGGTGACCGACGCTGTTCATCTCATTGATCGTACGCAGATCGTCGTCGCCGACATGGCTTCGATAGAGTTCCAGCGCACGCTGCTGATGCGACAACGCCAGGTCGAGCCTCCCGATCGTTCGGTACGTCGTCCCCACGCTGTCGCGGACAGCCGCCTCGACGAG
>JAESFG010000677.1_pt1 | contig 11500 bp, 11 predicted proteins | sample 9269371 | NCBI WGS metagenome assembly JAESFG01 (sample SAMN14506227, study PRJNA617093) | algae metagenome | isolation source: Aetokthonos hydrillicola CCALA 1050 (B3-Florida) and co-occurring... | place: USA: South Carolina | collected 2013-01-01 | reverse complement strand
AAGGCATGTCTTTGGCTGTAATGTTTACATAAAAGCTGTCCATTTCTACAGGATTATAGTAAAAACGGATAGCTGTCTGTTTTTCCAGGGCTTCAACAAAATTTTTAAAGCTGATGCTTTTTGCATCTACACTTACACGGTTGTCCTGTGCAGTGGCTGCAAAACCAATCAACAATACAAATGCTGTCAATACAAACTTTTTAAACAATGACATGTGCTTAAATTAAAAACAAAAAAAGTAGTGTGTAGTTGTTTCGGGGGCTAACTGCTGTAATAAATGCAGTTACAGGGTTTCGTAGTAAGCGGCGGCCCTGATCATATTGTATTCCGGGTCTTTCTTAAACTTCACGTCGCTTTTATCTATGTAATCGGATAAGGCACTTTTTTGATCGGATAAAGCATCAAGCAAACTTCCTTTGCTGCCTACAGAATGGTAAATACCGTTTTTGAGTACATAATAGTTGCTGTGGTTAACAACTTCCCTTACAACACCTTCTGCCGATACCGTTTCCCTGATGGTTTTATACCGTTTTGCCAATATAGATGCTTTGCCGTTGTACAATACCTGATAATACCCTGCTTCTGGCATACCTCCCGTTTTTTCTACCCAAACAAATACAGCACTGCCTATGGTAAAGCATTTCAGTTTTTCTGTAACCAGCTTAACAGGAAATGTTGGGTTGTGCAGATAGGTAACCACTTCTCCCCTTAAAACGTCAAACTTCAGGGGTATGCCGGTATATAACTGGCCGTAATATATCAGGTTGCCTTTGGTAAAACTGTCGGTAGCAAAAAACGGGGTACCGGTAAGGCGGCTGTCGTTGTAAAAGTATTCAGTACCGTTGTACAACAGCGAGCCAGATTTGGTCTGTTCGCCCTGCCATTGCAAAGCCACGTTGCCTTTTATAAATGTACTGTCTGTAATAACCTGGCCAATGCCAAAATATGTACACAACAAACAAACGGAAAGTAGGCCAATTCTCATGCTTTCGGGGGTAATAAGTTTATTATCAGATGGTTATCAAAACTATAGTGCTGCCTGTTAAATAGCAATTTTATTTTTTGCAATATGATTATTTGCATACCGCAGCCCATAAAAATCAGCATTTCTTTTCAATGTTTACCTTAAAATACAAAAGCCGCAACCTGTTTGGTTACGGCTTTGTGTTGTAAAACATTATATAAGTTACAGCACGTCAAAGTCTACCACTACCTTTTCGGTTAATGGGCGGCTTTGGCAGGTTAATATAAAACCTTGTGCTATTTCATCATCTTCCAATCCATAGTGTACATCCATCTCTACTTTGCCCTCCAGCAGTTTGGCTTTGCAGGTGCAGCATACACCGCCTTTGCAGGCATAAGGCAGGTCGGCACCTTTGGCCAATGCCCCGTCTAATATAAAATCATCGTTATAGCCCAGTTCAAACTCAAAGCTGCGGCCATCCTGCTTTACGGTTATATGGCTTTTGGCTGCATTTTTACCGCCTTTTTGTTTTTTGGTTTCCACAACGGCTGGCTGGTGCTCTACAGGAGAAGTGAACAATTCAAAGTGTACCCTTTTCTTATCAATACCCTTGGCTTCCAGAAAATCTTTTACACAAAAAATCATGGCTTCGGGACCGCAAATAAAAAACTCGTCGCTGTTCAGTTCTACGTATTTGGTAAACAGGTCACTGCATTTGGCAGCATCAATACGGCCGGCGTGTATAGTAGCATCTGTTGCTTCGCGGCTTAACACATGTATCAGCCTGAAACGTTCCATATACTTGTTCTTCAGCCCTTCCAGCTCTTCTTTAAAAATAATGGAGTGTGTGGTTTTGTTACCATATACCAGCGTAAAGCTGCTTTGAGGCTCGCTGCGTAATACGGTTTTAATAATGGAAATAATGGGCGTTATACCGCTACCCGCTGCAAAAGCCACATAATTTTTTTTATGGGCCGCATCTGTTTCTGTGTAAAACCTGCCAATGGGTGGCATTACGTCTAAGGTATCGCCGGCCTTTAATTGGGTATTGGCATAGGTAGAAAACAAACCGCCGTCTACCAGTTTAATTGCCACACGCCACTCATTATCTAAAGGCGAGGAGCACAATGAATAAGAACGCCTTACTTCCTGGCCGTTGATGGTGGCACGCATGGTAAGGTTTTGGCCTTGTTTGTAGGCAAAACTGCTTTGCAGTTCGGCAGGCACATCCAGCAGTACCGATACACAGTCTGCCGTTTCACGCTTTACTTCTTTTACTTGCAGGGTATGAAAATGCAACGCCCCATGGTTGCCGGTTTCTTTGGGTTTGTCTTTGTCTTTTCTTTTAAACAGGTTAAACATGTAAGCCTCCTACTAAAATGGTTATCATATTCTCTTCCAGTTCTTCACCGCTTATTTTGTGTTTGCTGCGGTGCCAGCTTTCAATGCCGCTGATGGCGTGCAACATAATCAAAATAGCCGTAGTGGGGTCAATCTTTTTTATCTGTCCTTTGCTAATGCCGTCTTCAATAAGGGTGGCAAAACGCTTGCGGTAGGTACGCCGCTGGTTTTGAAAGTTAGACAGGTAAGGCTCGCTCAAATGTTTCCATTCGCGGTCGCTTACAAACACCTCGTCAAAATATTCTACCATACCGCGTATATGAAACCGCAACAGTTCTTCCACCTTTTTCAGGCTGGTAACGGGCATGGCTTCTATTTCGGTAAGCTTTTCGTTGTAGCGGTTGGCTACATTAAAACAAATGTCGTGCAGCAGTTCGTTTTTGTTTTTAATGTGGTTATACAGGCTGGCTGCTTCCACACCAACAACATCTGCCAGTTCACGCATGCTGGCAGCTTTAAAACCTTTTTCTTTAAAAAGGGCGGCGGCCTTTTGTACAATAATATCCTTACGGGTATTATGGCTATCTGTTTTAATACGTCCCATGTGTGCAAAAATACACTAACAATTGTTAGGCAAAAAGAAAGTTTTTGTTAGTTTCGGCCCGTTAGATATTTGCTTTAACCGGCTGTAAGGTAACCCGCAGCCGGGCTTTGTACACCGGCTGCAGTAATGCTATGAAGCACCGGTTGCGTCGCACACTTCAGCGGCATAGCCGTGTTTAAGGTTTAATGTTTAAAGTTTAAGGTTGCTTGTGCTTGCAAACAATGCCCAAACCTGGAACAACTTTAAACCTTAGACCTTAAACTTTAAACCCAGATGCCCAAAGCATCTGGAGTACAAGTGTGCGACGCAAGGGACGCCCCATCTGTGTTACCACAGTTGATGTCCGAAAAAAAAGAAAAGCCTGCAACCGCATACTGTATGCACAGCTAACAAAACACCTAAAACATTAAATACGCACATTGCATGAACCAGAAATTTGTACAACGCATTAAGGCCGAACTGGAGGAAATAGAAACCGCCGGCCTGTTTAAAAAAGAGCGTATCATTACCAGCGAGCAGGGCCCCGAGATTGTAGTGAACAGTAAAACCGTACTGAACTTTTGTGCCAACAATTACCTGGGCCTGTCGTCTCACCCCAAAGTAATTGAAGCGGCCCACAAAGCCATTGACACGCATGGTTATGGCATGAGCAGCGTTCGCTTTATTTGCGGCACACAGGATATTCATAAAGAACTGGAACAAAAAATTGCCGGCTTTCTGGGTACCGAAGACACTATTTTATACGCAGCCGCTTTTGATGCCAACGGCGGCGTGTTTGAGCCTTTGTTTAACGAGCAGGATGCCATTATCAGCGATGCGTTGAACCACGCTTCTATTATAGACGGTGTACGCCTTTGTAAGGCACAGCGTTACCGTTACGAGCACAACAATATGGAAGACCTGGAGCAGAAACTGAAAGAGACCCAACACCTGCGTAGCCGTATTATTGTTACCGATGGATCTTTTAGCATGGATGGTACCATTGCCCAACTGGATAAGATTTGCGACCTGGCCGACCAATACGATGCCATTGTAATGATAGACGAATGCCATTCATCGGGCTTTTTGGGTAAAACCGGCCGTGGCACCCATGAATACCGTGGTGTTATGGGCCGTATAGACATCATTACCGGCACTTTGGGCAAAGCACTGGGCGGTGCCAGCGGTGGCTTTACCAGCGGCAAAAAAGAGATTATTGAAATGCTGCGTCAGCGTTCAAGGCCTTACCTGTTTTCTAATACCGTTGCTCCTTCTATTGTTGGTGCTTCTATTGCTGTACTGGACATGCTTACACAAACCACAGACCTGCGTGACAAGCTGGAATACAATACCCGTTATTTCCGTACCAAAATGACAGCAGCAGGCTTTGACATTAAACCCGGCGACCACCCCATTGTACCCATTATGCTGTACGATGCTGTAGTGGCCCAAAACTTTGCCGCCCAACTGCTGGATGAAGGTGTATATGTCATTGGATTCTTTTACCCTGTGGTGGCCAAAGGCCTGGCACGTATACGCGTGCAATTGAGTGCCGCCCACGAGCAACACCACCTGGATGCTGCCATTGCCGCCTTTACCAAAGTGGGCAAACAACTGGGCGTATTGAATGGTTCGTAAGATGAATTTTGTCAACTATTTTTTACGACAAGAGAGTTAGTAAAGCACCATTGGGTTGCGACAAATATTTATGAAGGAAGATAATTTAGCTCAATAAATGCGTTTCGTACAGATTGACGGAAGTTTTTAAAAGATGGCAGCCTGCTTAATTCTTTTATATCTATCTCTTCCCCTAAAGGCATATAAATTTCGGATATTGACAAGTTGTGTCTTTTTCGCCTAGTCCTGTGTTGTTGAGATATTTTAATGGCTTTTTCTATTACTTCTTTGGGATTGTGAATCGTTTCCGGATGCTTTTCTATGCCTAATTCAATATCTGATTTATCAGTGCCTAAGGCTTGCTTAAATAAATTTTTGTCTGCCAAAAGCCATGCTTCAATCATGTGAACAGGAATAATAGGAACAACAACCTGGCAATGATTTCCTTTGGTTAGTTTCAAATTATTGATTGCAGGATTAATTTGGGTGTTTTTGACATAATCTTCAGAATCAGAATCCGCATCTTTATGAATGCAAAGGATTGATATTCCGTATTTGTCGACCCCTGCTTTTGCAACATTAATTACCTTTTCCACAAACCCTAATCCACTTTTTTCTAATTTAATAGGCTCTATGTAAAACTCGAAATCGCCAGGGGCTTCAAATGCAACCTCATCAAAAGCTTTTCTTACCACACTTTGCAAAAACCGCTGATCAGTTGGTCCTTCTGTAAACAAGCCAATAAAAATTTGCTTAGTCATGTTCAATCAATAAGTTTTATAGCATCTTGTACATCAGCTGTATCAAGGTAATCTTTAATTACAGCAATAGTGATTTTCCTTTCCTGCTCGGAAAAAGCAAAATCAAGTTGCGGTGTAATTTTTTTTAGTGCCGGTATTATTTTCGTTACCCCAACCTTAATTTTATGATCATGCCATTGTGCAATTCTGGTCCGCATTTCTGCATAATATACTGAAACGTTTTTGTCGTTTTGCCATTGGATCATTTCACTTACCAAAACAGGAGAATGTGTATTTACAATTACTTGTCTTAAAGACAAATGTTCACTAGTAAAATCAACTGTTAAATCTTTTAAAAGCTGTGCCATAGCTTTTATCCTAAAAGGGTTAATACCATTTTCAGGTTCTTCAAAGCATAATAAACTGCTGTGTTTTTCATCATACTCTAATACACACAATAATAACAGCCTTAGTGTTCCCTCCGACAACACTCTCGAACTATATTCTTTGCCATCCCTGTCTTTTAGTTTAATTACAAAGAGATGGTTTGCCTGATCATTAATAACATCAACATTAATAAAGTTTGGGAGAAAACCGTTTAACTTCCGCGTAATTTCCTTTAAGATGTATGGGTCACTGTTTTTTAATCGATAAAGTACTGCTGCCATATTTTTTCCAGAAGAAGTAATAACATCTTTAATCCCTGGTTCTTGTTTAGTTGGAAGTCTTAAATCTTCAGGATTTAATTGCAAAAATTGCCAGCTACGCATTTCTTCTTTTGCAGCAAAAACATGAGGAAAATCAACGCTGACCACTCCTCCTAAAACCGTTTGAGAAATCGTATTAGCTGGGGTTGCTTTACCCCCACCTCCACTATCTTGCCTAATACGAATTGTTGGTAACCCATTTTCATCAATGGTTTGAATAAAAGCCTCTCTTGACCCACCCGCACGTAACGTTTTTGACAAGGCTTTTATTTCGGGAAATCTTTTTAGCATGCGGTCATCATCAGGTCTGATCTTTTCTAATATTTCCTTCGTTACAAACAAGTCTTCAAAGCCAAGATTGTTTTTGCGGCGACTAATTACCAAAATATATTTTAAACGGGTGTTATTTAATTCTACTTCGCCACCCCAGTTATCTTTAACTTTTCTATTTACAAGCATTTCAACAACAAACTCCATTTCTGATGCATACTTGCCATCTTCAAGCTGGGTAAATAACTCCATCGGATCACCTCTTTGCTCCGCAAAAGCAGTTCTTAAATCAACTTCTGCCATTCTGGATAAAAGTAGTAATGCATCAAATAAATTACTTTTTCCAGATGCATTGGCTCCGGCAATAACCGTTAAAGGGGTAAATTCCATTTCAAAATCTAAAAACGATTTAAAGCCGTTGATTTTTATATACGTAATCATAATTCAAAGTTATTGTGTTCAACTCATAATATGCCTAATTGAGGATGAGCTCACTACTCGTAAAAGTAAAACTATTTATACCGCTAACTTTTAGCTACGGTGCAGGCATCAGCATTTAGTGCAATAGCAGCCACCCACATTTACCTTAGAATAGTTACATTTAGGGCATGGCAAAAAGTACTGTAAGAAAAGTGCTGAAGGCTGTATTTATTGGTGCTAACGTACTGGTAATTGGCCTTTTTTTGCTGGCATGCCTATGCCCTTACCTTAACCCTCAAACCTGGTGGATCATTGGCTTTGCCGGCCTTATGGTACCCTATACCGCCTTGCTGCTGTTGTTTGCCGTTATCTTTTGGCTTATTGTTAAACCCCGTATTGCCTTACTGTCTTTATTTGTGCTGCTGGCTGGCTGGCGGCAGTTGAGCGTATTGTTTGCAGCAGCAGGCATACACACTTTTAACAAGCAGCCCAACCGTAATGCCTTACGTGTGGTAGACTGGAATATCCAGGGTTTTAACGGCCTGTCCAGCAACCGCGAAGCTAAAAAGCATGCCCGTGAAGATGTGGCAGAATGCATCATCGGCTTTCAGCCGGATGTGATTTGCCTGCAGGAGTTTAACCATGGCCAGGGGGCTGATAACCTGGGACTTTTTACCAAAGATTACCCTTACTACTATTTTTCGAGGGATTATGTAGGCAACAAAGGCAAATACTTTTTGGGCAACATTATTTTTTCGCGGTACCCGATTGTAGACTCTGGTAAGCTATCATACCCCAATACCGAAAGCCTGATTTATGCAGACATAGTGAAAGGCACCGATACCATACGTGTATATACCACCCACCTGCAATCGTTTAAGTTTGATAAAAAGGATTACAACGACATCGAAAAAATAAAATCGCAGGAGGACAAGAGCCTTGCAGCTTCTAAAAACATTTTCAGCAAAATGAAACGGGCTTTTCAGCGGCGGGGTGTACAGGCCAATATGGTGCATGAGGCTTTGAAAAGCTGCCCTTACCCATCGCTGATATGCGGAGATTTTAACGATGTGCCCAACAGCTACGCCTACTTTCAAATTCGCGGCGACCGCAAAGACGCTTTCCTAGAAAAACAACTGGGCATTGGCCGCACTTTTATATCGCTGGCCCCCACCTTACGTATAGATTACATGCTGCCCGATAAAAACTTTAACGTACAACAGTTTGACCTGATAGACGAAAACCTGAGCGACCACATTATGCTGGTGGCCGATTTACAGTTGCAGCCCCTGTAGCCATCCCGTAATTTTTTTTTGACATCAACTACGAGCATCTGCAAGTCAGTAAGTCATTCGTCATAAAGTCATTAAGGTTAAGTGTAAGTATCCTATGGATTTACTTATTGACTTACTGACCAATGACGAAATGACTTCCCTTAGCCGAAGTGTGCGACGCAACCGGTGCCCAATAGTATTCCTTTTGCCGATTACCAAAAAACTAGCGGGTAATGCTGTTACGCTGTTTTACAAACAGGAGCTATACATTCACAATCAATACAGGTATATCCAGTTCGTGGCGTACTGCTTCAATGGTTTCGCCAAAAAGGTAGTCTTTAAGGCCGGTGTGGCGGTGGGCACCCATAATCAACATACCTGCTTTAGACTCTGTAGCAATGCGTACAATTTCTTTAACGCGATTGGTATAACCTATTTCGGCAGTAACGGTGTAACCTAATTGCTGTAACTGCTGCACGTAACTATCCAGCCGCTGCTTGTCTTTACGGGTTTCAATGTCATCACTCTCATTGCCCAGGTAGCGGGCCGATGCACTTTCTACCACATGCATCAACACATAACTACCTTGTTTACCAGCCTGCGAAAGGGCATGGGCAATCAGCTTTTCATCGTTGGGCGTAAAGTCCAGGGCCACAGCAATGGAACTTGCTTTAGCAATAGACAGGTTACTCAACTGCTGTATTTCGCCATGCATTTTGTGTGTGGTTTTGGTAAGTTGTTTTTTAAGCAAGGGTAAAAAAGTCATCATGATAAACAGCCAGATGAACACCAGTGCAAACCCCGCAATCAAAAACTTCCAGCCAATCATGCCTTCGCCCTCAAAAATGGGGTAAGCCTGTTCGGCCACCATTTTCACGTTTAAAAAAACCAATACAATGGCAATGGCCCAGGCCGCAATTTTGGTAAGGGGCTTAATGGCAAAATCGCCCATAGAAGGTTTATCGCTCACAAAATGTATCAACGGAATTACAGCAAAGCCCAGTTGTATGCTTAGTATTACCTGGCTTAATACCAGCAGGTAGTCTACCTCATCTTCACCTTTAATCAATATTACCAGCATAGCAGGTATAATGGCAATTAGGCGGGTAATAAGGCGGCGTAGCCAGGGGTTAAGGCGTAGCTTAAGGTAACCTTCCATTACAATTTGACCGGCCAGCGTGCCTGTAACCGTACTGCTTTGCCCGGCGGCTATTAAAGCCACTGCAAATAAAATGGGGGCCATTTTGTTGCCCAGCAGGCCAGATAATAGCGTATGGGCATCTTCTATTTTGGCCACATGCGTATTGCCTGTACTAAAAAACGTTGCCGCTGCCAGTACCAGTATGGCCGTATTAACCAAAAAGGCCGCATTAAGGGCAATGGCACTATCAAACAGGTTAAAGCGTATGGCTTTTTTAATACTGTCTTTGTCGCTGCCTATTTTTCGGGTTTGTACCAATGCACTGTGCAGGTAAAGGTTGTGGGGCATTACGGTAGCACCAATAATGCCTACAGCTATGTACAAAGATTGTTTGTCAAATGCTGTGGGTATAAAGCCTGTGGCAACATCGGGCAAACTAGGTTTGGCTAAAAAAATTTCTATTAAAAAGCTAAGGCCAATAATGGCAACCAGGCCAATAATAAATGCCTCCAGCTTACGTATGCCGTACTGTTGCAGCCATAGCAATAAAAAGGTATCCAGTACGGTAATGCCCACGCCCCATATCAATGGCAGGCCGGTAAGTAGCTTAATGCCCAATGCCATGCCCAGTACTTCGGCCAGGTCGCAGGCGGCAATGGCTATTTCGGCCAGTATATACAGGCAAAAGTTAACCAGTGGCGGGTAGGTTTCGCGGTTGGCCTGTGCAAGGTCGCGGCGGCGTACAATGCCCAGCCTGGCAGATAACCCTTGTAACAGCAAAGCCATCAGGTTGCTCATCAGCAAAACCCATATCAGCTTATAGCCAAATTGGGCACCGCCTTGCAGGTCGGTAGCCCAGTTACCGGGGTCCATATATCCTACGCTAACCAAATAAGCCGGACCAATATAAGCCAGTATCCTACGCCAGCCTTTGCGGGGTTGGGTGGTATCTACCGATTCATGTACATCGCTAAGCGAGTGGTGGTGTTCTGCCATATATGCCTTGTAATGGGGTAAATAATGGGTTAAGGTTGCACTTTTACAAACAGTGCCTGTGCCAGTTGCTGGCTAATGGTAAAAGCAGCATGGCCCTTGATTTTGATTTCAATAGAGTTATCAAACGCAAACTTCTTTTTCACTTCCAGTTCGGTGCCAATGCTAATGTGTTTATGCTTCAGCAGTTCCAGCAGTTCAGAAGACTGGCTACCCACCGAGCATACGGCTGCGGGTTTGTTTACGGGCAGGTCAATCAGGTTAACCTGCACCTGTATGGCCATTTTGCCGGCAGCATCGGGTATGGGGTCTCCGTGCGGGTCAAACTTGGGGTGGCCCAGGTAGGCATCCAGTTTGTCTACCAGTTTGGTGCTGGTAATATGTTCCAATTCTTCGGCCACTTCGTGCACTTCATCCCAGCCAAACTGCAGCTTTTCTACCAAAAAATATTCCCATAGGCGGTGGCGGCGTACAATGCCCAAAGCAATCTTGCGGCCATCGGCACTCAGGCGAAATCCCCTGTATTTTTCGTAGTTCACAATTTTTTTGGCCTTCAGCTTTTTCAGCATGTCTGTTACCGATGCTGCTTTGGTATTCAGTTCGGCGGCCACTTCGTTGGTGGTCACATTGCCATCGGCCTGTTGCAGGTGGTAAATGGCTTTGATGTAGTTTTCTTCCGTTACCGTAAAATTTTGTAGCACTAAAAATCAATTTAGACAAATCTAAAGCAAAATGCCTGCCTGCCCAAACCTTTGTGCGGCTGGCCATACGCTGCCTTTTGCTGATGCCTGTTGTACGGGTAATACGCCGCCGTTTTTTGTACACCGGCAACAGGAATACTATTGAACTGCCGTTGCGTCGCACACTTGTACTTAAGGAAGTCATATCGCCATAAAGACATAAAGTCAATAAGGGAAAAGCATGCTTGCACTAAAGCCTCAATGACTTAATGTCTTATTGACTATATGACCTGACAAATGACCCTGCATGCTTTTGATGTATGGTATTGGACTGGCTGATGCTTTTGACTACATTTAGTGCTTTAAAAAAATCATTGCACGGTCATGAGAAAATTTATTTTGCTGCTGCTGGTTTTTCCGGCATGGGCTTTTGCACAAACCAAACCCATTACGTTCGAAGACATTTACCGTAACGGCAATTTCAGGGCAGAAACAGTACCCGGGTTTAACAGTATGCAAGATGGCCGTTATTATACCGAGCTGGATAAAAGCGGTAACCTGCTGCAAAAGGCATTTGCTACCGGCGAAACGGTGGGCACGCTGATCAACGCTGCAGATGTAAAGGACGAAAAAGGCAATGGCCTGTCGCTGGCAGACATAGAGTGGAGCAACACCGAAAAGCAACTGCTTGTTTTTACCCACCGCGAAAACATTTACCGCCGCTCTACCAAAGCGTATGTATACGCTTATGACCTGGCAACTAAAAAAGC
>JAESFG010000676.1_pt1 | contig 11538 bp, 13 predicted proteins | sample 9269371 | NCBI WGS metagenome assembly JAESFG01 (sample SAMN14506227, study PRJNA617093) | algae metagenome | isolation source: Aetokthonos hydrillicola CCALA 1050 (B3-Florida) and co-occurring... | place: USA: South Carolina | collected 2013-01-01 | reverse complement strand
ACCCTCAAATAAGCATAAATAACCATAGAGCCACTTGAATCACGGTTTAAACCGCAATTTGTATTTTATCGAACGTATATAGTTCAAATTAAACCATAAATAATGTACATATGTGTCCAGTTTAAAATTTCGTATAATTTGGACACCACAAGCCACAAAAATGGCTTAATCCCTATCTGGTATGCATTACAGCTTATTTGCAGTTAATGTGGTTTGTTTGCAGTTAATGTGGTTTGTTTGCAAATAATCTGGTTTCATTTGCAGCTAATGTGGTTTTGAGACCACCCTTATTTGCAGCTAATGTGGTTTCAATTTTGCCTTGTTTGCAGTTTGAAGTGTTTCTGTTTGCAGTTCGCTACACTTAGGGTATCGGTTTCACCGTAGTCCGTATTATGGACTACCTCTTCATTGCTGGATAATTGCAGTTCACCTACTTCCTCAGTATCCTGTACTTTTGGAAACTCCAGCACTTTCTTTGTACGGATGTCCGTTTTACGGACTACCGGCTCTGGTAGCCATTCCTCCACTGGTTTAAAGGAATATTCAGTACTCGTTCCTGGGCGCTCGTTTTTCTCAAGTATATTTTGCTCAACTGCTTGGTTGAGTCCCTTCAAGATAGTTTTGCGATCGCACCCTGTACGAGAGGCGACATTTTCAGCCGACTCGGTGAATGAGTTACCTGAAATTGTACGATACAACACTTGGTTTAAGGTGAATGATTCCACCAGTGTGGGCTTGGCTTCAACTGTCTTACAAAGCCTGTATAGTGCTGCGTCTTTTAGTTCTGGTGGGAGGGTTTGTATCCACGCAAGTGTTACTTGTTCAGTTGTAGATTCTTCCCATAAAGAGTTTATCTCCGTGCAAAATGCAGGAGAATTTGATATTATTTGCATAGGATTTTATTAGTAAATCCCTGTTGAAAATTGCAATCACTAACAGGGGTTTATTTTATTAACTGGTTAGGAGTCACCATTTCTTAGTAACCAAACTTGTCAAGTCTTGCCTTAACAATTCGTAAGTGACTTAAAACTTCCAAAAGCGCTCCATCAGGCAAGGATTCCATTTCATCAATAATCATTTGCTTGACGTTCATTCCTTCAGCTTTCTTAGCCTGTTCCCTTAACTTTTGTTCAACCAACTGGCTGAATTGTTCTTCTGAAGTTATTTGAATTCCTGGCACTTCCCTGAGTTTATCCATGTATGTGTAAAATGCTTCATTATCATCTCTATGAGTCAACACATATTGGCGTAGTTCATCGTGTGTCATAGCTTGAAAATCTGGCTGGCTCATTGTTCACCCCTCCCTTTACCTGGTTTCTTGTTTCAGTCAGCTGCGGTTTGATCAAAAGTTGTTGTGTTTCACAGAACTCCGAATGAGGTTGTCACCGTCATCCTGATGGCTTGATCGCTGGTACAGGAATGGTAAACAAATGAATCATCTTTTGGCAGCAGAATCTGTGCGGCATCATTAACCATGTTGCCGCGTGTTGGTACGCTCGTGTTCATTTAAACCTCTGTTTGCTTAGAGTGGGTAGTGGTAGTCTGAACCCCTACAACAAGTTGTCTATATTATTAACACATTGTGCATACTTGTTGCAACATTAAGGGGTGAACTTGTTACCCCCCAATAAAAGCCAAACCCGTCAGGTGTCTGACGGGTCAATTGGGGTTGGGAGTAATTGAACAGCTCGCGCTATTTTGTCATGTATTTGCCTGAGAGAAATATTTTCCTCCCTCAGGCTGCCGATTTTTTTGTCACTTCATCTTCTAAGACAGCTACTTTCCTCTTGAGATGTTCCAAATCCGTGTAGAGCTGGGTTAAATCAGGTTGTTGTTGGGGTTCGCTCTTTAGGTAGTCCCTCACCCAATGAAGAATTACCTCTGAAGCGTTTTTCCCTTCAGCGTCAACCCTTGACATAAACGCATCCTTGGTTTGCTTATCTATTCTGACCACGAGTCGGTCATCCTTTGAAATTTCTTGTTTTGTCATACAACTTCAATCACAGTAGTTCTTAGTTTATTTTGTCCTAACTTTTGTGAATTTGGTGCAACACTGTTGACACTAGTTATAACATGTTATACCATTGTTGTAACAAAACCAAAAGACGCCTGCCTCCCGCCAAGAAGTGATGACGCCTTTTGTTTAAACCTTTAATTACAAGGATTATTACCAAATGTACCACCACACAGAAGCCGACTTCAACACCAAATCTTCTGCTTGCTCACCCATTGTCAACATTATTGACGAACAAACCACAGCACAAGCAGAACTTTCTGCACACATCGAAGCGCAAGCCCAAGAAATAGCCCCTGAGCCAGAAATCCAATTCATAGATCTAGACGGCTTCTACACCTATGAAGCACAAGTAGCTCTTCAAGTGATTGCCACCATTACTCATGACTGCGAAGACTTCGTGACTCAGCCTTGGGTGGTCATGGTGGGAGAAGTGGAAGTTCACCGCGCTGACACTTGGGCAAAGTGTGCTGATTACATACGCTGGCACTACAAGCAAGGAACGCTGCCTAAGTTAAGAACCAGTACATCTGAAGAACTTTTGGACAAGCCATTTGATGAGTTAAGCACGCTTGATTGGCAACGACTGAAAGAGTATGAACCGCATTCTGGCACGGATTTGGTAGCTGCATAAAGCTCCTGGGGTGGGATTCGCCCACCCTAAAAATCTTCTTTCACGTTGGACAATACAGGCAATGCAAGAACTCATCAAGGCTTTGATTAAAGCCAAATCAGAATTTTCTAACATTCAAAAAGACCGAGTTAACCCTCACTTCAAGCACAAATACGCCACCTTAGACGCTGTATTAGATGCTGTTACCCCTGCCCTTGGTAAGCACGGACTAGCAGTTGTTCAAACGACTGCTCTAGATAGTAACAAAACTGTTCTTCAGACTCACCTTTACCACGAATCAGGTGAGTGCATTACCAGCATTTACCCTCTCCCAGAAATCGGTGATTCACAGAAGTTTGGTGCTGCCCTAACTTATGCCCGCCGCTATGCGCTATGCGCCATTCTTTGTGTGACAGCTGACGAGGATGATGATGCAAATTTGACACTGACTACACTTAAAAAACAAGGTAATCTACAGTACAAAGTTAACAGCAATGGAGAGCAGCGCGGTGCTTTGGCTCCCAAAGTTGTAGCGACTGCGGGAGAACACCCTCACAACATCAAGATAAGAGCGATTCGCCAACTGTTTGGGATTGAGAGCAAAACAGTGCTGGAGTGGTTGAAAACTGAAAAGTTGGTTAACTCTCCCGCAGAACTTGACAATACACAACTGAGTGAATTGGTGCAGTGGATGGGTGTTCAGTGGGCAATCAAGCAAGGTGTTCAACATAACCACGCTGCTAATAGCTTTGTCAAGCATATACCCGCTATGACTGCTCAAGGGTATGAGGAATTGGAAGCGATTAAGCAGTGGATGAACCATGTGCACCTTCCTCAGCAAGCTGAACAAAAGCAGTAATTTTAATACTTAACAAGTATCGGAGAAATTCATATTAATTAATCCTGATTAATTAGGTAATTAATGACAGGATTTTCCTTTATAATTAGAGTTAGTAATTAACTAATTTAATCAGTGAATTAGAGCTTTTATCAGGTGGCATCATCAATATTTCTCATGAATTTAATTTTACTCTCTGCTAAAATCCACTATCAACGATATGACAAGAACGCCCCATGACAATTTTGCCAAAGATTATTTCCAAGAACTTCTTTCTCCTCTAGGTCAAGTACAAATCAGTCGTGAAGTCACAGACGAAGCACGTCAAATTGATATTCTCTTTTCTCCTTCTTCTCCCTCCATTGTTCCCCCTGAGTCTTTAGGTTTACTTGGTAGATTAGTAACTCAGACCTCCAGTATAGAGATATTCCGTAATCAACCCAATCTGTTTCAAGTACTTATGTGCGCGAATAAGCTATACTCCTACTTTGCTGAATTAAATCGGCTTGCAAAGAGAGAAGATAGGTCTTTAGACGTGGAAGCTTTAGGAAAATTATTGATTATCTCTACTACTGCATCTGCTGATTTACTTGAAGGTTTTGGCGCTACACTAGACTTAGAGATTAATTGTAATGGAGTCTATTCATTTCCCAAAAATTGGAAAGGTGTAATCATAGCAGTTAATAAGCTACCAGTTACAAATGGAACACTCTGGTTGAGAATTTTAGGTAAGGGAAAGGTTCAACGTAATGCTGTTGATGAATTGTTGGCACTTCCAGACACTAATGTGTATAAACAAAGTACGTTGAGACTGATCGCCAATTGGCGCATTCTCACCATGAAACAATCAAACTTAACCGATGAAGACCAGGAGATAATAATGAACTTATCCACAGCTTACGTAGAATGGGAACAAAAAACTCTTGAGCAAGGTAAAGAGTCAGGTAGACTTGAAGGTGAACAGAAGATAATTATGCGGTTACTTAATCAACGTTTTGGTGAGATTGGACAGCCAGTCATTGAGCAAATTCGTCAATTATCCACTGAGCAATTAGAAGAATTGACTGATGTGTTATTCACTCTCTCTGCTACCACTGACCTAGAACAATGGTTAGAAAATAGACTAAAGTCAATGAGTTGATTCTTCAAGTTGTGCGGGTCGCACACGCCTTTGTCTGTGACTCCCGCGTATTATAAAACTTTACAATAAGCTTGTGTGGATCGCACCCTAACAAGACAGAACCACCGCCACAGGAAACGTTATTCCATCGGGTGATAGCAACGCTCAGGCTGCTCTCCATATCGCACGAATTCAGCCCAGGACAACAGTGAAACTTTCCTCATGACGAACATGATGCCCCAAACCCCAGATAATAATAGGCACACTTGGGAAGGGTTGGAAGTTTATTGTCGTCAGCTAGCAAGACAAGGTAAACAACTCTACATCATTGCTGGTACATACGGCAATCAAGGTACACTTAAAGGTCAGGTCACAATCCCTCAGTCAACTTGGAAGGTGGTTGTAGTATTAGATCGTCCTGGTGCTGTTACTGCTAATACTCGTGTTATTGCTGTGAATGTGCCTAACCAGCAAGGGATTAACTATGACTGGAGGGCTTATAGGGTTAGTGTTAAGGAATTGGAAGGACTAACGGGGTATCATTTTTTTGACAAGGTTTCTGGTGCTGCTCGTGAGGTGGTTGAAGGCAAGTTGGATACTCAGTAGAGTGGTGTGTAGAGGGAATTTTCTCTTTCTCTTGCAGCTAATCCTCCAAATCCTTACTGGGATTTGTTTCTAGCCAACGAACCGCACTAGATGTTACAGTTTACAAGCCTGGATGCGAGAGAAGAGACAAGCCGAGCCACATCAAGCCACATCCGCTCCGACTTATCCTGGGTCATCCCCACAATCCCCAAGAGAGTATATCTGTCGGATGACACATGACATAACGATCCAACTGTTCCATACAAAATGGGGAGGTGTCCCCCAGGGGCGGTGGTATCAAAAATCACATCAGTGTAGTAGATCCAGCTTTCTTTCACTCTCCACCCTAAGCGACCGCCATAGTTTCTCCATACTCTCTCATTATACTCGCTCGTACCACCCAAACTTTGGTAAATGTTCTTCTGAACGCTAAAACCAAAATGTCCTTTGCTTGCATATACCCATAGAAAGTCGATTCGACCAAGGTCATCACATGGGAAATTTTCGATATCTTTTACGTTTAAGTAGCCTTGGTTCTCTCTCTTACTCACCTGGAGCATAAGGTTAGCTGTTTCCTCATCAGCTTTTTTCCATTCTCCGCTCCATAGGCAATCAGCAAGTTTACTATACCTAGATGGTAATTGAAACTTAACGAGACAAATTCTGTCATCATTAATAGAATACCGATTTATTTCTTCTTTTTCAGGCAATCGATAATGAACTGCCATTTCACTTAGCTGATTACCAAGCCTTGTTCGATACCATTGTCCTAGCCACGTACAAAATCTTAGTGCATTTTCCCAGCTTATACCAATAATCGTTTTTTTTGCATCTCCAGGAGAAAATCTTTTTCTTTGCCAGTTTTGAGGTTGACGAGATTCACCTGTCTCGTCAAGAAATAGCTGATATTCAGCATAGGTTATGTAACTATTATCAATTTCTATTTCTTCATTAATCCGGACAAAACTCCTGAATCGCCTTATTAGTCTTACTTGCACTGCTAATTTGAAGATTTCTGGGTCAGTTGATTCTAATCCATCTTCTAGTCTTTGTAGCAGTTCTCTGCGAACATCTTTATCTACTCTTAAACTCTCTTCTAGGCAATCATAAGCTAATGCCAGCATGTCAGCTGAGGGAGACTGGATTTTTGACACTTCACGAATTAGTTCAGTAGCATCACTTTGAGCAGCATAGAGACGAATAGTTTCTGACCACCAAGACTTTGTAATATTACTAATTAATAAATTCTCTTGGTTCAATTCACTAATTTGAGTTGCTGCTAAATATTCTTGAAAACTCAAATGAGCAAACTGATAATATTGTAACTCCTTTTCTACTAACAATCCACTGACATCACGAATATACTCAATAAACTGTTTTGGCTCTATTTCATCGCTAACTCTCGCCGCCAATGGCTCTTGTATCCAAGAAATTCCCTGAGACATTTTAAACTCAGTAGCCGTCTGCTGCTCAGAATTCGTCTGCTGCATTAATTTCAGTGCAAGTACTTGCAGGACAGATTGTTTATTTTTACCTGTAAGTTTATCGCTAATATTTTTTTCTTTCTGTCGCTTTTCTAGTAAAACTTCACACATCTCCTTGTAAAGATCTACTCGTCTTTCAGGCAGCTTACTATTTTTAAGACTTAATTGATGATGAACTATAGAAATCATTGTTAATAGCAGAGGGTTTACTGCCATTGCTGCTAAAGGAGAGCTATTTCTAATCCGAGTAATTAAATCCTCAGCTTGTTCTTTAGCTTGTTCCTCTATGGTGGGAATACTATCTCCAACAAGTCTTATCTTCTCTGTTGCTAAATACCATTTATGAATAAAATCTCTAACCTGCTCTATTTGAAATGGTTGCACCTCTAAGACTATTCCTGCCTTTTTTAGACTCGCCTCTTTATAGCCTCGTGGTCGAGAAGTTAATATAAAAGCATTTTCCCTAAAAGAATCTATTTGTTGATCTATCCAATTCCTTACCACAGAGCGCTCGTTTTCATCCGCTACCTCGTCCAAACCATCCAATATTATCAAGCATTTCCCTTCCCTTAATTTATCTCCAAACCATGCAGATAATAATTGAGACTCTATTTCAAGTTTTACTTGTTCAGCAATAAAATCTACCAAATGAGGTTGTTTATTGACTATTTCTTTATAAACCTCTCTTATTAAGAAAAAAACTGGAATTAACTCTATAACTTTCTCTTTCTGAATTGAAATTAAATCTATAACTTTCTCAAATTTTTGTTCTTTCTTTGCATATATGTAAGCTAAATGTTTTAAAAGGGTAGTTTTTCCAGACCCTGGTGCGCCCAGAATTACTATACTTGATTGATTCAAAAGACGATTATCACCTATTGCTGCTATCAAGAAATCCCAAATTGTCTTTGGTGAATTTACGTGATAATCCTTTAAAGGAATCATTTCAGAGCGTGCATTATCTTGATAATTGGCAGCAATTTTTAATGGTACGAATACATCTGGTAAAGATAGGCTACCAAGTGAATTTAATCCTTCTGTTTCATAATTTTGGCATTTACCAATTAACCATTCATAATATTTATCCTGAATTAACAATAATTCAAAGGCAATAACAGTTAACTCAGAATTTCCTGGATTTTCTTTATGCGCAGCCTCAACCAGATCAATAAGCCATCCCTCAGCTTGCGCCCTTTGTATCAATTGATAGACAACGGTTTGTAAATTACTATCCTGCGTGATTTGATTTAGTTTCCTATCTAGCTCGTAATCTAACAACTGTTCCAGTAACACCCTTTCGGGAAAAGCGCTAATTAAAGCATCTTGCAGTTTCTTACGTTGCTGAGGGGTCGGCATCATTTCTTTGTATAGTTAGTTTTTCACCTACAGAAAAAAAACAACAGTAGCTACCAACTTTTATTTACCTCGGACTTCTGCCTCTAATGCTGTTAATCTTTCCTCCATTTCAATTACCCTATGTATCAATGGCACATCATTAGCACAGCCCAAGTAATGTGCCAAAGCATCAAGCATGACCTTAGTCTTCGTTATGCCAGCTTGCTTTACGTATGCAGAGAGCCGTTCATCCAGTTCTTGTGGGAGTCGGACGCTAAATTGCGGTGAAGCCATGACAGTAATTAATTCCAGACTGTACAGCAGTACATTCAATGAATGACAACTCTATTATGTACTGTAATGGAGAAAAAGAATACTACATGCTATGAAACGCCCAGCCTTCACTTGATTGGCATTAAAATTTAGTTGGTAAAATTTAAAGTGCTGCCGTTTGTCTCAACAAGTGCATGACCATTAACATCCCAATCGACGAAGCTTTAATTCAAGAAGCCAAAGCCTTGGCAGGTCAACAAACTGAACGTGATGTTGTTGAAGAAGCATTGCGCGAGTATGTCCAACGTCGTAAGCAAAGAATGATACTTAACCTGTTTGGGACAATTGACTATGACGCAGATTACAATTACAAGCAGCAGAGACAACAGCCATGAGAGTTGTTGTAGACACTTCTGTTTGGTCATTAGCACTACGGCGAAACACTCCATCAGAAGCAATTCCTGTTGTCAATCTCTTACGCAATTTGATTACTGATGATCAAGTCGCTCTGTTGGGAGCCGTTCGCCAAGAGGTGCTTTCAGGGATTCGTTATGTTGAACAATTTACTCGCCTTAGAGACTACCTTCGTGCCTTTCCCGATGTAGAGTTAACACCCCAAGACTACGAGACAGCAGCAGAATTTTACAATACCTGTCGTACAAAAGGGATTCAAGGAGCAAACACAGATTTTTTAATTTGTGCAGTGGCTCACCGTCGTGGTTATAGCATCTTAACGACGGACAAGGATTTTGAGGGTTTCCAGGGGTATATTCCTATTGTTTTATTGAAATAGGAGAGCGATCGCGCATCATGATGATAATGGTTGTCCAAAACACGGACGCAAACAATATATATTTTAATATTTAATATTTAAATATATATATTTGTTTGTGTCCATTTCAAGGACGACTACAAAAAAATAGCGCATTCTTTAAACACGCAAGCAAATATCAAGCATCTTTCTTTTGATGCTTTTCTACGTGAAATATGCTGGTTAATTAATTCGGTTGTAACCCCAGCCATTCATACCAAGGCATCGCAAACCCAAGCCTATCTATTACCTTAAGTACACCATCACCAGCACTATCAAACAAGTCTCGGATCAAGCCTTTTTCCTTCGCTTCAACAAGTTTTTGTAATTGCTGCTCGGTTGGTTGTTGTCCTGGCTGTTTAGGAGCATAGGCACTAGCATTCTCCAATTTCTCTTTTGCACATAGCTCGGAGTAACCATAAGGCTTCCACTTGTAATTAATCGCGTTAATAAACTTCTGTGTTGGGGAAGATTTATGAACAATACCAAAACGATCTGTCTTCAGGATATTGCCTTCCTCATCGCATGATTGTTTGGCAATCCAGTCCAAAAAGCAATCTGTAGCTATCTCAAAATCTTTACTACTGGCAGCTATAGCTACGTTGATTAAATTCTCGTCATTTAAATTAACACCACATTCAAATAACTCGAAGTCTCGGAAGTATTCTATCTTATCCTCGCCCTTACCGTAAAGCTTGGGAACGTTCTTATCTCTGGTTGTACGTCCCATTGTGTCAGCAAGGTTGGTGATAACATTTTCTACATTAACTGGATCTGATGACGGCAGTTCAGGCGACCCAAATTCTAATGACGACAATCCTTCTGCTAACTTTCTTCCAATGTTCGCAAACATGGACAGCAGCATTAATGGGACTTTGCTGAATGCGATCGCTCTCCCTACAACTTTCTGCGCCGTTAATCCCTCAGAGTCCATCTGTCTCTGGATTTCCACCCCTATTTCTTGATCATGGATTAGTGGTATTTGACAATAACGCCTTCCGTCTGGGGTGCTCCTCCAGATGCTTGGGGTATCGGTTTGGTGGTAGTCCGTGTCGTGGACTACCCCCTGAATGCTGGATAATTGCGGTTCATTTCCTACTTCCTCAGTACCTTGTATTCCTAGAGACTCTACGACTTTCTTTGTACGGATGTCCGTTTTACGGACTACTGGCTCTGGAAGCCATTCTTCTACTGGTTTGAAGGAATATTCAGTGCTTGTTCCTGGGCGCTCGTTTTTCTCCAAGATGTTCTGCTCAACTGCTTGATTGAGTCCCTTGAGGATGGTTTTTCTGTCGCACCCTGTTCTAACAGCGACACTTTCCGCTGACTCGGTGAACGAGTTACCTGAAATTGTACGATACAACACTTGGTTTAGGGTGAATGACTCCACCAGTGTTGGCTTAGCTTCAACTGTCTTACAAAGCCTGTAAAGTGCTGCATCTTTCAGTTCTGGTGGGAGGGTTTGTATCCACGCAAGTGTTACTTGTTGGGTACTAGTAAAATCGAACCATAGGGAATCTGCCCCCGCGCTAGGTGCAGGGAAATCTGTTATGATTGAAATCATAAAGTTTTTTAAAATGTTTTTGTAACCAACCCCTACTGGCAAGCCTGTCAAACTAGCTGTAGGGGTTTTACATTCATGCTTAAAGCGCTATAAACACGCTTTCTATAAAAATACAAATTTATATTTGTACACAAGCAAGTTTTCTTACCATCGGTGTAAAAGGCTACTGGTGCAACAATCAACTACACTCGTACCCAACCCTTAAAACAATGCGCCATTATGCTGCTGTTACCTCATCTATATCATCTGCAAGACGAACCAGTAGTTCGCCAACTTCACATTTGAGAATCTCACATAGCCTGTCTAATGTATCCAAAGGAATTGATTTGGCTTTACCATACTCAATTTTTTGAACGTTAGCCAATGACATTTCTAGTTTCCGTGCCAGTTCATTCTGTGAGATTCCTCTAGCATTCCTAATTTCTTTAAGTCTTACTTTCACAGCCATAACTTAAACTCGTATCTCTAGAATAACCTACTTTCAGTAGTCTATCTATTAATAATATTTATTGTAAGCAGCTCAAAGGATAACTATCTATCATAAGTCTAGTCATTGATATGCCTACCGAAAGTAGGTATACTGATAGTAAGACAAAAGACGACCGTCTGGACAACTTGTGCCCTCCCGTGCTCTTAGGGCAGCGCTTTTGTTTAATCTAATATCACGAGGACTATTTACCAAATTTACGCTTCTTATTTCGATGAAAATGCTAAACCCAAAAATATATAATGAACAGCTTTAGATATGTAGTAGGGCAATCAGTAGATTTTGCTCTTCATTTAGATGGATGGGCATCATCATCACAAGAGTACATATATCTCTATTTTGAAGGTCAAACAGAGAATGTCCGCAATACTTCCTTTGGTGATTGTATATCAAAGATACAATTCTTAATCAATC
>JAESFG010000675.1_pt1 | contig 11625 bp, 10 predicted proteins | sample 9269371 | NCBI WGS metagenome assembly JAESFG01 (sample SAMN14506227, study PRJNA617093) | algae metagenome | isolation source: Aetokthonos hydrillicola CCALA 1050 (B3-Florida) and co-occurring... | place: USA: South Carolina | collected 2013-01-01 | reverse complement strand
CCCTCTGTCGGCTACGCCGACATCTCCCCCGCCCCGCGGGGGAGAGTTTGCCGCTCGGGCGATCTCTCGGCGATGCCCTTACAACACATGCGCGAAGGGCAGCTCCGGGCCGACGGGGACGATGCCGTTCGGGTTGATCGACCTGATCGAATAGTAGCCCGCCTTGATGTGGTCGATGTTCACGGTCTCGCGCACGCCGGGCACGCGCAGCATGGTCTCGACGAAGCGGCTGAGGGCGGGGTAGTCGGCGATGCGGCGAAGATTGCACTTGAAGGCGCCGACATACGCCGCGTCGAAGCGGACCAGCGTGACGAAGAGGCGGATGTCGCTCTCGGTCAGGCCATCGCCGAAGAGCAAGGCGCGTCCGTCCGAGAGGCGCTGCTCGAGCCAGTCCAGCGTGGCGAAGACGTCGGCGAAGGCCTCCTCGTAGGCCTCCTGCGTCGTGGCGAAGCCGGCCCGGTACACGCCGTTGTTGAGTGTGGGGTAGATGCGCTCGTTCAGCGCATCGATCTCCGGCCGCAGCGCCTCGGGGTAGAGATCGACAGAAGCATCGGCGAGGTCGCCGAAGCCGGCGTTGAGCATGCGCAGGATGTCTGACGACTCGTTGTTGACGATCGTGCCGCGCTTGCGGTCCCACAGGACGGGCACGGTCGCGCGGCCGGTGTGGCCCGGATCGGCCCGCGTGTAGAGCTCGTGGACATAGGTCGCGCCGTGCAGGTGGTCCCGCGTGGCGCCGGGAAAGTCGCCGAAGCGCCAGCCCTGGCTCGTCAGGACGGGCTCGACGACGGAGACGGAGATCGCGTCCTGCAGCCCCTTCACCGCGCGGCCGATCAATGTGCGCGAGGCCCAGGGGCAGATATAGGCGACGTAGAGGTGGTAGCGGCCCGCCTCGGCCGCGTAGCCGCCCTCGCCTGTCGGGCCCGCGCTCCCGTCCGGCGTGATCCAGTTGCGGAATGTCGAGGCCTGCCGGACGAAGCCGCCCTTGGAGTCCTTGGCCTGGACGGGATGCCAGTCTTCGGTCCACTTGCCGTTCACGAGCATCGCGCCCTCCTTGTCGGTCGCAGGAGTCCATGCACCCGCGACAGAGGGTGGGCAAGGACAACGCTCCGTCACGCGCCCGTGCTTTCGCCGAGTCGCCCTTGCGTTTTCGCCAACCGGACGCTCAGTCGGAGCTTTCCGGACTGGCCTGTTCCGGGCCGCTTGTCCGGAACCGCTTCACCCGCAGGCCGGGATGCGCGATCATGACGCTCCAGCGAGGAGGCACCGCCATGCTCGCCATGCTCCTGACGACGCCGCGCAGGCCTTTGTCCCTCCGGGAGTCCGCCACACCCGAGCCCGGCCCCGGCGAGATCCGCCTGCGCGTCGAGGCCTGCGCTGTGTGCCGCACGGATCTGCATGTCGTCGACGGAGATCTCCCGCACCCGAAGCTGCCCGTCATACCGGGGCACGAGATCGTCGGGATCGTCGAGGCCGTCGGAAAGGCGGTGCCGAACATCGCGGCGGGCGCCCGCATGGGCGTCCCATGGCTGGCCCACGCCTGCGGACACTGCCCGTATTGCACGGGGGGGCATGAGAACCTCTGCGACGCGCCGCTCTTCACCGGCTATACGCGCGACGGGGGCTTCGCCACGCATGTGGTCGCGGAGGCGGCCTTCGCGCTGCCGCTCGACGGCTTCACCGATCCGGTCGCGACGGCGCCGCTGCTGTGCGCCGGATTGATCGGCTGGCGGTCGCTCGTCGCCGCTGGCGAAGGCGAGTCGATCGGCCTCTACGGTTTCGGCGCCGCGGCGCACGTCATTGCCCAGGTGTGCCTGTGGCAGGGCCGGCGGGTCTTCGCCTTCACGCGCCCCGGGGACCAAGAGGCGCAGCGCTTCGCCCTGTCGCTCGGCGCCGCATGGGCCGGCGGCTCCGACGTCCGCCCGCCCGACCCGCTGGACGCGGCCATCATCTTCGCGCCCGCGGGCGAACTCGTCCCCGCCGCCCTCCGGGCGGTACGGAAGGGCGGCCGGGTCGTGTGCGGCGGCATTCACATGTCCGACATCCCGTCCTTCCCCTACGCCATCCTGTGGGAGGAACGGAAGGTGAGATCGGTCGCCAACCTCACCCGCAGGGACGCCCGCGAGTTCCTCTCCGTTGCGCCGAAGGCGGGGATCAGGACCAGCACGACCCGCTATCCTCTGGAGCAGGCAAACGAGGCGCTCGCAGACCTTCGGGAGGGCCGCATCCAGGGCGCGGCCGTGCTGGTCCCCGGGCGCTGACCGCCCCCGACCTCACCCCGCTACCGCATAAGGGGGGTGGTGCTGCCGGCCGCCAGGCGGCACCGGGTTCGAGAGAGGTGTCCCGCCGGGGGTCCGGCGGGACGGACCCTCAGGCGCGGCCGCGGGCCCGCGTGACGGGGGTGGTGCGGCTCGCCTCGACCGCCGTCGTGCCGGACGGGCCCGGGGTCGACGAGGAGACGCCGGAGATGCCGCCCTCCTGCCGGTCCTCGGCCCGGCGAACGCGCAGATTGTTCTGGACATGGGTCACGCCGGAAATGCGCTCGGCGCAGTCTTCGGCCCGGCGCCGGCTCTCTCGGCTGTCGACCATGCCGGACAGGGTCACTTCCCCGCCGGACACCGTGATCTCGATGTCCGACGCGTCGACCATCGGGTCGTCGGTGAGGTGGTCCGAAACGTCCTCCCGGATGCGCTCGTCCGATCGGGTGTAGCCCTTCGGGCCGCGACCGCGATGCTGGCCGGAACGCATCTCGTCCATCCGCCGCCGGCGCTCGGCATCCTCGTCGCCGAACCAGGACGAGACTTCGTCCGTGGCACGGTCCCAGAAGCCGCGCTCGCCGCCTTGCTGCCAGCCGCGGCCCTCGTCCCGCCAGGTGCGGTCCCGCGAGGACCAGCCGGAGCCGTCGCCGTAGCCGCCGCGGCTGCCATGGCCGGCGGGGCGTCCCTCCCGCCAGCTGCGGGCGTCGCCACCCGGCCTCCAGCGGTTCTGGTCAGGGTAGCGGGACGGCCCGGAGCCGCCGCGCACGTACCCGCGATCGTCCTGGCCGCCGCGCCAGTCGTCGTCGCGGTCGCCACGGGCGGGATCATCGCGTCCATAGTCCGGCGACAGCCCGCCATGGCGGTCATCGCGTCCGGACCCCTCGCCGTCGCGGTAGAATTCGCCGCCATAGCCGGTACGGCGGCGGTCGAGTGCGCCGCCGCGGCCGCGGTCGCCGTCCTCATCGCGTCCTCGCCAGGACTTGCGGTCGCCGCGCCAGTCGTCGTCATAGCGTGACATGGAAGCCTCCTTCCGGAATGGTTCGGGTCGGCCCAACGGTGATCGGGACGATCCGTTCCGGGCGGTCGGCGGCCGGGCGTCTCTGCGTCAGCCCGCGAGGCGGCTGGTGCGCAGCTGGCCGCTCTGCTCCAGCAGCCCATAGGCGGTGGCGGCGATATGGGAGTCGATGCGCTTCAGGTCGCGCGTGACGTCGAGTTGCAGCGCGCTGGCCTCGATGGCGGTGGCCAGTCCCGAACGCATCTGCGCGACATGGCGCTCCGTCGCCTGCCGTTCGAGTTTGCGAAACTGCTCCTTCGCCTCCACGAGCCGCCGTGCCGCCGCGGGATCGCCGGTCATCAGCACGGTCACGGAGAGTTGCATGTGGTCGAGCACGCGGGCGTGCATGGCGTCGATGCGCTCGCGGTCCTCGCCGGAGAGCCGAAGCGAACGGACGATGCGCTTGCGGGCCAGCTCGATCAGGTTCTTGTCGACGATGTCGCCGACATGCTCGAGATTGATGGCGAAGGCCAGCACGTCGGCCAGCCGCTGCGCCTCGGCCGGGGACAGCGCTTCGCGCGGAATGGCGCCGAGATAACGCTGCACCGCCCCGAACAGGCGGTCGAGCGTGTCGTCCATCCGGCTCACGGCGGCGAGACGGTCGCGGTCGTCGTGGCGAAAGCCGTCCTGCGATCCCCGCAGCATGGCCTCGACGAAGTCGGCCATCCGCAGCACCTCGCGCGAGGCGTTCGACAGCGCCACGGCCGGCGTCGCGAGCGCCGCCTCGTCGAGATAGCGTGGCAGGCCGGGATCGGAGGCCGCCACCCTGTCCGGGACCAGCGCCCCGAGCGTGCGGGCGACCACCGGCAGCAGCCCGATGAACAGGGTGGCGAGCACCAGGTTGAACAGCACGTGAAAGTCGGCGACGGCCCGCGCGGGGGACATGTCGATCCAGGCCAGGGCTGGGGCGACCCGGTCCGCGAAGGGGAGGAAGACGGCGCAGCCCGCCAGCCTGGTCGCGAGATTGCCGGCCGCCAGCCGCTTGGCCGCCGGCTCTTCGCTGCCGAGAGCCGCGAAAAGCGGGTTGAGCGCGCTGCCGAGATTGGCGCCGATCACCATGGCCACCGCGGCGTCGGGCTGCACGGCGCCCGATCCCGCCAGCGACATGATGAACAGCACCGCGGCCACGCTCGAATGGGCCGCCCAGGCGAGCAGCCCGGCGAGGACGACGTTCAGCAGCGGATCGCCCGTTACGGCATGCAGCAGGTCACGGACCGACTGGGCGCTCTCGACCGGTCGCATGATGTCGGTGAGAAGGTGCAGGGCGAGCAGAGCGAGGCCGAGCCCGACCAAGGCCGACCCCGCCTCCCGCACGGCGATGCGGCGCCCGCGCTGGTGCGCGATCACCCCGGCCAGCAGCAAAGCGGGGTAGGAGGCGGCGACATCGAACGATGCCGCCTGGACGATGAGGGTGGTGCCGACATTGGCGCCAAGCATCACGGCCAGGCCAGGCACGAGATCGACGAGGCCTCCTGCCACCAGCGAGGTCGTGAGGAGCGCCGTTGCCGTGCTGCTTTGGAGCAGGGCGGTGATGCCGAGGCCAGCCGCAAAGGCTGCGAGGCGGTTGCGCAGGCTGCGCGCCAGCAGGAGCCGGAGGCGTCCCCCCAGCGCGCGCTGCGCGGCGGCGCCGACCATGTGGATGCCCCACAGGAGAAGCGCGACGCATCCCCCCAGACCCATGAGCGTTTGCGCGGCTGTCAGCTCCCGTCCTCCGGTTGCGGACCGGACAGGCAGGGCTGCCGCCGCTCCGGCAGATCAACGCACCGGAGCGACGCTTTGTCCCATGCGGGCGACGGGACTGTGCCCCTCGCGAACAGGTGATCAGGGCGCGGGCGTGAGCGTCAGCGTCGTCACGCCACCCGCGATGTTGACGCCCATCTGGCCCTCGACGGAGATGGGCTGCAGGGAGAAGGCCCGGCCCGTGCCTCCGACCAGCACGTTGGCTCCCGCTCCGACGATCAGCGAGGCGTTGGCGCCGACGCCGGCATAGCTGCCGGCCAGCGCGCCGGCCGGTGCCCCCTTGGTGGCGCTCAGCACGCCCCAGATGAGATGACCGGCGGAGGTCGCGCCGATGGCGACGCCGAACTCGTCGATCGATCCGGTGTAGTTCTGCGGAGGAAACCCGTCCTGGCTGAACACGCAGGCGAGCTTCTCCTTCTGGAAGACGAACATGCCGATACCGCGGGACACGTCGCAGGACAGCGTGCCGACCTGCGCGGCGGTCTGGGCCTGGGCGGCGGTTGCGAGGATCGCGAGCGTGGCTGCGGCAGCGAACGTCCTGAACATGGCAGATCTTCTCCCCCGGCCCGGGGCCGGATCGTGGCGATCCGCTCTCAAAGCACGCGGGAGCCATGCAGCGCTTGTCATTCGCGGCCTCGGGCTTGGCGGCCGGGGACAGAAGACACGCGCGAAGACGCCGGGCCACGGGGCCCGGCGCCGTTCGTCAGGAAGGCGGGAGCGGTCAGCGTTTGCCGCCCGAGCCGCCCCTGTGGTCTTCCATGTAGCCCTTGGTGTGGTGGTGCACGTTGCCGTCCGCGTCTCGGTATTCGCGCGACTTCAGCGAGGGGTCCTGCGATCCGGCCTGGCTTGATCCCGACGACCCGCCGCCGTGCTGCTGGTGCGAGCCGCCAGAGCCGCGCGACGCCTCGTGCTGGCGGCCGCTCTCCTTGGTGTGCGGAAAGGGTTCCTGCGTGTCCTTGTGGCCGTGCTTGCCGGTGCCGGTCTTGCCCTGGTTGGCCATGTCGAACGCTCCTTGGTTTGGCGCAGGCCGGTGTCGCGAGTGGCGCCGCCGGCCGGCAGAGGCCCTTCAACGGGGAAGCGCTGGAAGCGTTCTACCTTCCCCGGACGGCCGGCAGTGGGACAGGCCACACCTCTCCGCAGGGGCGCCCTGCCTCAGCCGGGGTGGACGGATCGTCCGGCAGGGTCTTTTCTGCCCGGGACGAAACGCCAGAGCCTCCGGAGGAACTGCCATGTGGCCGTCCGAAAGCCCCCCGCTCCATGTCGCCGACCTGTCGGAGGTCCCGGAGGAAGCCCGACCCTATTACCAGTCCGCCGCTTCCGGCGGCTTCGTCCTGCGCGACATGCTGGACCACGTCTCGTCCGTCCACACGCCGGAATGCCTGAAGCGCGTCTACCAGATCCGCCAGTACTCGCACCGGCGGACCGCCTTCCTGAAGCGCGAGCTGCTGTCCCCGGGGGAACTCGCCCTGCTGCCGTCCTATCCCGACCGGCTGGAGGACTATCGCCGCCGGCCGGAGGCGGACCAGCTGCACACCGACCTGCTCTACACGCCGCAGGGCGACCTCTACGAGGAGTTCCATGCGCTCTGGCGTGCGCGGGCCACGGCGCCTGCGGGGGCCTGAAACCTGCCATGCCGGCCGCCCGCTTGAGGGGGCGGGTCCTCCGGATAGAGTGACGGCCTGACGACAGGCGGCGAGGCCGCATCCCGGGAGGGCAGCATGAGCGACTACGATCTCGTCATCCGCGGCGGCACCGTGGTGACCGCCGCCGACACGGTGGCGGCCGATGTCGGCATCTGCAGCGGCAAGATCGTCGCCGTCGCCGACAGGCTGACGGGAGGCGCCCGCGAGATCGACGCGGGCGGCATGCTGGTGATGCCCGGCGGCATCGACAGCCACGTCCACCTCGCCCAGCCCGCCTTCGGCGGTCCCGCCATGGCCGACGGCTTCGAGAGCGGCACGCGCTCGGCCATCGCGGGCGGCAACACCACCGTGCTGCCCTTCGCCCTGCAGCCGCGCGGCGCCTCCCTGCGCCAGAGCGTCGTCGACTACCACAAGGAGGCGGACGGCCAGAGCTATTGCGACTACGGCTTCCACCTCATCATCTCCGACCCCTCGCCCAGCGTTCTGGGCCAGGAGCTGCCGGCGCTGGTGGACGACGGCTACACCTCGTTCAAGGTCTTCATGACCTATGACGACCTCGTCCTGAACGACCGGCAGCTGCTCGAGGTGTTCGACTGCGCGCGCGGCTGCGGCGCCCTGGTGATGGTCCATTGCGAGGGCTACGACGCCATCCGCTTCATGACCGAGCGGCTGGAGCGGGCGGGCAAGACCGCGCCCTACTACCACGCAGTGTCGCGCCCGCCCTCCGTCGAGCGCGAGGCGACGCACCGCGCCATCAGCCATGCCGAGCTTACCGACGTGCCGATCATGGTCGTGCACGTCTCCGGGCGCGAGCCGATGGAGCAGATCCGCTGGGCCCAGCAGAAGGGGCTCAAGGTCTATGGCGAGACCTGCCCGCAATATGTCGCGCTCACCGCCGACGACCTGAAGGGCCTCAACATGGACGAGAGCGGGGGCAAGTATGTCTGCTCGCCGCCGCCGCGCGACCCGGCGAACTGGGAGGCGATCTGGGAGGGCATCCGCACCGGCGTCTTCCAGACCTTCTCCTCCGACCACTGCCCCTTCTATTTCGAGGGCACGCAGGGCAAGAAGAACCCGAAGGCGCGCACCTCCTTCCGCTGGGTGCCGAACGGCATTCCCGGCGTCGAGACGCGGATGCAGATCCTGTTCTCGAAGGGGGTCGGCGAGGGCCGCATCACGCTGAACGAGTTCGTGGCGCTGACCTCGACCAACCACGCCAAGATCTACGGCCTCTACCCCCAGAAGGGCTCGATCGCGCCTGGCTTCGACGCCGACATCGTCATCTGGGACCCCAACCGCAAGGAGACGATCCGCCAGGAGCTGATGCACCACGGCGCCGACTACACGCCCTACGAGGGCATCGCCGTGACCGGCTGGCCGGTCATGACCATCCTGCGCGGCGAGAAGGTCATGGAGGAGGGGCGGATCCTCGGCGCGAAGACGGCGGGGCAGTTCCTCAAGCGCTCGCTCTCGCCCTACGCGGTGCCGTCCGGCGGCCGCTGAGCGGGGGCGGTGCCGTCGCGCGGGTGAAGCCGCGTCCGTGAGCTTCGCCGACAGTGGGGGTTCTTGCCTTTTCCGGCCGAGAGAAGCGCCGCCCCCTCCCTGCCCTCCCCCGAGCGGCGGGGAGGGTTCCGGTGCCTTCACACAAGGACGCTGCAGGTCTGACTGCCTCTCGGCTAGACTGCGTGCCGCCGGCGCTGCCGGCCATAGACAGCACCGGACGTGACAGCACCGGAGGGAGACCCCATGATCGAGCTCTACAGGGCGGCCGCGCAGGACCTCGCCGCCGTGGCCGACCGGCTGGACGGGGGCCAGCTGGAACGGGCCGTCGACGCCATCATGGCGGCGCGCCGCATCGCGCTCTATGGCGTCGGCCGCGAGGGACTGCAGCTGAAGGGCTTCGCCATGCGGCTCTTCCACATCGGGCTCGCCTCCTCCGTGGTCGGCGACATGACGGCGCCGCATCTGGGCGAGGGCGACCTCCTGATCGTTTCGGCCGGCCCGGGCCACTTCTCGACGGTGGAGGCGCTGATGGGCGTGGCGAAGCGCGACGGCGCGCGGACGCTCTGCGTCACCGCCCAGCCCGGCGGGCCCTGCCCGACTTCCGCCGACCTCGTCATCACGATACCCGCACAGACCATGGCCGACGCGGGCAGGCCGGCCTCGACCGTTCTACCCGGCGGGTCGCTCTACGAGGGCGCGCAGTACATCCTGTTCGAGACGCTGATCATCACGCTGCGCGACAGGCTTGGCGTCACGCCGGAGAGCATGCGACACACCCATACCAACCTCGAATGAGGCAAGGAGCCGCCGGTGCCTGTCCCCAACGGTCAAGTCCGCGTCCCGGCCCGTCAAGCGGCGCCACTCGTGGCCCCCGCATGATCCGTCCTGCGCGGATGCACCGCGCCGCCGGAGAAGTGTGATGGCGGATCGGCCGGTGTCCGGCGGCGAAGCAGAGCGGCATGACGCGCGGCAGAGGTGGCGCGCCGTGATGACGGCCCTCGCCTGCGCGATGGCCGTCATCGCGGTGGGCGCCGTGCGCGGGCAGACGCAGACGTCCCCGACGGTGCCTCCTGCCGTGAGGATCGCCCTTCCGGGCGGCTATGCCGGCTCTCCCGCCTGCGCGTCCTGCCACGCGGCGGAGACCGCCGCCTGGGCCGGGTCGCAGCACCGCAAGGCGATGGAGCCGGCGACGTCGGCGACGGTACTGGGAGACTTCGAGGGCGCCACCGCGGAGCATTTCGGCTCGAAGGCCCGCTTCCTGAAGCGCGACGGCCGCTATGTCGTCGAAACCGAGGGCAGGGACGGCAAGACCGCGGCCTTCCCCGTCGACTGGACCTTCGGCATCGCGCCCTTGCAGCAATACCTCACGGCTTTCCCCGACGGGCGCGTCCAGGCGCTGCCCTATGCATGGGACACGCGGCCGAAGGAGGCCGGAGGGCAGCGCTGGTTCCATCTCTACCCCGGCGAGGCGATCCCGCCCGGAGACGCCCTGCACTGGACCGGCGCGCAGCAGAACTGGAACCACATGTGCGCCGACTGCCACGCGACGGCGGTGCGCAAGGGCTACGACGCCGCGTCGGACCGCTTCGCGACATCGGCCTCCGAACTCGGCGTGGGCTGCGAGAGCTGCCATGGCCCGGGGGCGGCCCATGTCGCCTGGGCCGGCGGCGGGCGGCCCGAGGGCGTGGCGAACAAGGGGTTCGCCAGCGTCGCCGCGAAGCGCCCGGTTCCCGACTGGACGCCCGATCCGGCGACGGGAAGCCCGGCGAAGGGCGTCGCGCGCGTCGCAGGCGACGAGGTCGAGACCTGCGCCTCCTGCCACGCGCGGCGGGGATCGCTGGCCGAGGTGCCCCTGCCCGGCCATCCGCTGACGGACTTCTACCGGCCGGCCCTCCTCACCCCCGACCTCTTCGAGGATGACGGCCAGATGAAGGACGAGGTGTTCAACGACGCCTCGTTCCGCCAGAGCAAGATGTTCGCGAAAGGCGTCGTGTGCGGCGATTGCCATGACCCCCATTCGGCGAAGCTGAAGGCCGACGGCGCGCAGGTGTGCGCCCAGTGCCACCTGCCGGAGAAGTTCGCGACCATATCCCACACCGGCCATGCCGACGGGCCGGGCCAGCCGGACTGCGTGTCCTGCCACATGCCGGCGCGGACCTACATGGTCGTCGACCGCCGTCACGACCACTCCTTCCGCATCCCCCGCCCGGACGTCTCCGCGAAGCTTGGCACGCCCAACGCCTGCAACGACTGCCATGCGGACAAGGCGGCCACTTGGGCGGCCGAAGCCGTGGAGCGCTGGCACGGCCCCGTCCGCAAGGGCTTCCAGACCTGGACCCCCGCCTTCCACGCGGCCCGGACCGGCGCGCCCGAGGCCCGCGACCTGCTGCTCTCGGTGGCCAACGACCCGGCGGCGCCGGCCGTGGCGCGCGCCACCGCTCTGCAGCATCTTCAGGCACGGCCGTCTGCCGCGACATCGGCGGCTCTCGCCAGGGGCCTGTCGGACGCCGACCCCCTGGTGCGCATCGCCGCGCTCGGCGGTCTCGCAAGCATGCCGCCGCCGGAGCGCTGGCGCGCTGCCGCCCGGCTCCTGTCCGACCCCGTCCTCGCCGTCCGCCTGGAGGCGCTCACGCAACTCGCCGAAGGCCCGCCGCCCGGCAGCCCGGCAGGGGAGCGCCAGGCCTTCGACAAGGCCGCCGCCGAATATGTCGCGTCGGAGACGCTCAACGCGGACCGGCCGGAGAACCGCGCCAATCTGGCCCATTTCTACGCAAGGCAGGGCCGCGCGGCGGAGGCGGAGCGGGAATACCTCGCCGCGATGAAGCTCACGCCCTCGGTCGCCCCTCGCGTCGACCTCGCCGACCTCTACCGCGCCACTGGCCGGGAGCAGGACGCCGAGCTGCTGCTGCGCCAGACGATCTCGATCGATCCGAAGGCCGCCGCGCCGCGCCATGCCCTGGGCCTCTCGCTCATTCGCCAGAAGCGCTATCCGGAGGCGGTCGAGGCGCTGGGCGAGGCCTCCCGGCTCGCGCCCGGGGAGCCCCGCTATGCCTATGTCCACGCTGTGGCGCTCCAGTCGACGGGCCGGCCGGACGAGGCCGTCGCGGCCGCCACGGCGGGGCTCGCGGCCAGCCCTTCCGACGTGCCGCTTTTGTCCTTCCTGCTGCAGGACGCGCTGAAGAGGCGGGACCTCGCCGGAGCCCTCGGCTATGCCGAGCGGCTCGGTCCCCTGATGCCTGACGACGCCTCTCTCGCCCAGCTCACGGGCAAGCTGCGCACGGCCCTGGGCAAGGCGCCCTGAGGTCAGGCGGCCTGCGAGTGGCGACGCAGCCAGGCCCGCGCATAGCCGCAATGGGGTACGATCTCCTCGCCGCCGTCGCGGGCAAGCGCGACGATGCCCTCCATCAGGCGCCCGGCCGCCCCGCTGCCC
>JAESFG010000674.1_pt1 | contig 11678 bp, 10 predicted proteins | sample 9269371 | NCBI WGS metagenome assembly JAESFG01 (sample SAMN14506227, study PRJNA617093) | algae metagenome | isolation source: Aetokthonos hydrillicola CCALA 1050 (B3-Florida) and co-occurring... | place: USA: South Carolina | collected 2013-01-01 | reverse complement strand
CACCGCCCTGCGGCTCGGCGACCTCGGCGCGCGGGTGATCAAGATCGAGCGGCCGGACGGCGGCGACCTGTGCCGGCGGCTTTACCTCACCGACACGGAGATCGGCGGCGACTCGACGTTGTTCCACGCCATCAACCGAGGCAAGGAGAGCTTTTCCGCCGACTTCAAGAATCCGGACGACCTCGCCGCGGTCCGCACCCTGGTCGCGAAGGCGGACGTGGTCGTCCAGAACTTCAGGCCTGGCGTGATCGAGCGCCTCGGGCTCGACTACGAGAGCCTTCGCGCCGTCAATCCTGGCATCGTCTATGCGTCGATCACGGGCTATGGCGCCGAGGGACCCTGGAAGGGGCGGCCCGGGCAGGATCTGCTCGCCCAGGCGCGCTCGGGCATCATGTGGCTCAACGGCGATGACGGCCAGGGCCCCGTGCCCTTCGGCCTCGCCATCGCGGACCTGCTCGCGGGCAACGCCATCGTGCAGGGCATCCTTGCCGCACTGGTGCGCCGGGGCCGCACGGGGCAGGGCGCCCATGTCGAGACGAGCCTGCTGGAAGCCCTGATCGACTTCCAGTTCGAGGTGCTGACCACCCATTTCAATGATGGCGGCCGCATTCCCCGGCGCTCGGCCTTCCGCAACGCGCACGCCTATCTGTCGGCCCCCTACGGCATCTACCAGACCGCCGACGGCTGGCTGGCGCTGGCCATGACGCCGCTCGACCGGCTGTCGCCGCTGCTCGGGTTGCCGGAACTCGCCGGGCTGCCGCCCGAGGCCGGGTTCACCGACAGGGATGCGATCAAGCGCCGGATCGCGGCGCGCATCGCCGAGCGCGGAACGCGCGACTGGCTGGACGTGCTGGAGCCGGCCGACATCTGGTGCGCCAAGGTGCTCGACTGGCCGGCCCTGCTGGAGAGCGAGGGTTTTCGGCTGCTCGACATGGTGCAGACCGTCACCCGCGAGGATGACGTGGCGGTCCGCACGACGCGCTCGCCCCTCCGGGTCGATGGCGCGCGGGCCACAAGCCGCCGCGCCGCGCCGCGCATCGGGGAGCATACCGCCGCGCTTCGCGCGGAATTCGGGTTGTAGCACGGCCGGGTGAACCGGCGATCTGGATCCGCCGCCAGCGCGGACGGGAGGAGGAAACGAGATGGGTGTCGCCGCTGTCCAACGCATCGCCCTGGCTTCGGCCGCGGGCCTCGCACTTGCCTTCGCAACCGGCGCCGGGCAGGCGGCCGGGCTCACGGATTCGCTGCCGCCGCAGCTCAAGGCCTTGTACGACGGGGCGCCGCAGACCGTCACCAAGTCGGCCTATGACGACTTCAAGCTCCCGCCGAAGCCCTGGAAGTGGTGCCACTCCGAATCCTACCAGGGCAATCCGTGGCGCGTCAGCGTGACCAACGAACTGAAGCGCCTCGTCGAGGGCGCCAAGAAGGCCGGGCTCGTCAGCGAATTCGAGATATCGGACTCCAACGGCGATGCCGGCCAGCAGATCAACCAGATCCGCGCCTTCATCGACAAGAAGTGCAGCATCATCACCTCGATCCCGGGCTCTGCCACGGCGCTGAACGACGCGGTGGAGGCGGCCTTCAAGGCGGGAATCCCGTTCGTCACCGCGGCGGGGTCGGTGACCAGTCCCTATGCGGTCAATGTCGACTCGAACTATGCCCGCTGGGGCTACGAGATGATGAAGGCCATCGACAAGGAGCTGAAGGGCAACGGCAACGTGCTCCTGGTCGAGGGCATCGCCGGCCATCCCATCGTCGTCCAGGAGCGCGAGGGTGCCGACAAGGCGCTGGCCGAGGCCAAGGGCCTCAAGGTGGTGCGCACGGTCAACGGCAACTGGACGCCGAACGTGACCAAGACGGTGATCCTGCAGGCGCTCGCCACCAATCCCGGCAAGATCGACGCGGTGTGGACGACGGGCTCGGAATCGCGCGTCGTGGCCGAGGCGTTCGCCCAGGCCGGGCGCCCGGCGCCCCTGATCACCGGCTCGATCACCGGCGACGCGCTCGGCTACTGGAAGAAGAACCCGGACAAGTACCGCTTCGACGGCCACGCCGTCCTGCCGGGCTGGACGGCCCAGACGCTCTACCGTGTCGCCCTGCGGCTGCTCAGCGGCCAGCAGCCGACCCTCAATACGCTGCTCATGCCGATTCCGGCCGTGCACGAGAGCGACTTCGACGCCTGGTACAAGCCCTGCATGACCCCCGACGCCGTCTCGGTCTTCCCCGTGCCGCCGACGGATCCCGTCCCCGAGGCCATGCTCGACGCCTATTTCGCCAAGCCCGCGGCGACGCCGGCCTATGACTACGCGACCACGCCAGACGCCTGCGCCGGCAGCAAGTAGTCCGTCCCCCGCGGCGCCCGCGTCCCGGCCAGGGATGCGGGCGTCGCCCCACGCGAACGGGTCCATGCTCGAGATCGCCGACCTCTCCAAGCGCTACGGCGAGACGCTGGCGCTCGAAGGCGCCAGCATCGCCTTCGAGCCCGGCTCGGTGCATACGATCCTGGGCGAGAACGGCTCGGGCAAGAGCACGCTGGTGAAGCTGCTCTCGGGGATCGTCCTGCCGGATCGCGGCGAGATCCGGCTCGACGGACGGCCGTTCCGCGCGCGCGATCCGCGTGGCTTCATCGCCGGCGGCTTCGCCACCGTGTTTCAGGAGGTGCTGGTAGCTCCCGACCGCTCCGTCGTCGAGAATGTGCTGCTCGGCCTCGACGGCCCGGCCTCCTGGGCCGTGCCGCCGAAGCGCCGGCGCGGCCTGGTGGCCGAGACGCTGGCGCGCTTCGCCACGACGGAGATCCCGCTCGACGCGCCGGCCGGCGAGATCCCGCTGGCGGCGCAGCAGCTCGTCGTGCTGGCCCGCGCCCTCGTGCGCCGCCCGCGCATCCTGATCCTCGACGAGGTCACGGCGGCGCTCGACTTCGCCGACCGGGAGGCCGTCTTCGCGGCGATCGAGGAGCGCGCCCGCGAGGGGGCGCTCGTCCTGTTCATCTCGCACCGCATGGACGAGGTCATGCGCCTGTCACGCACGGTCAGCGTGCTGCGCGGCGGCCTCGTCGTGGCGACGCAGCCGATCGGAGCGTCCACGCCGGACGGCCTGCTGGCGCTGATGGCGCCCCACTCGGCCGCCCATGCGAAGGAGCACCGCCATGGCTGAGCGGCAGGCCGGCGGCCAGGTGCCGTTTCCGCGGCTGGTCCTTGACGGCGTGGTGCTCGCCGCCGGTCGCGCGCCCCTCTCCGAGACCGTCATGGCCGGCGAGATCGTCGGCCTCGCGGGCCTGGACGGACACGGACAGGAGGCGCTCCTCGAGATCATGGCGGGGCTGCGCGCGCCGGACGCCGGGAGCGTCCGCATCGGCTGGCCGGACGGCACGACGCGTCCCGTCTCCCGCTTCCGCCGTGCCGCGTCCGAGGGCATCGCCTACCTGCCGCGCGACCGCCGGGCCACCGGCATCTTTCCGACGCTGTCCATCCTCGACAATTTCGCCATCGCCTCGATGCGGCGCGACAGCAGGGCCGGCCTGATCTCGCCGGCCCAGCGGCGGGAGCGCTACGAGGGCTATCGCAGGAGGCTCGCCATCGTGGCGCCAGACCCGTCGGCGCCGATCACCGCCCTGTCCGGCGGCAACCAGCAGAAGGTGCTTCTGGCGCGCTGGCTCGCGCGCCATCCCGACATCCTCCTCCTCAACGATCCCACGCGGGGCGTCGACATCGCGACCCGGCAGGCGCTCTACGGCGTGATCCGCGAGCTGGCGGCGGACGGCATGGCGCTGGTGCTGCTCTCCACCGAGATCGAGGAGGTGCTGCAGCTCTGCGACAGGGTGCTGGTGTTCCGCGACCGCGAGATCGCCGCCCGCCTTTCCGGCGAGAGCATGAACGCGGACGCGGTCATCGCGTCCATGTTCGGGCGGGCCGCGTGAGCCGCGCGACCGCGCCGGCGGCGCGCCTCGCGGCGCAGGCCTTTGCGGCGGCCGGCTTCGCGCCCGTGCTGCTGGTGCTGCTGCTCGCCGTCAATGTCGCGCTGAATCCGGCCCGCTTCGCTCCCGGCGCGTGGGGCACGGTGATCGGCCTCGCCGCCCCGCTGATCGGAGCCGCCATCGCGTCGACCCCTGTCGTCCTTGGCGGGCGTGGCGGCATCGACGTGTCTGTCGGCCCGCTGATGGGGTTCGTCAACGCCGTGCTGGTGAAGACCCTGATCATGGATCTCGGCGTGTCGTCGCCTTTCCTCCTGGTGCCCAGCGCCATCGTCATCGGCGCCTGCGTGGGCGCTTTCAACGGCACGCTCGCGACCGTCGTCCGCATCCAGCCCATCGTCGCGACACTGGGCACCTATCTCATCCTGACCGGCGTCACGCTGACCATGGTCCCGGCGCCGACCGGCACCGTGCCGGCCTGGATCAAGGCTCTCTCGGGCCCGCTCTCCATCCTGCCCCTGGCAGCGATGGCTCTGGCCTGGGGCGCGCTGCGGCTGATCCCCTATCACGGCCTGCTTATGGCGACGGGCAGCGACGACCGTGCGGCCTACACGGCGGGCGTGGAGGTCGTGCGCGTGCGCTTCCTCGCCTATGTCCTCACGGGCGCCTTCGCCGGTCTCGCGGGCCTGATGCTGACCGCGCTGATCGGCTCGGCCGACCCGGCGGTCGGGCCGACCTACACGCTTCTCGCCATCTCGGCCGTGGCGCTGGGAGGCGTCAGCCTCGCGGGCGGGCGCGGCGGCATCCTCGGCGCGGCCGTGGGCGCGATCGACATCTTCCTCCTGCAGAGCGCGCTCACCTTCTTCAACGTCTCCACCTTCGTGCTGCAGATCGCCTACGGGGCCATCCTGGTCGCCGCGGTGTCGCTGATGGCTGTTCAGGAGCGCCTTGCCCGGCGCCGGAGGCCGGCATGAGCACGCGCTTCTCCCCCACCGCCATCCGCGTCGCCGGCGCCTTCGCCGTCGCCTTGCTGCTGCACCTTGCCGGGACCGTCCTGATCGACGGCTACAGCCAGCCTTTCGCGGTGCGCGCCATGCTGGTCCTGGCCTCGCTGCTCGTCGTCGCCGGCATCGGCCAGACGCTCGTGGTGATCGTCGGCGGGATCGACCTGTCGATCCCCTTCGTCATCGGCTTCGCGAATGTCGTGGCCGCGCAACTCTACGGCGACGGCATGGATTTCAGCCTCGTCTGCCTCGTTGTCGCGGCCGGTGCGCTGGCGGTCGGGGCGGCCAACGGGGCGCTCTCCGCGGGGCTCGGGATCCACCCGCTCATCGTGACGCTCGGCATCGGCACGGTGGTCCAGGGCGCGGTGCTGCTGTGGACGAAGGGCTTCCCCTCGGGCTCGGCGCCGGAGGCGATCTCCGACTTCGTATCGATCGCCGGCACGACCGGGCCGCTGCCGCTGCCCTCGGTGGTGCCCTTCACGATCCTCCTGGTCGCCCTGGTTTCGCTGGTGCTGGCCCGCACGCCGTTCGGCCGCAGCCTGTACGCGCTCGGGTCCAACCCGCGCGCCGCGCCGCTGGCGCTGGTGCGTCCGGTCGCGACGTGGACGGCGGCCTTCGCGCTTTCTGCCTTCTTCGCCGGAGTCGCCGGGGTGCTGCTGCTCGGCTTCACCGGGTCGGCCTATGGCGACGTCGGGCAGCCCTATCTCTTCCAGACCATCGCGGCCGTCGTCATCGGCGGCACGGCGCTCGTCGGCGGGCGCGGCTCGCTGGTGGGCACCATGGCCGGCGCGCTGGTGCTCACCGAGATCAACACACTGCTGATCGGCCTCGGCCTCCAGCCATCCCTCGTGCAGGCGGCGCTCGGGCTGGTCATCGTCGTCCTCGTCTCGCTCTACGGCCGCGAGCCGCCCGTCCGTGCCACGATCTGATACCGCCACCGAGGAGAAAGCCATGTCCCGGCTCACCTGCTTCGTCGGATGCCTCAACCGCGAGACGCCCTACTTCCAGGGGGCGCGGGGCAAGGGCATCGCGATTCTCTCCTTCGACGACGAGACCGGCGCGCTGGATCAGGTGGGCGACTATGGCGGGGTCGACAACCCGACCTACCTGACGGTGCACCAGGAGCGCGGGCTCGTCTTCGCGACGAGCGAGGTGTTCGAGTGGAACGAGGGCGACGTGACGGCATTGCGCCACGACCCCGCCGCGCAGCGCCTCGTCTACCTCTCCAAGCAGCCCACACTCGGCAACATCGCCGCCTATGCCAGCATCGACCGCGGCGGCCGCTTCGTGCTGGTGGCCAACTACGGCTGGGGCGATGTCGCCGAGCGACCCGGGCAGTCGGTGGCGGTCTTCCCCATCCGCGAGGATGGCGGCCTCGGCCCGGCGGTCGCCAGCGTCGCGCACCGGGGGACCGGCCCCAATCCCGACCGGCAGGAGCGTGCGCACGCGCACAGCGTGCTGATGACGCCGGACAACCGGCACGCCGTGGTCGCCGATCTCGGCACGGACCGGATGGTCGTCTACCGCTTCGATGCGCAGACGGGTGCGCTGGCTCCGGCCGGGCACTTCGCCCTGCCGCCCGGTTCCGGGCCGCGCCATTTCGCGTTCCATCCGAACGGACGGCTCGCCTTCGTCATCGCCGAACTCGGCTCGCGCATCCTCTCGCTGCGCTTCGATCCGGCCGATGCCGCCTTTTCCCTCGCGGACGACGTGCCGGCCGTGCCGGAGGCCGAGGCGGCCCACAATCATTGCGCCGACCTCCACGTCGCGCCGGACGGGCGCTTCGTCTACGGCTCCAACCGCGGCCATGACAGCATCGTCATCGTGGCCGTCGACGAGGCCAGCGGGCGGCTCCGGGTCGTCGGTCATCAGAAGACCGGCGGAGAAACGCCGCGCAACTTCGCCCTGTCGCCATCCGGGCGCCATCTGCTGGTCGCCAACCAGAACGGCGACTCGGTGGTGGTGTTCGCCCGCGACCGGGATAGCGGTCTCCTGCGCGAGACCGGGCACCGGCTGGCGCTGGGGACACCCATGTGCATCAAGTTCGCCTGAGACCTCGCAGTCCGCCGGCGCGGGATCCGGACGGCGGCCCGCCACATTGCGCGGAAACGGCAGCTCGGGTCTAATCGTGCCGGAGGCGACCAATGATCGCGGTCAGTCGAAGGGACATCATCCTGGCCGGCGTGGCGGTTGCCCTGGCCGCCGGCGTCGGTTGCCTTCCGTCCTCGGCCTCGACCGGGACGAGCATGGACCGCTTCATCACGCTGTCCTCCCGTCTGACCGGGACGGCCGCCGGCGATCTCGACCGGGACGCCGGCGAGGCCTTGCTGGCGGGGTTCACAGCAGCGGGCCACGGCGCCGCGCTGGAGCGACTTTCCGTTGATCACTCGTCCGACCCCGATCTGGCGGACGCCGTCGTGGCGGCCTGGTATTCGGGCGTGGTCGGCACAGGCACGGGGGACGTCGTTGCCACGTTCAACGCCGCCCTGGTCTGGAACGCCCTGAGCTTCACCAAGCCCTTCGCCAATTGTGGCGGCGAGACCGGTTACTGGTCGCAGCCCCCGGCCGGGTGATGCGGAGCGTGTGATGGCCGACATCGAGGCCGACCTGGTCATCGTCGGATCCGGCATCGCCGGCGCGCTCGTCGCCGTAAGGCTGGCGGCGTCAGGAGCGCGGGTGGCAATCCTGGAGGCCGGTTCCCGGCCCGACCGCACGGATGCCGTGGACCGGTACTGGAAGGCGCTCGCCAAGATACCGGAGTCCCCCTACCCGCCCGTGCCACAGGCCATGCATCCGGTCTCGGACAACCTGGACTTCTGGTACCGGCAGACCGGGCCCGACAAGTTCGCGAGCACCTACATCAAGGTGGTCGGCGGCACGACGTGGCACTGGCTCGGAACCTGCCTTCGGCTCTTGCCGTCAGACTTCCGCCTGAGGAGTCTCTACGGGCAGGGGGTCGATTGGCCGATCTCCTATGAAGACCTCGAACCGTTCTATGCGGCGGCCGAGGCCGAGATCGGCGTCTCGGGCGACAGCGGGGAGGCACTGGGGTCGCCGCGCAGGTCGGGCTACCCGATGCCGCCGATCCCGCAGACCTTCCTCGACAGGACCTACGCTGCCGCGCTGGCCGGCACGGGCTATGAGGTTCGCGCAACCCCGCAGGGGCGCAACTCCGTGTGGCGGGACGAGCGCATGGCGTGCTGCGGAAACGCGAGCTGCATCCCCGTCTGTCCCGTGCAGGCCAAGTATGATGCCACGGTCCACGTCGACAGGGCCGTCGCCGCGGGAGCCAGGCTGTTCGAACGGACGACCGCCGTCGCTGTCGAGCTCGGTCCGGACCGGCAGGTCTCCGCCGTCCGGTTTCGCCGGTGGGACAACAGCGAGGGTCGCGCGACAGGCAAGGTCTTCGTCATCGCGGCGCACGCCATCGAAGGGCCGCGTCTGCTGCTTGCCTCGCGCAGCGAGGCCGCGCCGAACGGGGTCGCGAACGGCTCGGATCAGGTCGGCCGCAACCTGATGGATCACCCGACCCAGCTGTCATGGGCGCTGTCGGCGACACCCGTGTATCCCTACCGCGGCCCGCTGTCCACGTCCGGGATCGAGAACCTCCGAGACGGGACCTTTCGCAGGGAGCGTGGCGCGTTCCGCATCGAGATCGGCAATGACGGCTGGTCGTGGCCGACGGGCGCGCCGATTTCCACCGCGTCGGAGCTGGCCATGACCGGACTGCGCGGCAAGGCTCTCGACGATGCGCTGCGCGACCGGTGCTCCCGTCACATCCGCCTCGCGTCCCTCGTGGAACAGCCGCCCGACCCCGAGAACCGGGTGACGCTCGATCCAGCCGAAAGGGATGTCTACGGGGTTCCCCTGCCGCGCATCGCCTACCGCATCGACGCCTACACGAAGGCGGGGTTTGCGGCCTCGGTCGCCGCCCATGGCGAGATCTTCGCCCGCCTGAATGCGACCCAGGTGCAGCACAGCCCCCAAGCGCAGGGTGCCGGACATATCATCGGGACGGCCCGCATGGGCGATGACCCCGGCTCATCCGTGGTCGACCGAGACCTGCGCAGCCATGAGCACCCCAATCTGTTCGTCGTCGGCTCGGCCGTCTTCCCCACCTCCGCCACGGCAAACCCGACGCTCACGATCGCGGCGCTCAGCCTTCGGGCAGCGGGCACGATCGCCGGCGCATTGAAGACCTGAGACGCGAGTCCAGGATGCTCCGCGGCGGGGCGCCTCGGCCCGCCGCGGTTCGCCCGGGCTATGCCGTCACGACCACCTTTCCGACGACGCCGCCCTTCTCCATAAGGCCTAGCGCCTCCCGAGCGTCCGGGAGAGAGAAGACTTTCGCGATCACCGGCTGCAACGTTCCCTCGAGGGCCCACTGCGCCAGCAGTGCCAGGCGCTCGCGGCTTGGCTTCGCCATCAGCGGCCGATGCTTGCGGTTGCGGAACAGGTTCCCCAGGGCGGAGCCGATCACCACGGGAATGCTGGGCGATGGCTCCACCAGCACGCCACGCGGTGCAAGCAGCCCCTGCCCCTTCGCAAAGGGCATCGCGCCGGAGGCATCCAGGATCAGGTCGAACGGGCCCTGGAGGCTCGCGCCGTCCGGCTTGCGGTAGTCGAGAACGACGTCGGCGCCAGCCGCCACCATCGCAGACAGCCCGTTGGCGCCCGCGACGGCAGTGACGTGGCCTCCGAGCCGCTTGGCGATGGCGATGGCGAACAGCCCGACCGCGCCCGACCCGCCGTGCACGAGCACGCGACCGCCACGCTGCAGGCGTCCGAGGTCCCGGACGGCGGTGAGCGCCGCATTGCCGGCGACGGGCAGCGTCGCCGCCTGCTCGAAGGTGAGCCCTGCCGGCTTGGCGGCGAGCTGCGCGGCGGGAACGTTGACCGCGTCTGCGAAGGCGCCTCCGACAAACGGATCGACCGCCCCGAAGACCTCATCGCCGACCCGGAAGTCCGTAACGCCGTGCCCAAGCGCCTTCACGGTCCCCGCCACGTCAGCACCGGGGATCTTGGGAAACGTCTTTCGGACGAGAACACCCATTCTGCCAGCGCGCACTCTGTTGTCGATCACGTTCACCGTGCTCGCGCGCATGGACACGAGAACCTGCCCTGGCCCTGGCTTGGGCTCGGGCGCCTCGGCGAGATGCAGCACCTCCAACGTGCCGAAGCGATCATAGGACAGGGCTCTCATGGGACGGCGCTCCTCTAAAGAGACAGCGGACCTCTGGAATGATCCCGAGCGGTCGACAGCCAGGAACGTGGCATCGTTCGCCAAGGGCTTCTAGTTTGGTCCATGGGAACAGATTGTTCTCGGCCAGGAACAACACGCATGCCAAGCGGCTCGAAGCTGTCTACCGTCGACCTCAGGCTGTTCGCCGCCGTCGCGGATCTCGGCGGCATCACCCCGGCGGCGAGGAAGCTCGGCCTCGCGAAGTCGGTGGTCAGCCGGGACCTCGCCGCCCTGGAAGCGAGGCTCGGGACGCGGCTTGTCCAGCGGACGACGCGCAAAGTCTCCCTGACCGACACGGGCGAGTTGCTCGCCACCTATGCGCGCCGCGTCGTGGAGGAAATGGACGATGCGGAGGCGGCGATCGAGGCGACCCGCGAGACCCCGCGCGGCGTCCTGAAGGTGTCCCTGCCCTTCTCGATCCTGCGCTACGTGCTGGTTCCGAGGCTCGCCGATTTCCGGAATCGCTATCCCGAGGTCCGCCTCGCGCTGGACGCCTCGATGCGCCGCGTGGATCTCGTCGAAGAAGGCGTCGACGTCGCCATCCGGACGGGCGACCTGTCCGATTCCAGCCTGGTGGCGCGCCAACTCGCGGTCATGCCTTTCGCGCTCGTCGCCGCTCGATCCTACCTGGAGCGCTTCGGCCGGCCGGGGGCGCCGCAGGACCTTCGGGAGCACCAGATCCTGCGCCTGGGTCCCTCCGTCGAGCCGGAAGTCTGGACCCTGACGGATGGGGACGGCCGCCCGCACCAGGTCCGCGTGGAGGCAAGCATCGCGTTGCACGACCCCAGCCTTCTGCTGGATCTGGCCGCGCAGGGCCTCGGCGTCGCCCCGATCCCGCTCATCTATGCGCGGCAGGCCATCGAGGCGGGCAATGTGGAGCGGGTGCTCCCGACGTTCAGCAAGGGCACGGCGCCGATCCACGCCCTCTACCCCTCACGGCGCATCCTTGCGCCCAAGGTGCGCGCCTTCGTCGATTTCGCAGCCGAAGCAATGGCCTGCGCGCTGGGGGCGGATCGCGGAGCGGCGGAAGGCACGGATGGTCGCCCGGGTCACTCCTAGGCAATCATCGCGGGCGCGGCGGGTACCTCCGCGTCCCCCAGCATGCTTCGTTCCTGTCCAGACCAGGCCAGCCCGGACCGGGAGGAGGTGACGGAGCCGGATCCAGCCGTTCTCCACGCATCGCCCGGAGGGTTTCTGCCATCCGGTCCAGGACCGTGGACCCGTCAGGAAATCGCCGTCGGCTCAAGTCGGACGCGCCACAGCCCGCCTGGCCGCGCCGCCCCCTTTCCCTGCCGGGTGGTCATGGGTGTGCCGGGTCGGCCTGCGGGCTTTCGAAGGGTTCGGTCCTGTGCGTCGTCCTGTCCGCGTAGAGGCTGTCGATCTCGCTGGTGCTCAGGCCCAGCAGCGTCGAGAGGATGTTCGTCGTGTCCTCTCCGATGGCGCCCGTGCCGCGCCAGATCCGACCGGGGGTGAGCGACATCTTCGGGACAACGCCGAACACGCGCACCGGGACACCCGATTG
>JAESFG010000673.1_pt1 | contig 11678 bp, 12 predicted proteins | sample 9269371 | NCBI WGS metagenome assembly JAESFG01 (sample SAMN14506227, study PRJNA617093) | algae metagenome | isolation source: Aetokthonos hydrillicola CCALA 1050 (B3-Florida) and co-occurring... | place: USA: South Carolina | collected 2013-01-01 | reverse complement strand
GCCACCTGAACTTTAGCGAGTTTGGCAGTTACCGCATTGCCAAACAAAACCACAAGCTGGATGAATGCATTGAAATGATACATGAAGCAGAAATGCCGTTGGCCTCGTACACCTGGCTTCATGGCGATGCCAAACTAACACTATCGCAACAGCAGGCCATTATTGCCTGGTGCTCCGCCATAAAGGATACACTTAAAGCTACTTACCCCGCTGATAGCCTGGTACTGCCAAAAAGACGATAAGCCACCGCATCTGCAGGCAGAACAATATCTTTGCGGCATGCAAATAAAATCTGCAAAATACCTGATATCGGCACCGGGTTACGATAAATGCCCCAAACCCGATAAACCGGAATATGCATTCATAGGCAGGAGCAATGTGGGCAAGTCATCGCTCATCAACATGCTGGTTAACCAGAAAAATCTGGCCAAAACCTCGGCCCAGCCGGGTAAAACACAACTCATCAACCATTTTGTGGTAAACGATAGCTGGTACCTGGTAGACTTACCGGGCTATGGCTATGCACGTATATCGCAAAGCAGCCGCCGCCGCTGGGAGCAAATGATTGAAAACTACCTGCGTAAAAGGGAAAACCTGGTAAACGTTTTTGTACTGATTGATGCCCGCCATGAACCCCAAAAAATTGACCTGGAATTTGTAAACAAACTGGGCGAATGGGGTGTACCCTTTACCCTGGTATTTACCAAGGCCGATAAAGAAAAGCCGGGCGTGGTGCAACGCAACGAAAAACAGTTCCTGGAAAAAATGCGGGAAAGCTGGCAGTTTTTGCCCCAAAGCTTTGTTACCAGTGCCGAAAAGAAACAGGGCAGGGATGAGGTGCTGCAGTTTATACACCAATGCAACCTAAACATAGAGAAGCCTGAATAGGTTACATTCGCCGGCATTCACCGGCTTTTTTATTTCAATACCATAAAAGACATTTCATGAATATACTGATACTGGGCAGTGGCGGCAGGGAGCATGCACTGGCCTGGAAAATACAGCAAAGCCACCATTGCGACCACTTATTTATTGCACCCGGTAACCCCGGCACCGCAACCCTGGGCACCAATGTAGACATACACGTAAACGACTTTGAAAAAATTAAACTGTTTTGCATAGACCATAAGGTTGAACTGCTGGTGGTAGGCCCTGAAGATCCACTGGTTAAAGGCATTTACGATTATTTTGAGGCATACAACAACACCCTGGATAAACCCAATAACCGCATTATAGTAGTAGGCCCATCTGCCCAGGCCGCCCAGCTAGAGGGCAGCAAGGCTTTTTCTAAACAGTTTATGCAAAGGCATAACATACCTACCGCCGCTTATGCCGAGTTTACCCGCAACAACTACGAAGATGGTATGGCCTATATAGCCAAACACTCTGTACCCGTTGTGTTAAAAGCCGATGGACTGGCAGCTGGCAAAGGCGTGGTTATAAGCCATGCCCACGACGAAGCCCTGAAGGCGTTTGAAGACATGATCATCAACAACCAGTTTGGGGCAGCATCGCACAAAGTGGTGATTGAAGAATTTTTAATGGGCATAGAAGTAAGTGTGTTTGTACTTACCGATGGTAAAGACTATCAGGTAATTGGCCACGCCAAAGATTATAAACGCATTGGTGTTGGCGATACCGGCCTCAACACCGGCGGCATGGGCTGCGTTAGCCCGGTGCCTTTTATGGGTGATGCTTTTATGCAAAAGGTAGAAACCAAAATTATTCAGCCCACCATACAGGGCTTGCAGCAGGAAGGCCTGGTGTACAATGGCTTTATCTTTTTTGGCCTGATGAACGTTGCCGGCGAACCTTTTGTAATTGAATACAACTGCCGTATGGGCGACCCCGAAACCGAAGTGGTGATGCCCCGCCTGGAAACAGACCTGGTAAGCCTTTTTGCCGCTATGGACAACGGTACCCTGGCCGATGCCAATATTGAATACGACAACAGAAGCTGTGCTACCATTGTGGCCGTTAGCGGCGGCTACCCCGGCGATTATGCCAAAGGCAAAACCATACAACTGCCGGCTACCGTTACCAAAGATTCAGTAATTTTTCATGCAGGTACCCAACTGGCACCAGATGGTACCCTGGTTACCAATGGTGGCCGCGTGCTGGCTGTTACCAGCTTTGGTGCTGATATTACCCACGCCGTAAGAACATCCCACGAAGTATTGGAACAAACCAGCTTTGATGGCATGTATTACCGCGAAGACATAGGCTACGAATTTGAAGGTTTGTAAACCCATGCGTATTGCTTTTGACATTACTGCGTCATATACCGTTCCTGCGGGCTGTATTGTTGTATAGCCTTACTGCCTTTGGCGGCCCGCAGGGGCATTATGGTATGATGATGAAAACCTTTGTAAACGGCCGTAAAGATGTAACCGAGGCAGAGCTGATAGACTTTATGGCTTTTTGCAACATGCTGCCCGGTGCCTCTTCTACACAAACGGTTACACTTATTGGCTATAAGCGTGGCGGTGTTTGGCTGGGCCTGCTTACCCTGTTGGTATGGATTACCCCCGCCTGCTGCATTATGGGTGGCCTTTCTTTTTTGCTCAATTACTTTAACCGGCAGGCCATTAACCCCAAGCTGTTTCAGTTTGTGCAGCCCATGGCCATTGGTTTTATTGCATTCTCTGCCTTTAAAATGTTCAGGCTTACCATTAGCAACACCATTACAAGGGCAATATTGGCCATAGCCGCACTCATTACATTTATTGGCTTTAAAACACCCTGGATATTTCCTGCCGTAATTGTAGCAGCCGGTATTGCCACCAATTTCAGCAGTAAACGCATACCGCAAAAAGGCATACCACCTAAAAAAATACGCTGGGGCAACATACTCATCTTCCTGGCATTGTTTGGTATAACCGGCTACCTGTCCGAAACGGCCACACAGCAAAAATGGCCATCCCGCAAAGCCCTTAACCTGTTTGAAAACAATTACCGTTTTGGCAGCCTGGTATTTGGCGGCGGCGATGTGCTAATGCCCATGATGTACGAGCAGTACGTGGTACGCCCGGGCACCAAACGCGTGCAGCAAACCAAAAGGGATGTATTAAAAATGTCTCGTGCCGAGTTTTTAACAGGCTCGGGCATGGTGCGTGCCATACCCGGCCCCGTATTTAGCATAGGGGCTTTTACAGGTGGCATGGTTATGCAAAACGAAACCAAAGCCATGCAGTTGCTGGGCTGTGTGTTGGGTGGCATTGGTATTTTTTTGCCCAGTGCATTGCTGGTACTTTTCTTTTTTCCGGTGTGGCATAACCTTAAGCGGTATGCCGTTATCTACCGCTCGCTCGAGGGTATAAACGCCGCCGTTACCGGCATTATGGCCGGTGCCATATTGTACCTTTTAAAAGATTTGCTGTGGGTACATGGCAACATTTTTTCCTTTACCGCCCTGGCCGATATGGTGATTATTACAGGCACATTTGTACTGCTTACCTACACCAAAATACCCGCACCGGTAGTGGTTATCGTATGCCTTTTGCTGGGTTGGCTTATGCCTTAATATGTACTGTTTAAACGGGTTGGCGGTGCCTGCTTTTTTTTAATACCGGCATTTGTTTTTCATGGCAGCATCGTTGCGTCGCAATCACTTCATCTGCAAACCAATGGGCGGCTGCAGGGTTTAGTTGTAACACTGTATTGCGGTATAATGCTGTTGTAGGTGTATGCGGCTTTGCCGGGCTTTGTTATACAGCCCATGGGCTGCGGGATAGGAGTGGATACCCCGCAGTGGCCGCTACTGAAAGTGCGGCCGCGAGGAGTAGCAACGGATAGCCCGTACTGCTGTTGAATTGTTTTGCTAAAGTTGCTGGCCCCAAGCTATTGCAGCCTGGGTTTCCAGGCTACTTCGGGCACCTGCAGCAGGTGGCCTATGTAGCGTGCCAGCACAAAAAGATAATCGCTAAGGCGGTTAAGGTATTTGATTACCAGGGGGTCTATAAACAGGTCTTCCTGCTGCATGTGTACACAAATACGCTCGGCACGGCGGCAAACGCAGCGGGCTATGTGTGCGGTAGAAACGGCGGCATGGCCACCGGGCAGTATAAAGCTTTTCATTACCGGCAGCGTGTTGTTCATGTGGTCTATCTGCTGCTCCAGCCACTGTATATCGCTTTCTTTCAGGTCGGGTATTTTCATCAGCGGCTCCTTGTCGGGGTCAACCGCCAGCGATGAGCCAATGGTAAAAAGCCTGTCCTGAATTTCCTTCAGGGCTGTTTTTTCGGCGGGTGTTTGCAGGTAATCGCCCAGCAGGCCAATAAACGAGTTCAGTTCATCTATGGTGCCATAGCTTTCTATGCGTATATGGCTTTTGGGCACTTTGGTGCCGCCAATCAGGCTGGTTTTGCCCAAGTCTCCGGTTTTTGTATAAATCTTGATGGCCACGTTTACAGTTTAAATTTTTTGCAAGTTAAAGCCGGGTTCTTTGCGGGTGTCGGTTTCCACAAGGCCGTCTCTAAGCCTTACCACGCGTTTGGCGTAGTTGGCAATATCTTCTTCGTGAGTAACCAGCACTACGGTGTTGCCAGCCTCTTGTATTTTACCAAATATTTCCATTACCTCTATAGATGTTTTGGTATCCAGGTTGCCGGTAGGTTCATCGGCCAGTAAAAGCGAGGGGTTGTTAACCAGGGCACGTGCAATGGCCACACGCTGTATCTGCCCACCGCTCAGCTCATTGCTTTTGTGGTGGCTGCGGTCTGCCAGGCCTACTTTTTTAAGGGCTTCCATGGCACGGTCTATACGTTCTTTTTTGCCAATGCCGGCATAAATAAGGGGCAGTGCCACGTTTTCGGCAGCAGTCATGCGGGGCAGCAGGTTAAACTGCTGAAACACGAAGCCAATTTCTTTGTTACGCACTTCGGCCAGGCTGTCGTCCGACATCTTGCTTACGTCTTGCCCGTTCAGCACATACTTACCGCCTGTGGGTGTATCCAGGCAGCCCAGGATGTTCATCAAAGTACTTTTGCCACTACCGCTAGGGCCCATAAGGGCCACGTATTCGTTACGGAATATGTCCAGCGATATGCCTTTTAAAACAGGTATGGCCTGGCTACCCATAAAATAGCTTTTACGTATTTCTTCCAGGTGTATGATGGACTTATTCATGTATAAGGCTTTAGGCTTTCTTAATCACTTTAGGCACTTTGATAAAAGCTCCGTCTTGTAAGGGGGCGTTCAGTAAAGCCTCTTCACGGCTTACGCTGCCCTGTTGCACGTCTTCCCGCAGTACGTTTACCGTATCGCCTACATGCAGCAGTGGCTGTGTGCCGGTGGTATCCAGTTCGTTCAGCTTTTCTACAAAGGCAATCATCTTTTGCAGGTCGGCCTGTACGGCAGGCAGCTCCTCATCGGTAAACTGCAGCCTTGCCAAATGGGCCAGGTTGCGTATCATATCGGGGGTTACTTGCATAGTCAAACAAAAATAGCTGAATAGCTTATAAACCGTGCAATAAGTTCACGGGCGGCAAGCGGGTTATGTGCAAGGTTTATTAAAGGGTATCAAGCTTTGGCAAAAGCATATATGCTACCACTGGTTTTGGTTGAATGTGCTATCGGCTAACAATTGCAGTGAAAAATTTTAAGGGATGGCTTATTGATGATGTAGCCGCTAACCTTTGGCAGTTGTTGCCTTATGTAATTTTATTAATCTCTATATGGCAGGCAGCGAAAAAAAGTAACAGGGATATCTTGTTTTTTGGGCAGATTTGTCTAATTTTTGGAACATTATTCCCGCTTGTGTAATAAAATTACAATGTTACAGGTCAACTTTGCGTTATACAAACGGGCCATTCTGGCTTCATTTACCACAACCGGCATAGCAACATGAAATCCCATAGTCCATTTAGAATTTACATAGTAGAAGATGATATCTGGTATAGTTCTATGCTGGAATATTACCTAAGCCTTAATCCTGATTACCAGGTAAAGAAATTTCATTCTGCCAAAGATTTTTTAGCTGCATTGCACGAAACCCCGGATGTGGTATCGTTGGATTATTCGCTGCCTGATATGAATGGCGATGACCTGCTTACACAAATTAAGGAGCTTAGCCCGGATAGTAAGGTGGTTATCATCTCTGGCCAGGAAGATGTGAAAGTGGCCATAGACTTGCTTAAGAAAGGTGCTTACGATTACATTGTAAAAGACGAAGACACCAAAGACAGGTTATGGAACACCATACAGCACCTGCGTGAAAACGCCGACCTGAAAAAGGAAATTGAAGTGCTGAAAGAAGAGGTAGCCCGTAAATACGATTTCAGCAAAACCATGATTGGCTCCAGCTATGTAATGAAACGCGTATTTACCCTTATTGAAAAAGCAGTTAAAACAAACATCACCGTATCTATTACCGGCGAAACGGGTACCGGTAAAGAGGTAGCCGCCAAATGCATACACTATAACTCTGAAAGGCGTAACCGCCCCTTTGTAGCGGTTAACGTAGCAGCCATACCCAAAGACCTGCTGGAAAGTGAATTGTTTGGCCACGAAAAAGGTGCTTTTACCGGTGCGGTTTCCAGGCGTATTGGTAAGTTTGAAGAAGCTTCTAAAGGCACTTTGTTTTTGGATGAAATTGGTGAAATGGACCTAAGCATGCAGGCCAAATTATTGCGTGCCCTGCAGGAACGCGAAATAACCCGCATTGGCAGCAACGAAGTGGTAAAGCTGGATGTACGCATTGTTGTGGCCACACACCGCAACCTGATAGACGAAGTAAAAAAAGGCAATTTTCGCGAAGACCTTTACTACCGCTTACTCGGCCTGCCCATACACCTGCCGCCATTACGCGACAGGGAGAACGACGTACTGCTGATTGCCAAACATTATATGGACGCGTTTTGCAAGGAAAACAAGCTGTCTGCCAAAAGCATATCTACCGATGCCAAAAAGAAACTGCTTAACCACGCTTTCCCCGGTAATATACGCGAACTTAAATCCATTATTGAACTGGCTACCGTAATGGCCGAAGGCAACGAGATACAGGCCGAACACCTCAACATTGTATCACAGAATGCACTGGAAAGTTTTGCCGTAAAAGATGCCACCCTGAAAGAGTTTACCATCAAGCTTTTACAGTATTACCTGGAGCAGTACAACTACGATGTAATGAAAGTGGCCAAAAAATTAGATGTAGGTAAGTCAACCATATACAGAATGATACAAAACAAAGAGTTACATGTAAACAAGAAGTTTTATGAAAACAATGAGATTTCTTAGTGTTTCTCATGGCGGGCAATCTATATTTGCGGCATAACTGGTAATGTAAGCACTGTATTCCCCATAACACCCGGTGGCTGCAATCCCTATTTTCTTACTATTAAATGTGGCTGTGAAAAATTCGCTTGGTAAAATAAAAGTATTACTGGCAGAAGACAACGAAGTAAACAAGCTGCTGGCTAAAAGCATTTTGCAGTATTGGGGCTTCGAGTTTAAAATTGCCCATACCGGCATTGAAGTGCTGGACATGCTGAATGCCGAAGACTTTGACGTAATACTCATGGACATTCAAATGCCCGAAAAAAGCGGCATAGAAGCAGCACAGGATATTAGAAACCTGGCCAACGAAACCAAACGCAACATACCCATTATAGCACTTACCGCCAATGCCCTACGCGGCGAAGAACTGAAGTACAAAGCCGCCGGTATGAACGAATACCTTACCAAGCCCTTTAAAGAAAAAGAACTGTACCAGGTAATAGAGCGTGTGCTTAATAAAAACGCCCGCTTTGGCGGCCGCTTTGCTACAGAAGAAGAAGGCACCACCGCAAAACCCTTGTACAGCATGGCCCTGGTTAGAGAAATTGCCCACGGCGATGAAGGCTTTGTAAAAAACCTGGCCAATATTTTCATTACCACCATACCCGATACCGCCCGCCAAATGCTGCAAGCCTGTAATGACAACCAGTTGGAGCAGGCCGCCAAACTGGCCCACAAACTCAAATCAACCATAGACACTATGCAGGTGGTATTGTTGAAAGAAGACATACGCACCATAGAAAACAACGCCAAAAACGGCGTGCCCGCCAACAGCCTTGTACCCCTGGCCCAAAAAACCGTAGCCGTGCTAGACGAAATTGCACTTGCCCTACGCGAAGAATTTTCCATAAACTAACCCTTGCCGCCCATCGTTTACCTACCGTTACACGCGGCTATGGTAAACTTTTTTTTAAAGGAGACCAATAGCATTCCTGCTGTTTGTTACCACAAAAAAATACAGCCCCAACAGCGTGTGGTTTTGACCAAAGCACTGAACGCCAGCAAGCCTTTGATGGCCAAGCTTTCCGCTTAAAATAAGCGTTTATCCTGCCGTTTCAATTACATTTGTCGCAAAACGATACTTATGTCAGATCAACAGCAGCAACCCAACCAACTAAACATAGAGATTACCGAAGAAGTGGCAGAAGGTACGTATGCCAACCTGGCCATTATTACCCATAGCCATGCCGAGTTTGTACTGGATTTTGTAAACGTAATGCCCGGTACACCCAAAAGCAAAGTAAAATCAAGGCTGATACTTACGCCCATGCATGCCAAACGTTTTATGAAGGCACTTATTGAAAACATTGACCGCTACGAAGTTGCCAATGGCACCATTCAAGACCTGGAGCAAATTGAAATACCCATGAACTTTGGCGGCCCTACCGCACAGGCTTAATGCCTACAGCAGCCCTTCATCGGCAAAGCTGAAATAGCCTTCGTGACTTACAATAATGTGGTCTAATACGGCAATGTCAAAATAGCGGGCAGCTTCTTTTATTTTATAGGTCAGCTCTTCATCCTGGCGGCTGGGTTTTAAACTGCCGCTGGGGTGGTTGTGCGATAGTATAACGGAAGTGGCATCATGCTCTAACGCTTTTTTTAAAATAATGCGTGGGTCTGCCACGGTGCCGGTAATGCCGCCCTGGCTAATTACCTCGTGGTGTAATATTTTGTTACTCCTGTTCAGGTACACCACCACAAACAATTCATGTGTTTTGTATTGCAGGCGGGCACGTAAAAAATCGGCCACGTCTTTACTGCTTAAAACGGCGGTACGCTTTACCTGTAAGGCCTGGCGGCGTATGCCCAGCTCCAGGGCGGCAGCAATGGTAATGGCTTTGGCGGGGCCCAGGCCTTTTACTTTCAGCTTCACCATTTCTTTAACGCTTAGCTTAGCCAGTTGCTGCAGGTTGTTACCGGTTTTGGCCAGCAGCTCTTTGGCCAGGTCTACCGCGGTTTTGTGTTGTGTGCCGTTGTTGATAAGTATTGCCAGCAATTCAGAATCGCTTAATTGTTCGGCACCTTTCAGCATCAGCTTTTCGCGGGGCCTGTCGTCTTCGCTCCAGGATTTAATTCCGGCCATTGGTTTGAGTTTTAAGGTTTCCCAAAAAATGGCGTTTACACAGGCAGGCAGCAGCAGTACTTGCTGGTACCTGCAAAAATAAGGGGCGGTATAGCAGTAACAAGCCTTACGGGCGTATTTATACCTAACCGCTGCTAAAGTATAAATGCCCATACTACCATTGCACGCCCTACCTTTGCCCCCGATTATGAGCAGTGACCAGCAAAAGAAAAAGGTTTTTGATTTGTCGTTATTGGGGCGGGTATTCTTTTTTGTAAGGCCTTGCCGCCATTTTTTTTACACCAGCATTGTGCTGGCTATTGTAATGGCCATTTTTGCCCCCATACGTCCATACCTTATACAGTTAACCGTTGATAAAGCTACCGGCCGTAACGTACATATACCCGGCTGGCTAAATACCGTATTGTTTGATAACGACTGGAGCGATGTAAAACGTTTTGTAATTGCCGTAACCCTTTTCCAGGTAGTGTTTTTAATGGTGGAAACAGCCGTACGTTTTTCGTTTACCTACATTACTGCCAGGCTGGGCCAAAGCGTGGTAAAAGACCTGCGGGTAACGGTTTTTAATAAAGTCATTCACCTTAACCTACGCCAGTTTGATACAACACCCATTGGTACGCTTACCACCCGCACCATCAACGATATTGAAAGCATCAACGATATTTTCAGCGATGGCCTGATACCCATTGTGGCAGACCTGCTTACCATCATCATTACCCTGGCTACCATGTTTTGGATAGACTGGCGGCTAACGCTGATCAGTCTTATACCTTTTCCGTTTTTGATTTTGGCTACCTATTATTTTAAAGAGAGTGTAAACAAGAGTTTCCTGCGTGTACGCAATGCCATTGCACAGCTCAATGCTTTTGTGCAGGAGCATATTACCGGCATGCATGTGGTACAGGCTTTTGCATCAGAAGGGCGTGAGTCTGCCAAGTTTCGCAGCATCAACAAAGAACATCGCGATGCCAACATCAAAGCCATTTTTGCCTACAGTGTTTTTTTTCCGGTGGTAGAGCTGGTATTGGCCGTTAGCACCGCATTGATTGTTTGGCAGGTGGCCAACCTGGCCTTATCGCATACCGGCGAGCACATCAACTTTTCGGGTAAGATTGTGGCCTTCATCATGTTCATGAACCAGATATTCAGGCCGCTGCGTATGATAGCCGATAAGTTTAATGTACTGCAAATGGGCATGATTGCCGCCGAACGGGTGTTTAAAGTGCTGGATAATACAGACAACACGCCCGGCTACGATAACCAGCTTTTAAGGCCCGACCACCGCTTAACAGGCTCTATAGGGTTTAACAAAGTATGGTTTGCTTATACCAATGAACACTATGTGCTAAAAGACATCAGCTTTCAGGTAAAAGCCGGCGAAACCGTTGCCCTGGTGGGCCATACTGGTAGCGGCAAAACATCCATCATCAGTTTGCTGAACCGTTTATACCCTATACAAAAAGGCACCATCCAAATAGATGGCCGCAACATTGAAGAATACCATATTGAAGCCTTACGCAGCAATATTGGCGTGGTATTGCAGGATGTGTTTTTGTTCTCCGGATCTGTGATGGACAATATAACGCTGCGTAACAGCAACATTAGCCGCGAGCAGGCCATTGAAGCTGCCAGGCTTATTGGTGTGCACGATTTTATTATGCAACTGCCCGGCGGTTACGACTACCATGTAATGGAACGTGGCAGCACCTTGAGCCTGGGCCAGCGGCAACTGATTTCGTTTATACGTGCATTGTTGTACAACCCCGCCATATTGATACTGGATGAAGCTACCTCTAGCATTGATACCGAAAGCGAACAACTGATACAACACGCCATAGATACACTGGTAACCGGCCGTACGGCTGTAGTAATTGCCCACCGTTTGTCTACCATACGCAAGGCCAATAAAATTATTGTGCTAGACAAAGGCGAGATCAAAGAGCAAGGCACCCACGAGGCCTTGCTGGCACTCAACGGCCATTATGCCAAACTGCATGCCATGCAAACCGAAGCCGCTGCAAATACCGTTTTGTAACAACCCATACCCGCTGCCATTGTTACCCGCTACTGTTTTTGGTAACCAGCAGCAGAAATGCTATTGGGCACCTGTTGCGTCGCACACTTGTGCGGCAGAGCCGTGTTTGAGGTTTAATGTTTAAGGTTGCTTGTGTGTGTAAAGTACCCTTGAGTTGTAAACAACCTTAAACTTTAAACATTAAACTTTAAACCCTTCAGATGCCCAAAGCATCTGAAGTACAAGTGTGCGACGCAAGGGACGATCCATCTGTGTTACCATTGCTGGTCTCCTAAAAAAAGG
>JAESFG010000672.1_pt1 | contig 11717 bp, 12 predicted proteins | sample 9269371 | NCBI WGS metagenome assembly JAESFG01 (sample SAMN14506227, study PRJNA617093) | algae metagenome | isolation source: Aetokthonos hydrillicola CCALA 1050 (B3-Florida) and co-occurring... | place: USA: South Carolina | collected 2013-01-01 | reverse complement strand
CCATTGCAGAAGCCAGGGAAAAAGGCGACCTGAAAGAAAACGCCGAATACGACAGTGCCAAAGAAGCCCAGGGTATGCTGGAAGCCAGGATTAAACAACTGGAGGGTGTGATTGCTACTGCCAAAATAGTAGATACCAACTCCATTGATACCAGCCGCGTTAGCATACTTACCAAAGTAACCATAACCAACGTAGCCAATAAAAAAACGGTAACGTATCAAATTGTGGGCGAAAAAGAAGCCGACCTGAAAGCAGGTAAAATCTCCGCATCTTCCCCCATTGGTAAAGGCCTTATGGGCAAACAGGTAGGCGAAGTTGCCGAAGTGCAGGCACCTACCGGCGTTATCAAATTTAAAGTAGAAGGCATTACCGTATAAACCGTTTACGCGTAAACACTTATTTTAGTCCTGCCCAAAAGGCAGGACTTTCTTTTACCATCAAAGCCATTTACCATGACCCTATTTTCCAAGATTATTGCCGGTGAAATACCCTCGTACAAAATTGCCGAGAACGACCTGTTTTTTGCCTTTCTGGACATATTTCCCGTGGCTTACGGGCATACGCTGGTAATACCCAAGGTGGAAACGGATAAGCTGTTTGACCTGGACGATGCTTACTTATCTGGCATACTGGTGTTTGCCAAACCCATTGCCCAGGCCATACAACAGGCATACCCCTGTAACCGTGTAAACATCATTACCGTTGGGCTGGAGGTACCGCATACACACATACACCTGCTGCCCACCAACACCACCCACGATATGAACCTGCTAAACCCCAAATTAAAACTGAGCCCAGATGAACTGAAAGCAGTACAGCAGAACATTGTACAATACCTGTAATGCGGGAAAGCTGCATAGCATTGTTGCCGTACAAGTGTGCGACGCAACCGGTGCTGCATAGCATTACTACTGCCGGTGCCTAAAAAAAAATAGCGTGTAACACCCTTAATGGGTTGCACAAAAAAGCGGCTGCCTTGTACAAGACAGCCGCTTTTGTTATAAGTAGGTTGGTGGAGGGGTTATTCGTCGTCTCCGCCGGTGCCTTTGCCAAAGCGTTTGATGATGCCACGGCCACTTTCGCGGATGAAGGACACGATTTCGTCACGCTCGTCACTTGCCGGCAGTTCTTCCTCTATGTATTCCAGTGCCTGGGAGGTATTCATGCCTTTGTTGTAAATGAAGCGGTAAATATCCAGTATGTGGTTGATTTGCTGGTTGGTAAAGCCCCTGCGTTTAAGGCCTACGCTGTTTACGCCACCGTAGCTTAAAGGTGTTCTTACCGCTTTAATGTAGGGGGGCACGTCTTTGCTTACCAGGCTACCGCCGCCAATGTAGGCATGCTGGCCAATTTTTACAAACTGGTGTATGGCACAAACGCCGGCAATAATGGCCCAGTCGCCCATGGTAACGTGGCCGGCCATTTGCGAGTTGTTGCTCATGATGCAATTGCTGCCTACCAGGCAATCGTGTGCAATGTGGCTGTAAGCCATAATAAGGCAGTTGTTGCCTACCACGGTTTTGCCTCTTTCCTCGGTACCGCGGTTAATGGTTACAAACTCGCGTATGGTGGTATTGTCGCCAATTACGGCTGTGGTTTTTTCGCCGGCAAATTTTAGGTCTTGCGGTATGGCACCCAGCACCGCACCGGGAAAGATGCGACAGTTTTTGCCAATGCGGGTACCATCCATAATGGTAACATTGCTGCCAATCCAGGTGCCTTCGCCTATTTGTACATCGCCGTGAATAACTGTAAAGGGGTCAATTTTTACATTAGGGGCAATCTTGGCATTAGGATCAATGTAAGTGTAGGGATGTGTCATCCTTTTTGTTGGTTTATTTGCCGCTAATGTTTGCATAAAGTGCACTAGTGGCATTAAAAGTATGCCCGAAACGCTTCAGGCAGGGTAAAATTAAAATTATTAAGGAGATTTTATAAATCAGGGGCGTTTAACCACCTGAGCTACCAGATCTGCCTCTGTTGCTACTTTGCCGCCTACGTAAACCGTTCCTTTCATTTCACAGATACCGCGGCGTATGGGGCCCGACAGTTCCATTTTAAGCAGCATGGTATCGCCGGGCCTTACCATTTGCTTGAATTTACAGTTGTCTATTTTAAGAAAATAGGTATCGTACTGGCCTTCGGGCATGGCATTGATGCACAGTATGCCGCCGGTTTGTGCCAGGGCCTCAATTTGCAAAACGCCGGGCATTACCGGGTTGCCGGGAAAATGGCCGGGGAAAAACCATTCGTTGTACGACACGTTTTTAACGCCTACAATGTAGGTGTCTGTCAATTCAATGATTTTATCTACTAGTAGGAACGGATGCCTGTGGGGCAGCGTCTTTTCAATCTGCTGCAGGTTGTACACGGGCGGCTGTGCGGGGTCGTACACAGGTACATCTTTAACGTGCCTGTTCTTTTTAATGTATTGCTTAATGCGTTTGGCAAATTCAATATTGGTGCTGTGGCCGGGCCTGTTGGCAATAATACGTGCCTTAATAGGGTAGCCAATCAAGGCTAGGTCGCCTATAACATCCAGCAATTTATGCCTGGCCGGTTCGTTGGGAAAACGCAGTTCCAGGTTGTTCAGGTAGCCTTCGCTTTTTACCTCAATGTTGTCGCGGTTAAAAGCTTTTGCCAGCCTGGCCATTTCGGCATCGGTAACAGGTTTGTCAACCACTACAATGGCATTGTTGATGTCGCCGCCTTTAATCAGGTCGTGCTCCAGCAGCATTTCCAGCTCGTGTAAAAAACAAAAAGTGCGGCAGGGGGCTATTTCAGTTTTGAAGTCTTTAATGCTTTTCAGTCCGGCGTGCTGTGTACCCAGTACAGGACTGTTAAAGTCAATCAACGTGGTAATCTGGTAATCCAGTGCAGGCAGGGCCACCATTTCCACGCGTTTGCCTTCATCGTACAGGTAAATGTTTTCGTCTATGCTGTACCAGGCTTTGGCGGCATCCTGTTCTGTTACGCCGGCTTCTTCTATCAGTTCAACAAAGGGTTCAGAGCTGCCGTCAATAATGGGTATTTCGGGGCCGTTCAGTTCAATCAATACATTGTCTACACCCATGCCTACCAGGGCGGCCAATACGTGTTCTACGGTGCTTACTTTGGCATCGCCCACCTGCAGTGTGGTGCCGCGGCTGGTATCGGTAACCAGGTCGCAATCTGCCTTAATAATGGGTTGGTTGGGCAGGTCTATACGCTGAAACTGTATGCCAAAGCCGGGCTTGGCGGGTTTAAGGGTCATATCTACCAAAACGCCGGTATGCAAACCGGTGCCACTAATGCTAATGTTATTACCCAGCGTATGTTGTTTGTCCGGGTTAAAAGTGTTGTCCATGCGATAAAAAAATTAATGCTCAGCCTATGTTAGCGAACAATGTAAACTACGTAAAATACCCGGCCCGTTACAGGAAGGGTGGGGTGAGCAGTGGTGTTTCATGGCATCGTCCCTTGCGTCGCACACTTGTACGGTAGTACTACTATGGGCTTATGGATGAAGGGATAGCCTGCTGCTTACCCAAAATAATCGGGCAAAAGTAAGTGATAGATGTCATATATGAGCCAGGCGGAGAGCGGAGAGCGGAATGCTAAACGCTGAATGCTGAATGCTCAATGCTGTACGCTGTATGCTCAATGCTGTAAGCTGAATGCTCAATGCTGAACGCAGAAAGCGAAGGCGGAGGTAAATGCTTTGCTTTTACACAGCCCCATCTTAATACCTCTACCACGGCAAAGGGGGCTTTACTGCGTTTAACGTTCAGCGTTTAGCATTCGGCTTTATGCATTCGGCTTCCAGCTGTTGATGCACTGGCAAAGAGCCTGAACTTCTTGTAGAGTATTGTAGGCATGCAGTACAATGCGTAGCCTTTCGGTGCCGGCTGGCACGGTGGGGTAAAGGATGGGCCTTACATCAAACCCCTGTTGCTGTAAATGGTCTGCCAGGCTTTTAACCTGTGCATTGCCCGGTACCACTACGCCTTGTATGGCTGTTTGGGAGGCAAGGCGGTTATAATGCAGCGGGTATTGCTGAAAAGCCTGCACCAACCGCTGCAGGTGCTGCCGCTGTACCTGCATGCCTGGAAACAGCTGGTAGCTTTGGCCAATAGCAGCAGCGGCATGGGGTGGCATAGCGGTAGAATAGATGAGGCTGCGGGCAAAATTGACCAGGTAATCTTTTAACAGTTGCGAACCCGCTATGGCGGCACCGTGGCAGCCGCAGGCCTTGCCGTAAGTATAAATACGGGCAAATAAGTTTTGGTGCAGTTGCAGGTGTTGTGCCAGCCCCTGGCCCTGGTGGCCCAGTACGCCTATGGCATGAGCCTCGTCTACAATAAGATGGGCATTGTATGTTGCAGCCAAAGCCACCAACTGTGGTAAAGGGGCCGTATCGCCATCCATGCTGAATACCGACTCTGTTACAATGAACACATTGCCGCCCGGGGCTAACTGTTGTAGCCGTTGCTGCAGGTGTTGCAGGTTGTTGTGTTCAAAAGCGTAGGATTGGGCAAAGCCCAGGCGTATACCATCGCGGATGGAGGCATGGCAGAGCTGATCGTACAGCACAGTATCGCCGCGTTGCAGCAGGGCAGAGAGCAGGCCCAGGTTGGCATCGTAACCGGAATTGAACAGCAGGGCTGCTTCTGCCTGGTGAAACTGTGCAATTTGTTCTTCTACCTGTTGTATAAGCGGGTAGTTGCCGGCCAGCAGCCTTGAACCGCTGCTGCCACTGGCATAATGCTGTGGCAATTGTATAAGCTGTTGCTGTGCAATGCCCAGGTAATCGTTAGAACAAAAGTCTGCACAGCCTGGTTGGGGTAACCGCAACTGGCGGTAAGCATCCTGCTGGCGGCGTTGCTTTAATTTGTGTTGTAGAAAATTCATAGCCCTGGTTGTACTAACCCGAAGTTGATGGGTGAAGGTACATCAATCAGGTATTTGTATTCAATTGCCCAATATGGTTACCTAAGATGAAGTGTGCGACGCAAGGGACGATGCCATGCTTGTTGCTGCTGGTCTCCTCCCCCAAAAAAGCTTAAGTAAACAGCGTGTTACGGTTTGCGAATGAGGAATACACCACCAATAACCAATAAAATGCCCAGCACTTTTTTGAAAGTGATGGGGTTGATGGGGGCACCCAGCCAGCCATAATGGTCTATGAGTAAAGCCAGTATTAACTGCCCGCCAATGATGAGGCTAAAGGTTAGCGATGCACCCAACTCGGGAATTAGAAAGGTGAGGCCGGCTACATAAAATGCACCAAAGAAACCGCCAATCCATATCCACCAGGGGTGCTGGCCAGCACTGGCAAAATTGATGTGCAGTTGTTTGGTAATCAGCAGGTACACCAACAGGGCAATAAGGCCTACGGCAAAAGAAACAAAAGCGGCAGATACGGGGTTGGCAGCCGTACGGGCCAGTTTACTGTTGATGGCTGCCTGAATGGGTAAAATAGCACCGGCTGCAAAAGCCAGTAACATATACAATAGGGCACCGGTTTTCATTGGCAAGTTTTTGCAAATATGCTAAAAAACAGCAACGCTCTTACAACATTTTGTATGCCGTTGCTGTTATTAAAACAGTACGATGAAGGGAAATGCATTTTGGCAGACACCAAAATGCCAAAGCAAAACAGTACGGCCTTTGCCAGCCTACCTGTTTTGCTTTTTTTATGCGGTTGTGTTTAGTACGTATAAACAACGTAGCCCCAGGGTTGTATTTCCCACAGTTCGTCTTTAAGGGGTTCTTGGGTACCCATAAATACATTGTAGGGGTTACCGTGCAGGCTTTTATCTGTAACCTGTACGGGTTGTGGCTTGTTACTAAGGTTAAGTATCACCAGTATTTTTTTGCCGTTTTTAGAGCGGGTGTAAGCGTACACCGCATCTTCATTGCCGGCTTTTACTTTGGTAAAGCTGGCATCTGCACTTAAGGCCGGGTTGGTGCTACGCAGGTTAAGTAGGGTTTTGTAAAAAGCCGCACGTTTGTATTGGCTAAAGCTGATGGTGTCTTTGTCAAAAAAGCGGATGGCCCTTAGCAAAGGCTCTTCCTGTCCGCTGTAAATTAAGGGTACGCTGCGGCCAATGGTTTGGGTAAGTACAGCAAACGGTGCATGAACGACACCCGGCATGGTTTCGTAGTCGGCTTTGTTCCAGGTATTTTCGTCGTGGTTGCTGGTAAAATACATGCGTAAGGCATTGGCCGTAAAAGTGCTGTTGTTTTTGGTAAGCACACTGTCAATGGCAAAAGCCTTGCGTTGGCCCGATGCCATTTGTTTCAGCATGGCAAAATCGCTCCAGGCATACGTGGCATCAAAGCCGGCTTCGTGTAAGGAAGGTTTGTCGCCTTCGGCCAGCATGAAAACGTATTTGTGTTTGCGTAAGGTGCTGATGCATTTTTTCCAAAAAGCGTCGGGAACTTCACCGGCCACATCGCAGCGAAAGCCGTCAATGTCCGACTGTTTCACCCAGTACAACATGCTGTTGATCATGCTGTCGGCCATGGCAGTGTTCTTATAATCCAGCTTGCGAACATCTGTCCAGTCAAAAGGGGCTATGAACTTGCCTGCACTGTCGCGTTCAAAAAAATCAGGATGTTTATCCAGCCAGTAGTTATCGGCACCTGTATGGTTGGCCACCCAGTCAATAATCACTTTAAAGCCCATGCTGTGGGCTTTGGCCACCAGGGCTTTCCAGTCTGCCAGTGTGCCGTATTCGGGGTTAACAGCGGTATAGTTGCTTATGGCGTAATAGCTGCCCAGGCTGCCTTTGCGGTCTTTAACGCTAATGGGGTTAATGGGCATAAACCATAAGGTTTGCACACCCATTTGTTTTAGGCGGGGCAGGTGTTTTTCAAATGCTTTAAAGTTGCCTTCGGGCGTGTATTGCCGTATGTTCACTTCGTAAATATTGCCCTGCATAATCCACGAGGGGTGGCCTTGTGTAATGGCGGGGGCAACTTTTTTGGTTTGGGCAAAACTGTAGTTCAACAGGCTGCAGCCGGTTAGGGCAACCGCAAGCAAAAAGCGTTGTAGCATGGCAATCTTTGTTTAGGCAGCAAACATAAGCACTTAATGTGTATAATTGACACATTAAGTAAATTATTTAGTCTCTGCCAGTTCCATTACAATCTGCCATTCTTCGTCTGTAACGGGTTGTACCGATAACCTGCCTAGGCGTACCAATGCCATATTGGCCAGGCGTTCATCATTTTTGATTTGTGCCAGTGATACCGGTTTCTTCAGTTTTTTGTGGGGTTTAAAATCTACTGCTACCCAGGCTTCTTCGGGTGTGGTGGGGTCTTGATAATGTTCTTTAACTACTTTGGCAATGCCCACAATTTCCAGCCCTTCGTTGCTGTGGTACCAAAAAGCCAGGTCGCCTTTTTTCATGGCTTTCAGGTTATTGCGGGCTGCATAGTTGCGAACGCCATCCCAAAAAGTCTGACCGTCTTTTTCAAACTGTTCCCAACTGTATTTAAAAGGTTCGGATTTGATTAACCAATAGGCCATACAATGAATTGTGAGTTGTGAATGATGAGTTGTGAATTATACGTTGTCTTGTTACACGTTAATGGTTTTGGCTTTTTTTTTGGGTGACCAGCTTTGGAACAAGCATGAAGCACCGGTTGCGTCGCACACTTGTACTGTTGGTTCCCTGGTTTGGCGTTTGAAGTTTGAGGTTTGAAGTTTGAGGTTTGAAGTTTGTTGACCCCTAATTACCCAATTAACCAATAAACCAATTAACTTCCTACCATCCGCTGGCCAGTACATCTGCCAGGTGCATTACTTTCAGGCCTTTGTGCTGGTACTCGTTACAGCCGTCAATGTGCATCAGGCAGCTCATGTCTGTACTAATCAGGTATTCGGCACCGGTAGCAACGGCATTGGTTACTTTCTGCTCGCCCATGGCCACGCTAATGGGTTCAAACTTTACGGCAAAAGTACCGCCAAAGCCACAGCAGGTTTCTACATCGTTCATCTCTACCAGTTCCAAACCTTTTACTTTGTTCAACAGCATGCGGGGCTCCTGTTTCAGCCCGCACTCGCGTAAAGCAGCACAGCTGTCGTGGTAAGTGGCTTTGCCTTCCAGTACGGCACCAAAGTCGTCCATGTTCAGCACTTTGATCAAAAACTCGCTAAACTCAAATATAGAAGAGGAGAGGGCTATTACATTGTTCTGGTCGCTGCTGTGTTCAAACAACTTGCTGTAATAGTTTCTTACAAAGCCTACACAGCTGGCACTGGGTGCAACTACGTAATCGCTGTCTTTAAAGTCGTCAATAAACTTACGGCATACATCCCGCGATTCGCCCCAAAAGCCGGCATTGAAGGCAGGCTGCCCGCAGCAGGTTTGGTTGGGGTTATAATGTACGGTGCATCCTGCCTTTTCCAGCACTTTAACCATGTTAAAAGCAACGGAAGGATACAACTGGTCTATAAAACAAGGCACAAAAATCTGTACAGTCATAGTACCTGCAAAGATGCGGGTAAAAAGTATTGCACAAAGCATAAGGCTTAACAGCCGTTTATGCTGTATGCACCATGCGTGAGGGATAGGAGCGGCTACCCCGCTGAAGGTTTTGTGCGATGGCCTTGTGGCGGAGTAATAGCGGATAGCCCGGCCCCGTGGCTGCATAAGGTATGACTGCATTAAAACGATGCCACGGGGGCACGCCCAAATAGTGAAAAAAAATTACGCAGGCATACGCATAAGCGAACGCAGGCTTTTAAGTCCCAGCTTTAAATGTGTAGCCGGTTACCTCAAACATTTTTTTGCAGGAAGCCATTGTAATGATTGCCAGCAGGCAAAGTGTTACAAGGCTTTTGTGAAAACGGAATTGCATAATGGTTTATTGAATGTTGCCGCTAAGCGTTAAAGAGTTGGTATTGGTACCCGATGCAAACCTGCCGATGGCAAATGTGCCAGCGCCTACGTTGCCAAAGCCCCATCCATACAGCCGGAAAGTAATAGTGGTGCCCGGTGCAATGTTTTGTAAGGCGGTTATGGAAGACAGGTCAATGGGGGCTTGGTCTACACCATCGGCTGTGCTGGTAAAAGCTATATCTGGCCCAATGGCTTTGAAGTTGATGCCGTCGAAGCTGTACATCCAGTTAAAGGCAGAGGCACCTGCCGAACTGCGTCTCAGGCGGTATGTTAAACCTGCAAAGGATAAAGACTTGCCGGTTGCTGCACTTACACTAAACTGGTAGTAGGCCTTATTGGTAATGGCATCGTCTTTTGTTACGGTAGTGGCAGTAATATTGGAAGAAAAACCCCTTGCTAATGCCGAGGGATTGTAACCGCTACCCCTTACCAGTACAGCTTGTGTGGTTTGTGGTGCTGTTGTTGTTGCACCGTAAGATGCTTCTGTGCCGGCTGTAAAAAAATACATAGCCTGTTTGTTCTTTCACGCTTTTAAAAAGCGATGTTACTTTTTGGGTGCCTTTGGTAAGGTGCAGTAGGGTATTGTTGGTTTGTGCGGTGGCTGTAAGGCTGCATAAAAAGGCAGTCCATACCAACAGCACATAACCATACCGCTTGCTTTGCAGTAATAAAGCAGTCATTGTAAAAACAGTTGTTTGAGGTTGCTAAACGCTTTGCCTAATGACCGCCACCCATACTGCAAGGGTGAAGCTTTTTACAAGAGGTAACAATTTGGAAACATTGGCCTGCCTTTGCCATGTGCAGGCTCACTAAACATCACACGCGGTTAGTGCAGGCTTTTCTTTTTATGTACATCAACTGTAGGAATACTATTGGGCGTCCCTTGCGTCGCACACTTGTACTGCAGATGCTATGGGCATCTGCAAGGTTTAAAGTCTAATGTCTAAGGTTTAAGGTTATTCCAAATCATAGCCTGTTGCAAGCATACGCACAACCTTAAACTTTAAACATTAAACCTTAAACAGGGCTCAGCCGCTGAAGTGTGCGACGCAACAGGTGCCCAATAGTATTCCCTATGCTGGTCTCCAAAAAAATGGTTTGCTACGCTAGCGTGTTATAAGTGTATGCCCCATTTGCAGGCAATAAAAAAGGGGCCGAAGCCCCTGGTATTAATTGTTGCGTGCCTTGTCTAAATAAGCGGTAATGCCGCCCTTTAAGTTGTAAAGGTTGTTAAAGCCAAACTTGTCTTCCAACTCGCGGATGGCTTTGGCACTGCGGCCACCCATTTTACAATGTACCACTACTTTTTTATTGCGGTCAATTTCGCTGGCATGCTGGCTAACCGTACCCAGCGGAATAAGCGTTGCACCTATGTTGGCGGCAGCATACTCCTCGGGTTCACGCACATCAATTACCTGTAGGTCCTCGCCACTGGATAGCCATTGGTCAAACTCGTCCACGGTAATTTCTTTAATGGGTTTTTCTACAGCCTTTACGCCGCAAAACTGTTCATAGTCTATCAACTGCGTAATGGCCGGTGTGTTGGGGTTTTTCTTAATGTTCAACACACGGGTTTCAAAACTCAGGGCATCAAACACAAAAAAGCGGCCGCTCAGGGTATCGCCAACGCCGGTAATTACTTTAATTACTTCGCTGGCCTGCAGGCTGCCAATAATGCCCGGCAATACGCCCAGCACACCACCTTCGGCACAACTGGGTACCAGCCCCGGCGGGGGCGGGGTAGGGTATAAGTCGCGGTAGTTAGGGCCATAGTTGCCATCGGCATCTTGATAGTTAAAAACGCTTACCTGCCCTTCAAACTGAAAAATGGAAGCATACACATTGGGCTTAACCAACAGCACGCTGGCATCGTTTACCAGGTAACGCGTAGGAAAGTTATCGGTACCATCGGCCACCACATCGTAATCCTTCAAAATATCCAATGCATTGTGCGAGGTAAACTGTGTGTTGTAGGTAACAATGTTGATGTGCGGGTTCAGTTGCTGCAGGCGTTGTTTGGCGGCTTCTACTTTGGGTTTGCCTACTTCGCTAACGCCAAACAATACCTGGCGTTGCAGGTTGCTGTCGTCTACCACGTCAAAATCAACAATGCCCAAAGTGCCTACACCGGCGGCTGCCAGGTACAACAGCAGCGGACTACCCAAACCGCCTGAGCCAATTACCAGTACTTTAGCGGCTTTCAGCTTTTGCTGGGCTTCCAGGCCAAACTCGGGTATAATGATGTGCCTGTTGTAACGGGCCAGTTCTGCCGGCGAAAAAGTGATGTTGTTGTAAGACATATCGGTTGCTGTAAAAGGGTTATGCAATACCGCCGGCAATGGCAGGGATGATGCTGATGATGGTTTCGGGCTTAACGGCGGTGGCACCTTGTTGCAGGTTGCGAATGTCGTCGTCGCCTACAAATATGTTCACAAAGCTGCGTATCTGGCCTTTATCGTCTACCAGGTGTTTTTTCAGGTCGGGAAAGTTGAGCGTAAGGTCTGCTATGGTTTGTTCAACGGTATTGCCATCAACACTCAACCTGGATTTGTTGTTGGTAAACTTGCGTAGCGGTGTAGGAATTACAATAGTGGGCATGTTGGTTTATTTTATGGGTTATTTGATGCGTATAGGTTTAAGCATAATGAAACTCGTGTACGGGTTCTTCTTCAAAATACCTGTCTTCGGTAAGCCGCCACGATTGCAGCGAGAAAAACTCGTTGTTGATAACCGCAATAATTACATAAGAAAAGAAAGGTTGTGCCGATAATCTGTCCTGCTCCGATGGTACAGAAGGGTGGTTGGGGTGCGAGTGGTACACGCCCA
>JAESFG010000671.1_pt1 | contig 11750 bp, 13 predicted proteins | sample 9269371 | NCBI WGS metagenome assembly JAESFG01 (sample SAMN14506227, study PRJNA617093) | algae metagenome | isolation source: Aetokthonos hydrillicola CCALA 1050 (B3-Florida) and co-occurring... | place: USA: South Carolina | collected 2013-01-01 | reverse complement strand
AAATGGCTCGCCAGAAGCGAGCGCACGTGGCTGCCCACGAGTTCCGACTGGAGCGTGTCTCCGCCGCGTGGCGGCAAGATCAGGAGCGCCGCCACGACGGCCATCGCGGCAAGCGAGGGTGCAAGGGCCCATCGCCCGAAGCGATCGAACAAGGCTGCGCCCGGAACGGGCTGTCGTGGCCGGCCAATGACCGCGTCCCGCCCCGCCTCTGCAGCCACCGCGCTGACCACACGCTTCCGCAAGGCGACGGGCGCGGCGAGGCGCAGTCCCGGGCCTGCCAAAGCCCGTCTGACCGAGCGCAGCTGCTCGACCCGGCGGGCACAGCCGGTGCACTGCGCGATATGGGCCTCGCAATCCACCGCATGCGCCACGTCGAGCTCGCCGTCGACGTAGAGGTTCAGGAGTGCCTCGCGCTCGCGACAGGGCGCGGCCCTCTCGGCTCCGCCGCTCATGACCCGCCTCCCCCCGCGACGGTGGATCGCCAGCGCGCGGCAAAGGCCATCCTGGCGCGGGAGAGACGCGACATCACCGTTCCCAGCGGAACCTCCAGGACGTCGGCGATCTCGCGGTAGGACAGGTCCTCCAGATCCCGCAGCACCAGGATCTCGCGTGCGTCCTCGGGCATGCCGTCCAGGATCGTCCGCACCGTCTCCGCCTCGCACGCGCGGACCAGCATCGCCTCCGGATCGGCGTCGTCGGCCGGCAACTCCGCACCGGGCAGGTCCTCCTCGCCTCCGATCGCGGCGGTCTCGTCGATGACCGACGCCCTGCGCCGGATCTCCTCGCGCCACGACAGGTGGCAGTTCCGGACGATTGCGAGCAGCCATGCCCTACCGCTGTCGCCCCGGAATCCTTCGAACCCGCGGAAAGCCCGCAGGAAGGCCTCCTGCACCACGTCTTCCGCCGCGTCCCTGTCCCGGCAGAGATAGACGGCGAGGGTGTAGGCGGCGTCGAGATGGGGAAGGACCTGTTCCTCAAAGCGCGAGAGTTTCCCGCTCGTCTCCGACGCAGCCTTGGCCGGGGCGGCCCTTGTCCTCGCCCCGAAGACCCACGCCGCCATGGCCAGGAAAGCCGGAAACGCCGAAGGGCCGGAAGACCGCCGCCGGCGGGCAGAACCGGCCAGGAGCCGGTTGCGCGGCAAAGGCCATGCAGCTGGCGGCGATGCAAGGCGAATGGCCGGTATCCCGAGCATCACGAAGGCCTCCCGAGGCTCGCGCAGAGCGGCGGCATGGACCCTCGTCCTGCAGCGGGGGCCTGTCCGCCGGGTTGGGTTGTCTCCGCGGATCGTTGCGTCAGCGGATGGCTTGCCGCCGGCCCCAGCGCGACGATCCCGGCCAGCAGGCCGATCCAGATGAGGCATCCGGCCGCGATACTACACCAACCCGGCCGGAACTCGGCGGGATCGTAGGTCATGGCACATTCCGGGTCGTCGTCCCCGTCGATGCTTCGCCTCCGGCCCGTCCGCGAACTTTCACCGTGCCGGTCATGTGCGGATGAAGGGAGCAGAAATAGGCGAAGTCGCCTGCCTGGGCCAAGGTGACGGAGAAGCGGTCCCCGGTGTCGAGCGCCCGGGAGCGGAAGGCCTTTCCGGTGTCGACCACCGTGTGAGGAATGTCGTCGCGGTTCTCCCAGGTCACGATCGTGCCGGGCTCGACCGTGAGTTCGGGCGGGTTGAACGAGAAGTTATCGATCGTGACCACCACTTCGCGGGGGGACGGAACAGCGCGGGCTTCGTCGGCGCGAGCAGGAACCGGACTGACGTTCGCCGACATCAAGGCGAGGACGGCAATCCGCAGGGAGAGAGGCAGCCGCAGCGCAGCGGCGATGGACGTGATCATGTCGGGCATCCATTGTCATAGGGGGGCGGACGCGCCGGGCGTCCGCCGGCGGAGTGTCAGCCCATCAGGGGCTGGTCGATGATGGCGAGCGGGGCGCTGCCCTGGACGAAGTCGACTGTGGTGATGCCGAGATAGCGGCGCAGTTCCCCGGCAGGCACCTTCATCGGCCCCGGCGAGGCCGCTGTGCCCGGAGCAGGCTGGGGGAAGGCCGTCGACCGGGCCGTGTGGAAGGCAATGCGTCCTTCCACCTTCTGCATCACCTGGTGAATGTGCCCGTTGAGCACCGTCACGGATCCGAAACGCGACAGATAGGCGAGGGCCTGCGCGCCATCTGCCGTGCCCCAGCCCCATTCGGGATAGACCGACCACAGCGGAATGTGGGCGAACACAACGACGGGCGTGCTGGAGGACAGCCCGGCCAGGTCCTTTTCCAGCCATTCGAGCTGATCGGGTCCGAGATTGCCGAGGCCGCCTGCCTTCAGGTTGACGACGTTGACGAGGCCGACGAAGTGGACGCCGTTGCTGTCGAAGCTGTACCAGCCTGCCCCGCGCGAGCCTTTTCCGAAGCGGTCGAGATAGGCCTGGCCCTGGCCCTCATCGAGCAGGTCGTGCTCGCCTGGCACGTAGAACACGGGCGCGCCGATTTCCTTGATGAGTTGCTCGGCATCGTCGAACTCCCGGTTCTTCGAGAGATGGCTGATGTCGCCCGTGTGGATCACGAAAGAGGGCCGGACCGGCAACGCCCCGATGCGGACGACCGCCTCCCGGAGCGTCGAGAGCGCATCCGGATTGGCCGGCTTGTCGAAGCCCACATGGCTGTCGCTGATCTGCAGGAAGCTGAAGGGGGATGCGGCCGGTTCGCTGGCCAAGGCGCGGTCGAGGCCGATGCCGAGAGGGACGCCGGAGCCGAGCGTCCAGAGAATTCCGGTTCCCGCCCATGTCATGCATTCGAGGAAGCCGCGGCGGTCGACGCCGTCCTCGTGCTTGCCACCAGATCTGTGCCGTTCGGTCATGTTCGCCTCCGGATCGGGCGTGGGATCATCTCCACGCCGATCCAGACCGGCCGGCGGGTGCGTTTATTCCCTCGCCGACGACCCGAAAGCCTCTGGCCGGGTGCACCGGCCGGTCACGAAGCGGTGAAGCGGCTTGAAGCACGAAGGAATGTGCGGCTCCAAGGCAGCACTCCCTTCGCACATGGTGGCCCTCGCATGACAGAAAGCATCGAGTTCCCGGGCGGGATGAAGATCAGCCAGATCCGGGTCGCCCGCCCGACGCGGCGTCTGGACGCCGTGGTTCGCTTCTATCGGGACGGCCTCGGCCTGCCGGTCATCGATTCCTTTCGGGACCATGCCGGTTACGACGGCGTGATGCTGGGCCTGCCAGGCACCCTCTATCACCTCGAATTCACGAGCCGGGGCCCGGATGCCGCCGTTCCTGGCGATCCGGTCCCGGACGCAGACGACCTGCTCGTCTTCTATTGCGCCGACGGTCCGACCTTCACGGCGTTGGCCCAGCAGGTGAAGCAGGCAGGGGCGGTTCAAGTCGCTCCGGACAATCCCTACTGGAACGACAAGGGGCTCACCGTCGCGGATCCCGACGGCCGGAGAATCGTGATCTGCCGGCCCGTGGACTAGGCAGGCAGGCTCACTGCACCAGCTCTGGCCGGCGTCGCCGTGGCGGCCGTCGGCCCCGTGGCCCTCAGCGATCTCTCGGAGGGATGTCCCGCAACCTCGCGGCAAAGGACCTGATGTCCAGCGTGTCAAAGGACAGGTGAACGCGCTCGCGCGACGGCGGCCTCGTGGCCGTCGACAGTCCCGGCCTCCATTCGTGCCTGGGCCTGATCGGACGGGGCACGAAGCCGCCTCCGCAGTTCGGACAGACGTTCTCGAGCAGCGTCGACACGCAGTCCGCGCAGAAGGTGCACTCGAAGGAACAGATGCGTGCCTCCTCCGCATCGGGCGGAAGGTCACGGTCGCAGGCTTCACAATTGGGCCTGAGGGAAAGGGCCATGGGTCGGCTCCGCTTGATAAAGCCGGGAGATAACCCGGACGGGTCGGGCAGGGAATGACCGTCCGTCCGGGTTCGATGACAGCCTGTCGGCCTCGGCACCCCAGGGCCGATGAGGCCGTCCTGCCGGCGGGCCGGAGCTGGGCCGGCTCGTCCTGTCGGGAAGCGCTAAGCTGCCGATCCCGGTTGGGATCGCCGGGCCGTCACCTCGATCTCGATCTTCATCCTGGGATCCACAAGCCCTGCCACGATCATGGTCGCGGCGGGGGCGGCCTCGCCAAGGCGACGCCGCAGGACAGGCCAGCACGCCTCGAAATCTGCGGCCACCGGAAGGATGTAGCGGACCCTCACGACGTCGCTCAGGGTCGCGTCAGCCTCGCGGAGAGCAGCCTCGATGTTGGAGAAGGTCTGCTCCGCCTGCGCGACGACGTCGTCCTTGATCGTCATGGTCTTGTAGTCGAACCCCGTCGTGCCGGAGACGAAGATCCAGTCCCCGTCCACCACGGCCCTGGAGTAGCCGATCTCGGCTTCGAAACGGGAGCCTGACGAGATGCGCTGCCTCATGTGAAATTCCTGTCTTCCGTGTTTCGTTAGCCCTGCCCGGCAGGGTCCGCGGGCATGCCCGATGCCCGCGGCCTCGTCCTGCCAGTGATCTGACGTCAGCCAAGTCCACGTCCGACGGCAGGCAGCCCGTCAACCCGGTGCCCGCACACGGCTAGCCCAAGACGGGAGCACGCGAGATGTCAGCTCCCGAACCGAAAGGGTTCGTGGCGTTCGGATCGCATTCCTCGTCGAACCGGTGCATCGCAGACGTCCAGCTCATCACCCATCCTCTGACCTGAACCTGGAGGCGTGCGCGCTTGTCGATCCAGACGTCATGCGAACCCATCACGAACAATGATCCGGAGACGGTGTTGCCGCCAGCCAGTGCAACGACCCAGCCGCCCCGGTCGGACATGAACACATAGGAGTCTCCGGACTTCACGACGAAAAAATCACAGAACGGCGCCCGCTCCAGGACGATCTGCCCTTCCTGCGTCGAACCCGGCGGTGAGAGCATCATGTAGAGTGCTGTCGCGAACAGCGCCGCAGGCCAGGCTGCGAAAACGAAGAGATTGGCCTTCATGACGGCCTCCCTTTGTTGCAAGCACCATCGTTTTCCTCGGGACGGAAACATGATGTGCGGCACCACACGTCTCACGAAGATTTCCAGACCGACAGGGAATGACTGGTTGGAAAGCGTACGCTCCGGCGGTCCTAACGGGATAAGCTTGCAGATGGCGCCCGGCGGCGAGGGCGGCGCCTTTTCGGGTTGGCCGCGCGTGGATGTCGCCTTCCCGCTGCCGCCAGTTGCAGATCCAAGTTGATCCGAACGGGGAAACGACCGTGTTCGTTCGTCTTCGAGCCCTTGCGGCCTCGAAGCAGCAACAGCGTCATCCGGCAGTTCTCTCGTCTTCCGAATTGCCGGCGACGACAGACACGTCTTCCCGGTTCGGTGCCGGCCAATCTCCGAACATAAATCTTGTCACGACCAAGGACAATCTCGAATCCGGACTTCGATCTATTCCAAATTGCGATAGGTTTTCCTCGGGTTCTGCTGTCGTAGTACGCGACCGTTTTCGGCTGCGTCTCGGCGTTGCGGCAAGCCGGGCCCGGTTCGGGGGCGTCCCTGGCGTTCGCCATCCCGGCGGCAAGCGCCTCTCCCGATGTCTCGCAGCTTCGCCGCGAGTCGCACGACCCGCGGTCACCGCGGGTCGCTGGCCGGGCCGTGCAAAGTCCACGTCTCCGCCATCGATGGCGGAGCAAGCCGCGAACGCGCCGTCAGCGCGTCCTCGGATAGTACAACGGAAGGCCGGCACAGGGCGCGGGGAGCTTCTCCACCTGGCCGATGCCCACCTCTGTGACCAGCAGCCATTTTCCATCCTGCGAGAACGCGCAATTGGTGGGTTGCGGCCCCTGCAGCATCAGCCTGTCCGCCACGACACCATGGCGGTCGAGGACAGTCACGTTCTTCTGGTTGTAGACCGTGCAGTAGAGCCGGCCGTCCGTGCCGAAGGCCATGCCGTCTGGCCCCTTGAAGTCCGGATTGTCGTCGGGTTGCAGCACGTTTCCGAAGAGGTGGCGACTCGGCGCCTTCTCGCCGAAGACGTCGTAACGGTAGACCTCCCCCGTGAAAGATGCATTCGCATAGAGTATGCGGTCGGGGCCGAAGGCGATGCCGTTGGTGAAGCGGATGCCGCGGTCGATCACCCGAAGCACCTTCATCGCGACGGGGTCGATCTCGTAGACGCGCCCGTCCCAGGCGAGATCCATGTAGCCGTCGACGAAGGTCTGGCCGTCGATGAAGTCCTTCGCAGCCATGCCGGAGTCGGTCATGTAGAGATGTCCGTCCGGCCCGAAGCAGAGGTCGTTGGGGAAAAGGAACGGGCCCTCCCCGTCATGCTCCAGCCGCTTCAGCTCGCGGCCGTCCGGATCGATGCAGATCAGGGCCCGCAGGCCTGCCTCGGCGATCCAGATCAGCCCGTCGCCGTCGATGGCGAGCCCGTTCGGCCGCCCGCCGGTGCGGGTGATGACATGCTTGCGGCCCTGTGGGTCGAGCTTGGTGATGCACAGGGTGGCCGAGGTCATCTCGGTCACGTACATCGAGCCGTCGGGCAGGCAGACCGGCCCTTCCGGCGCGCCGATACCGGTCGCGAACAATCCTGCAGACATGGCGTCCTCCCCCTTTCTTGATGTCACGCGCGCGCTGGCGCGCCGTCGAGCCAGCCCTTGATCGCTGTGGTGACGGCAGCGGTCGAAATCCCGTAGCGGTCGTGCAGGGTCGGCAGCGCGCCGGCGTCGAGGAATGCGTCGGGCAGGCCGATCAGGCGGAATTCCGCGCGCACGCCGTTGCGCATCAGCAGCGAGCCCACGGACTCGCCGAGCCCTCCGGTGACGCTGTGGTTCTCGGCCACCACCACGAGGCGGCCGCCCTTGCCGACCTCGGCGAGGACCGTCCGGGTATCCAGCGGCTTGATCGTGGGCACGTGGAGCACTGCGACCGAAACCCCGTCGGCCGCCAGTCGCCCGGCTGCTTCCAGCGCGCGCATGGTCATGAAGCCGCTGGAGATGACGAGGACGTCGCTGCCGTCCACGATGCGCTTGGCCTTGCCGAGCTCGAACGTGTAGCCGTAGCGCTCCAGCACGACCGGCACCTTGCCGCGCAGGAGGCGCATGTAGACCGGGCCCCGGTGCGCCGCGACGGCCGGCACGGCCTGCTCGATCTCCGTGGCATCGCAGGGATCGATGACGGTCAGGCCCGGCATGGCCCGCATGATGGCGAGGTCCTCGGTCGCCTGGTGGCTGGGGCCGTAGCCGGTCGTCAGGCCCGGCAGGGCACAGGCGATCTTCACGTCCAGGCCTTCCTCGGCGATGGCCATGCAGATGAAGTCGTAGGCCCGGCGCGACGCGAAGACGGCATAGGTGGTGACGAAGGGCATCATGCCCTCGCGCGCCATTCCGGCCGCGGCTCCCATCAGCAGCTGCTCGGCCATGCCCATCTGGTAGAAGCGGTCGGGATAGGCCTGCGCGAAGACGTGCAGGTCAGTGTACTTGGCGAGATCGGCGGTCATGCCGACGATCTCGGGCCGGGTCTTCGCCAGCTCCACCAGCGCGTTCCCGAACGGGGCGAGCCGCGTCGGCTGTTCGTCGCCGGCAATGGAGGCGATCATGGCGGAGGTCTTCAGCCGTTCTCCGCCGGCGGCGGGCAGGCGCGGCGTGTACTTGTCGCGCCTCATGCCGGCCTCCCTTCGTCCAGGATGCGCAGGGCCTCGGACCATTCCTCGGGCTCGACCCGCAGAAAGTGGTTGCGCTCGCGCTGTTCGAGGAAGGGCACGCCCTTGGCCATCCTGGTGTCGCAGATGACGACCCGCGGCTTTTTCTCCGTGGCGTTCCGCGCCCTGTCGAAGGCAGCGACGACGGCGTCGATGTCGTTGCCGTCGACGCGCTCGACGAGCCAGTTGAAGGCCTCGAACTTTGGGCCAAGCGGCTCGAAGTTCAGCACGCCCTTCGACGGCCCGTCCGCCTGCATGTTGTTGACGTCGACGATGCCGATGAGGTTGTCGAGCCCGTAGCTTCCGGCCGACATCGCGGCTTCCCAGACCGAGCCCTCGTCAAGCTCGCCGTCGGAGAAGAGCGTGTAGACGAAGCTCGAGGACGTCTTCCGCTTCAGGCCCAGGCACATGCCGACCGCGATGGAGAGACCCTGGCCGAGCGATCCGCCGGTGATCTCCATGCCGGGCGTGTAGGCAGCCATGCCGGACATGGGCAGGCGGCTGTCGTCGGACCCGTAGGTCTCGATCTCGGCCTCGGGCAGGATGCCGGCCTCGATCAGCGCCGCGTAGAGCGCGATGGCGTAGTGGCCGATGGACAGAAGAAACCGGTCGCGCCCCTCCCATTCCGGATCGTCCTTCCGGTATCGCAGCGCGTGGAAGTAGGAGACGGCCAGCACGTCGGAAATCCCGAGCGCCTGGGCGATGTAGCCCTGACCCTGCACCTCGCCCATGCGCAGCGCGTGGCGGCGGATGTGCCAGGCGCGCTGGGCAAGGCTGAGATTACCCCTCGCCGCCGGTATGTCGTTCTCGGAAGCCATTCATGTCCTCTCGGCGGCGATGGCCGCGTCACTGGATTACCTGGTCGGTCCGGGGATCGACCAGGATGGCGCGGTTCAGGTCGAGGGCGAGCTGGATGGTCTCGCCATGCGCGTGCACGTCGTGGGCCTGCAGCTCCACGACGACGTCGGTGCCGCCGACGCTCGTCGTGACGTAGGTGCGCGTGCCGGTCGGCTGGATCAGCCCGACCACCGCGGGAATCCGCACGGAGCCGGGCCGCAGCTCCTCTCCGGCGCGGCTGAAATGCTCGGGGCGGATGCCCAGCAGGATTTCCGTCTCCCCGCTGGCAGCCGGGCGGCGCGACGCGGGCAGAGGCAGCCGCTCGCCGGTCTGCAGACGTATGGCGGCGCCCGACGCATCGCCGACAAGCCGCGCCGGGACGAAGTTGATGGAGGGCGAGCCGAGGAAGCCGGCGACGAAGCGCGAGACGGGCCGCTCGAACAGGTCCAGCGGCCGGCCCTGCTGTTCGATCCTGCCGTCCTTCAGCAGCACGATCCGGTCGGCGAGCGTCATCGCCTCCACCTGGTCGTGCGTCACGTAGATCATCGTCGTGTCGACCTTGGCGTGGAGCTGCTTGATCTCGCCGCGCATTTCGTCGCGCAGCTTGGCGTCGAGGTTGGAGAGAGGCTCGTCGAAGAGGAAGAGCTGGGCCTGCCGCACCGTGGCGCGGCCGATGGCGACGCGTTGGCGCTGGCCGCCGGAGAGCTGGCGCGGGAAGCGGTCGAGCAGGCCGTCAATGCCGAGCATGGCGGCTGCCTCGCGCACGCGCTTGTCCACCTCCGCGTTCGGCGTCTTCCGCGCCCGCAACCCAAAGGCGATGTTCTCGTAGACGGTGAGATAGGGGTAGAGCGCGTAGTTCTGGAACACCATGGCGATGTTGCGCTCGCGCGGGCGCATGTCGTTCACCACGGTTCCGCCAATGGCGATGGTGCCGGCGTCGGGCGTCTCCAGCCCGGCGATGGTGCGCAGCAGCGTGCTCTTGCCGCAGCCGGAGGGTCCGACGAGCACCGTGAACTCGCCGTCGGCGATCTCGAGATCGATGCCCTTCACCACGTGCACCGCGCCGTAGCTCTTCTGCAGTCCGGCGATCCTGACGTCTGCCACCGCTGAACCCCTATCCCTTGACCGCGCCCAGCGAGATGCCGCGCACCAGGAAGCGCTGCATCACGGAGACGGCGACGAAGACCGGCAGCGTGCCCAGGACGGACATCGCCGCGATCTTTCCCCAGAAGTTGGATTGCCCGCCGAAATAGTGCGTCAGCTGGACCGGGAAGGTGATGACCTCGGTCCTCGTGAGCACCAGCGCGAAGAGGAAGTCGTTCCACGCAAAGACGAAGGTGAAGACGGCGGTGGCCGCGAGCCCCGGCCGCACCATCGGGAAGACCACCTTGCGCAGCACGGCCCAGCGGCCACAGCCGTCGACCAGCGCACTCTCCTCCAGCTCGAGCGGGATGTCCTCGACATAGCCCCGCATCATCCAGATGACGTAGGGGAGGTTGAAGGCGGTGTAGAGCAGGATAAGGCCGGTGAAGGTGTCGACCAGCTCGAACTGCACGTACAGCAGGAAGATCGGGAAAACGACCGCGATGGGCGGGATCATGCGCTGCGACAGGATCCACATCGCGAGGTTCTCGCCGCCCGTCCTGAAGCGCGCCAGGCTGTAGGCGCACATCGTGCCCAGGACGATGGCGATGAGGGAGCTGAGCCCGGCGACGACGAGGCTGTTCCAGATCACGACGACGTCGCCGTCCTTGAACAGGACCGCGTAGCTCGAGAACTGGATCTGACCGGGATACCATTTGGGCGGGTCGCTGTAGATTTCGTCCGGCGTCTTGAACGAGATCATGAACAGCCAGTAGACCGGGAACAGGAACACCGCCGTCAGCGCGACGGCGATGACGTAGCGGATGGCCAGCCGGCGCGACGCTCGGCTTGCGGCGAACCCGGCGCTCATGACCGCGAGATCTCCATGCGCCTGAGGGCCAGGGTCACGATGACGGTGAGGATGGCGATGATCAGGAAGGCGATCGCCGCCGTGTAGCTCGTCTCGAACTGCGTGAATCCCTGGACGTAGGTGTAGAGCGAGATCGTCTCGGTCATCGAGCCCGGGCCGCCCTCGGTCAGCGCCCAGATGATGTCGAAGATCCGCACGAGATCGAGGCCACGGATCAGCACGGCCACGGCGACGACCGGCGCGATGGCGGGCAGCACGATCTTGCGCAGCGTGCGAAGGTAGGACGCGCCGTCGAGTTCCGCCGCCTCGAGCTGCGACTGGTCGACGTTCGACAGCGCGGCGAGCAGCAGCAGGAACATGAACGGCGTCCACTGCCACACCTCGCACACGATGATGGCGGGGTAGACGTAGGCGGGATTGACCGTCCACAGGATGCGGACCGGCTCGCCCGCGAAGAAGCTCAGGATCTGGCCGATCGGGCCGAAGCGCACGTCGAACATCAGACGCCACGTCGCGCCGGCGACGATGGGCGAGATGACGGTGGGCAGCACCAGCAGTCCGACGAAGAGGCCGCGCCCGGGCATGCGCTCCAGGAAGAGCTCGGCCATGAGGAAGCCCAGTACCAGCTCCAGCGGCAGGGCGATGGCGGTGATGATGGCCGTGTGGAGGATCGACTCCCACAGGCGCGCGTCCTCGAACAGGCGGCGGTAATTCAGGAGCCCCTGAAAGGACGTGTCCGTGTCCGTCATCGTGATGTTCTGGAAGCTCACGATGAGTGAGTAGACCAGCGGGAAGATGCCGACGAGCAGCAGGATCAGGATCGCCGGGGCGACCAGCAGATACTTGAACTGCCTGTCGAGCATCCGGTCCAGCCACGAGGCGGGCGGCGCGGGGATCGCGCCTGTGCGTCCGGGTGGTGCTGCTGCCTGCGATGTCATGCGCCGTGTCCGAGGGAAAAGCCGGGGAGGGCGGAGGACAGATCCCCTCCCCGGCAGAGTGCGGCTCAGTTCGGATAGGCGCCGGGCTTGGCGGCCCAGACGGCGTAGACTGCCTTCTGCTTGTCGACGCCGACGCGGTTGGTGATCTCGTCCCATTGCTGGGCGAGCTTGTTCAGGATCGTCTGCGGATCCTCGCCGGCCCAGAGGCTGCTGATCGCCTTGGAGAGCGTCTCGTCATATTTGTCCTGCTGCAGCAGCGACAGGTCGAGGAGGCCCTTCTCGCCCGACGTCTTGATGGTGTCGAGATAGGCGCCGGCATCCGGCCAGAGCTTGCGGTACTCCTCGCTCGAGTAGTGCGACATGC
>JAESFG010000670.1_pt1 | contig 11792 bp, 11 predicted proteins | sample 9269371 | NCBI WGS metagenome assembly JAESFG01 (sample SAMN14506227, study PRJNA617093) | algae metagenome | isolation source: Aetokthonos hydrillicola CCALA 1050 (B3-Florida) and co-occurring... | place: USA: South Carolina | collected 2013-01-01 | reverse complement strand
AGAACGCAACACGGCTACCGGATTTCATTTGGGCAGCCTTAACGATGCACTGGCCTTTAACAACTATCACGAAGGGCTGCACCTGGGTATGATGATGCAACTGGGCAAGCTGGTGTAAGTGTAAAAGCTTTACGGTTAGCCTGTTAAAGGCTAAGGGCAGCCTGCTGCTAAGGCGATAAATACTTATCTTCAACCCCACTAAAAAATTGTTTGTGAGATACTTACTGCTGATGATGGCAACAGGATTGTTGACAATTACCAGTGCCCATGGCCAGCAATGGCAACAAAGAGTGAACCATACCATTGATGTACGCCTGGATGACCGGGAACATACGCTGCAGGGCTTTGAGCAAATGGAGTATTTTAACCAATCGCCGGATACGCTGCGTTTTATTTGGTTTCACCTATGGCCCAATGCCTATAAAAACGATAAGTCTGCCTTTAGCGAGCAATTGCTGGGCAACGGAAAAACCCATTTTTATTTTTCGGAAGAAAGCCAACGCGGGTACATAAACCAGCTGGATTTTAAGGTAAACAACCAATCTGTTGTAACACAGGATTCTGCAGGATATGCAGACATGATTAAAGTGCTGCTGCCCCAGCCGCTGGCCCCGGGAGGTAAAATCAACATCACTACACCTTTTCATGTAAAGCTCCCTGCTATCTTTTCACGCATGGGGCATAGCGGCCGGTATTACCAGCTTACGCAGTGGTTTCCTAAACCGGCGGTTTACGACCAGCAGGGCTGGCATGTAATGCCTTACCTGGACCAGGGAGAATTTTACAGTGAGTTTGGTGATTATGAAGTACGCATCAGCGTACCCAAAAACTATGTGGTTGCTGCCACCGGCAACCTGCAGGAAGCCTTTGAAAAAGCTTTTAGAGACTCGCTGATTAACCTGACTGCCAAAGGGCTGAACACCCGAAAAGGGTATGTAATAACCGATAAGCAGGAAATAAAAAAAGTGCGTAAAAAGGCCTATGCCAAAAAAGATACCAGCCAAAAGGCAGCTACGGTAAAGGCAGTGCCCAACAATCCCAAAAATACTGTCGGCTCTAAAACCGTTGCAGGCAAAACACCTGCACCAAAAGATACCGGCTTTGCAACAGTACCCTACAAAACCATTACGTTTAAACAAAGCAATGTACACGACTTTGCCTGGTATGCAGACCCGCATTTTATTATACAGCACGATACCTTACAGCTAAACGGACGTACCATAGATTGTTACAGCTATAGCAAAACCCAACGCTTTAACTGGGCCAATGCTGCCCGCTATGCCAAACAGGCCATTCGTTTTTACAGCAAACATGTAGGGCCTTACCCTTACGATGTAATTAGCGTTGTGGAGGGTATGGGTACAGGCGGTGGTATGGAATACCCTACCATTACAGACATACAGGCCGACAGTGCTACTTTAGAAACCACCATTGTACATGAAGTAGGCCATAACTGGTTTTACGGTATACTGGCCAGCAATGAACGCCAGCACCCCTGGATGGATGAAGGCATGAACACGTACTACGAATACCGTTACGAACGTGCCATGCACCAGCGACAAAGCTTACTGGACACAGAAGAACTGCCCGCTTTTTTGAATAACAAGCTGCCTGCAAAAATGGAAGACCTGGTTATACACACGGCTGAGCGGTTGCATAAAATGCCTGCTATTGATTCTGCAGCACCTGGTTACACAGAACTGATGTATGGTATGGCCGTTTATTTTAAAGCTGCACAATGGATGGATACGCTGGAAAAACGGTTGGGTACAGCCACTTTTGATAAAGCCATGCAACAATATTATGCCGATTGGAAATTCAGGCATCCCACCACAACAGATTTTGTGCAAAGCATTGAGCAAAGCACCGGCAGTAACCTGTCGCAATGGAAGGCTGGGCTTTACCAACCCCGTACACCCCCACGCATACACAAGCGTACGGCCATTACCGGTTTGTTCTCCCTGAAAAATACCGATAGCATCAACTACATTTCCCTTGCACCGGCAATAGGCATCAATTACTACGATAAGCTGATGCTGGGCGTAATGGTACACAACTATCAGTTACCCTTAAACCGCTTTCAGTTTTTGGCTATACCCATGTATGCCATAGGCAGTAAAAAACTGAATGTTTTTGGCAGGGTATCGCACAATACATGGACCAAACGTTCATGGCTGGAGGTATCGGGCAGTATTGCCAAATATACCGCTGACAATTTTATTACTGACCAAAAGGAAAAACTGTCGCAGCAGGTGTTGCGTTTGGTGCCCTCTGTAAAATATACGCTGTATAACAAAGATGCCCGCTCCACACAACGCTGGATACTGCAGGCACGCAGCTTTATACTGCGTGAAGACCAACTGGACTTTCGCACCATTACCACACCCAACGGCGATGAAAACACGGTAACCACCGTTGCCGATACACGCGTGGTAAACCAACTGAAGATTACCACCGCAGATGTGCGTGTGCTGTACCCTTACCAGCTTAACCTGACCATTGACCAGGGTAAAGATTTTATTCGTGCAGGTTTTACAGGTGACTACTTTTTTAACTACCGTTCAGGAAAAGGGGGTATTGAAGCCAGGGTTTTTGCAGGCAAGTTTTTTTATACTACTTCTAAAACCTTTATCAAACAATTTGAAACAGACCGTTACCACTTAAACATGAGTGGCCCCAAAGGCGACGAGGATTATACCTACAGCGATTACTTTATTGGACGTAACGAGTTTGAAGGATGGACCAGCCAGCAGATTATGCGAAGGGATGGTTTTTTTAAAGTGCGTACAGACCTGCTGGGCAATAAGATTGGCAAAACCGACGACTGGCTGGTAGCCATGAACTTTAGTGGCGATATACCCGCCAAATACAATCCCTTACAGGTATTGCCTATCAAAATTCCGCTGAAGTTTTTTGTAGACTTTGGTACCTATGCAGATGCATGGAAAGAAAACCCCGCCACCGGCAGGTTTTTGTATGATGCAGGCCTGCAACTGCCTTTGTTCAACTCGCTGGTAAATGTGTATGTACCGCTGTTGTACAGCAAAGTGTACCGCGATTACTTTAAGTCTACACTGGGCGATAAACGCTTTTTGAAAACCATCTCTTTCAGTATAGACATACAGCAACTGCAGTTGCATAAAATTACCAAAGGCATTTTGCTGTAACATGCAGGCCATCCGTATTATACCATCTGCCCATATTGAACCCGATGCCTGGGATGCGTGCATTAACCGCTCAGCCAACGGACTTATCTACAGCCGCTACCATTACCTGCAGCACCTGTGCCATGAATGGTACGGACTTGTTGTGGATGATTACGATATGGTAATGGCCTTACCCCTGCGTAACAAATGGGGCTGGCGTTATACTTACATGCCTGCTTTTACACAGCAACTGGGGCTTGTTGGCCCGGCCAATGCCAACACCGATTTAATTGCCGCCAATATTGAAGCTTTTATAAGGTATGGCTCTCCCTACCTCAATTTTGGTAATGCAAACATTGCACGGCAAGTGCAGGCAAAAGCCATGAGCAATTACATTATTGCGTTGCAACAACCTTACACTGCTATACGGGCTGCCTACAAAAAAGGTGTTGACTACAGCATAGGCAAGTCGGTAAAGGCCGGTGCAACTTATGTACCCAGCCACAATGTTGGCGAGGCCATACAACTGTACCGCCAAAGCCATAGCCACAAAATGCTGCATGTACAAGCTGAAGATTATGCCCGGTTTGAAAAGCTTTGCAGGCTGTTGAAAGAACAAAACAATGTGCTGGTTAGAAAAGTAGAACACCCGCAACTAGGGCTTTTAAGCCTTGTGCTTTTATTGAAAGACAATAAGCGTTATTACAACATCATCAACTATACTACCCACGAGGGCCGCAGGCTGGAAGCCAACTATCTTTTGTACGATAACCTTTTGCAAGAGCTTGCCCAACAAGACATGCTGTTTGATTTTGAGGGCAGCGACCTGCCCGGCGTTAAAAGCTTTTATGAAAAATTTGGAGCCATTAACCAGCCTTATTACCATTGGCATTTCAACAACTTACCTTTTTGGTTGCGTTGGTTAAAAAAATAACTGCCGCAGTAGTAGTTACACGCGGCAGTAGTAATCTTTACTTTTTTTTGGAAGTCAGCAGTAGTAACAGGTATGAGGCTTCTGTTGCGTCGCACACTTGGGCGGCAGAGCCCTGTTCAGCATGTATGTATAAGGTTAAAGTTATTGCCAATACAAGCAAGGGGGTTGAATTCCAGATAACCTTAAATTTTGCAGCTGCCCATGGTTATACAGATGAAGTGATTGCGACGCAACCGGGATGCCATGAAAACCTATAGCTGGTATCATGCTGGATTACACCTGTAACCAGTTTACATTTCCTCTAAAATTTTCTCAGCCACCAACAGGTCTACAGGGCGTGTTATTTTGATGTTGTTGTAATCGCCTTCGCATAAATATACGGGCGTGCCAAACGCTTCTACCACGGTGGCCTCATCGGTAAAAGCCTCGCTATAAGGCTGCTCAAAAGCAGGCAGAATAATGCTGGCCTTAAACGTTTGTGGTGTTTGTATAATGCGTATGTGGTTGCGGTCTGCCACGGTGCTGGCATCGCCATGCACAACACGAATGCTGTCTGTAGCTGCTACCGCAGGTATGGCACTGCCTTTTTGCAAAGCCTGCTCATAACAACGTTGTATCAGTTGTACAGACACCATGCTACGCACACCATCGTGTACAAACACAACGGCATCGGGCTGTACATGCTGCAAACCGTTTTGTACCGAGTGGTAACGTGTATGCCCGCCCTTTACCAGTTGAATGCGTTGCGGCTGATTGAAAGAAGCAATGATCTCTTGCCCTCTTTCTATATGTTCCTCGGGCAAAACCAGTATAATGTTGAGGTCTTCGTAGCTCTGTAAAAATGTATGCAGGGTGTACCATATTACAGGCTTGCCCTTGAGTGTTAAAAATTGTTTAGGTATAAACGCCCCCATGCGTAAGCCATTTCCACCGGCAACAATCACAGCTGTTTTTTTCATCTTTAACTATTAGGTTCATTACTGTTGTATCGCTAAAGGTAATAATCCGCAGTTGAACAGCCGTTTTTATTTGCTTAAAAACTAATGCCTGCATGCAGCATATAACGGTTGCCTGCTTTTACAAAACCATTGGCCATGTTTTGCGACAAAGGTGTTTGCCAGTTGCCGCCCATTACCAGTTTTTTATAAGCTATTTCCATACCTGCTGTGTACAGCAAAGCCCTGCCGCCAGACATGTCTACCTTGTAACGTACATCCATATCCTTATTGCCGTATTCATACGTAATGCCTGTATTGGGTGCCAGCACCAGTTTTTGCCATAGCCTGAATTTATGGTACAGCTGTGTAGTTGCAGTTAAGCGGTTGCCGTAGTTGTAATCATAACGGTTGGCCGTATTCATTTTATAACTTACCGATGCATTGATGCCCGCATCCTGCAAACGCAGGTCGTACATGGCATTCAGCAGCACATCCCAACTGCCTGTACCCAGTTGAAAAAGGTTGGTGTTGTTGCTGGTGCTTTTGTCTGCCGCATTGTATTTGCCCGTAGGTAGTTTTACGCCAACCCCTGCCCAAAGGCTTTGCACCAACAGTTTATTGCCCAGTTTTTTTTTGATGTTCAGTAAATTGTAATAGCCATTCAACAGCACATCGCCCAGGCCGTTTTTGTGTTGTGTAATGCCCTGGTTGGTACGCTGGTTAAAAGCCATGGGTACAATAGCCATCAGCCTAAAGCGTTTGCTCAGGTTCCAGCCGCCCCAAAGCTCAGTGGTCTGGTAAACTTCCTTAGTGGTCAGGTACGTAGTAATACCTCCGGCACCCAAGTGTGTAGTCAACTGGTTGTGCCTGTAACGCAGGCCAGCAGCATGTTTGCCAAAATCGGGCAGTATGCCCAGGTAATAGCTGCCTGCACCACAACCACAAATATCACAGGCATAGGTAGTTGTACAGGCGGCCAATAAAAAGAATATCCCTATTATACGTTTCATCTTTTTTTGTTTTATGTGGCTATAGGCAAACCATAATACCGGCAATGGTATTACATGGCATCGCCTGTTGCGTCGCAATCACTTCATCTGTAGTAACGCTGTGCAACAAAGCTGTTTTACTTAATGGTTAGTAAAAATTCGTCTTTGCATTCTTTGGCACAAAAGCCATACAACTTTCCTTTAGCGGTAAGGGTATCTACTACGCCCGCTTTAACCGGCATACCACAGGTGGGGTCTCGCTTTTCAATGGCCAGTTTGCTGATGTCTATTTTATGGCTTGCTGCTACAGCCATAGCCGGTGGCTTGGCGGTAGTTGTTACAGGTGGTGTTGCAGGTGTTGTTGCAGGTGTAGATGTACATGCTGCCAGCATAAATACAAATGCTGCTGCTAAGGATGTTTTTGGTGTCATTGTTCGGCTAATTGGGTGTTGGTAACAAAACTTTTATCGTCCAGTGTTTTTAAGAAAGCCAGTATGGCCGTACGTTCATAGTTGCTCAGCGGAATACCCAACTGTCCATTCTGTGTTAACAGCGGGTCTATGTTGGGCGTTGCCTGTAGTTGTGTGGTGTAGTGGTCCAGCACAGCATCCAGTGTGTAAAAACGACCGTCGTGCATGTAAGGTGCCGTATAAGCAAGGTTACGCAGGCTGGGTACTTTAAACTTGTATTTATCGGCAGCATTTAAAGTAACAGGGTAGCGGCCTTCATCGTTTAGCATAGAGGGCGGCAGGCCATTGTTGCGAAACGAATAATCCGTAAACAAAGGCTCTTTATGGCAAGGGGTACATTTTTGCTGCACCAGTGTATAGCCTTGTTGCTCTGCCGTTGAAAAGCTGGCCTGGCCACGCTGTACACTATCGTATTTGGCATTGCTGCTAATACACATGACCATAAACTGAGACATGACTTTCATGAACCTTGCAGAAGTAATTTCATTGCTGCCAAACGCTTTTTGAAACAGTGCCGGGTAATCTGTCGAAGCTTTTAGCTTTGCCAGTACATTGGCTATTTTCTCATCCATTTCTACATGGTTGGTTATGGGGGCAATGGGTTGCAGGTCCAGGTCAAAAATGCCACCATCCCACATAAAGGCGGGGCTCCAGGCCAGGTTCATAATAGGCGGACTGTTGCGTGTGCCCAGCAAGTCGTCAATGCCATGGCTTACATCGTGGCCATGGTGTGTAAACGCTGCGGTAGGTATATGGCAGGTGCCGCAGCTGATGGTGTTGTTGCGTGAAAGCCTTGTGTCGTAAAACAATTTACGTCCCAATTCAAAACCGGCCTGTGTTACCTGGTTGTCGGCAAACCTGTACACCGGTTCAGGAAAATGGCTGGGCTTTGCAAAACCTTCAAAGGCTGCTGCAATGTCGTCTTTGGTGCAGGCAAAAACGCCTGCACCAAAGAGCAACACCACTATCCATGATTTTTTTCTCATAGGGTTTAGTTTTCAGTATGATCGTGCCTAAACATGCTTGCATAGTTGTTGGCAATGTTTACGCTGTAATTGCTGAACATGACCATTGAATTGGCTGCAATACTTACATTGGTAGTACCTGTAAACATTTTGCTTATGTCTGCCATCAGGTGTAGGTTGGGTGTTCTGCCGCTGCGTACCTTGGCAATGCCGCCGGTAGTAAGGTCTAGTGTAATGGTTTTGATGTTGTTAATGGTAACAGAGCTGTAACCGCCAAACCCGCCAATGTGGTAATAGTATTTGTTTTGGCCAGATGCAGGTGCAAAAGAAGAAGTGCCTTCCATTTTAAAGAAGATGTAACCACTGTTCCAACTCCAGTACATGTCTGAAGTGGTGGGGTCTAAGGCACCGGTACGCTGGCTCAGGTCTTTGGTGCTGCGTAAGCTGTCTACACCCAAGGTAAAGGTGAGCGTTTTGTAATCGCCTTCGGGCAGGTTGATGGCAGCTTCATCGTTGCCGCCTTCTTGTATTAAGAAATAACTGCTGTCTTGTGGTACAGTGTAAACGCTGCCATCTGTTTTGGTAAGCTTGATGTTGCTTACATAATACTTTAACGTGGTAACTTTAAAATCTTCGCCGGAGGCATTGGTATAAGTGCCTGTGTTCAGTTGCAGGTTTTGGCCGCCCACTATGTTGTCAAACTCAATGGTTAATGGTGCCCGTGTATCGCTGTTAACAGTAGCTTCATCTTTAGAACAGGCAGTAAAAAACAGGGCCGCAAATGCAGCAGCATATAAAGAACGTTTCATGATTTTGTGTTTTTGTTTTTTCTAAAAAAGTTGTTGTACCAGTTTCCATATCCAGCCGTGGTTCAGGTACAGCATAACGCCGCCAATCATCCATACAATGATGGTGATGCGTACACGTACGCGTTTAACCACAGCAGGTTTGTACCAGTAATGGTTAGGTGCCATAATGGTGTGTTGATGCGTGAACAATAAAAGGGTGTTGGGCCATGTAGTGGTACGCCGGTAGCAGCCTGCCCAATGTGTAAACCATTGGCCCAATAGCATTACTGGTGTTGCAGTGTGCGACGCAAGGAACGATGCCTGTTGTTACCGCTGCCCGTCTCCTGAAAAAAAGAAAACTTACACAAACAGCGTGTTGCAGTTACATGTACACTGGGCTGTAAGCCTTGCTACAGCTGCATTGTACTACATGGCAAAGAAGAGTGGATTAGGCCCACGCAGGCGGATGAAAAAACGTACGGGAACGTTTTACAGTACTGTTGTCAGACTGTATATGGTGTTGATGGGCGATGATGCTGTACGTAAAATGGATGGCCCCGAAGAATGATTTGCTAGACAAAACCTCGTCTTTGTTATCGCCTTTGCGGTCGGGGTTTTGCTGGTCTTTTTTCTCCTCGTTGCTCAATTGCTTTTTAAGGTGGCACTTACCATTACAACCCAGTTTAGGCTTGTCTTTATTAACGCAAAGGTTTTGGGCAATGTAGTTGCGGTTGGCAAAAAAGCCGGTAATGATAATGGCCTTATTGAACGTTTGTATTGCAAACGCTGCCAGAAAAAGAAATGCTATAATACGCTTCCACATCATACCGGTTGCAAAAGTAACAAGCCACAGCATTGCATATACACAACGGCAAAAAAATAATTGCATGGCCTGTTAACAGCAAGCCCGTTGCTGTGTTAATACGCAACGGGCTTGTATAAAAAATAGTTACTGTGCAGTGCTTATTTGTAAATGGCTACTTCGTTAATGTGCTGGTTTTTTACAGCACGGTACATGCCCGCACTGTTAAACAACATAGCGTAATTGCCTTGTGCATCTACGCCAATCATGCCACCTTCGCCATCTATTTTTTTCAGCTTGTCGTTAACCACCACATCCATGGCCTGTTGCAGTGTAAGGCCTTTGTATTCCATCAGGCAGCTTACATCGTAAGCAGCAACGGCACGTATAAACATTTCGCCGTGGCCGGTGCAACTAATGGCACAGGTTTTATTGTTGGCATAAGTGCCGCAGCCAATCAGCGGACTGTCGCCAATGCGTCCGTACTTTTTGTTGGTCATGCCACCAGTGCTGGTAGCGGCAGCAATATTGCCATGTACATCGCAGGCAACGGCACCAACGGTACCAAATTTCTTGTCACGCATCAGCTCTTCAATTTGGTGATGGGTGTGGTCTAAAGAGTAATTGTCACTATCGCGTATAGCCTTCCATTGGTCGTACCTGAACTGAGAAAAAAAGTATTCATCGGGCTCCAGCTTAACACCTTGTTTAATGGCAAAATCATTGGCCCCTTTACCGCTCAAAAAAACGTGGTTGCTGTTGTTCATTACTTCAACCGCAAGCTCTATAGGGTTGCGAACGTTGCGTACACCGGCTACGCTACCAGCATTCAGGTCTTTACCATTCATAATGGCGGCATCCATTTCCTGCACACCTTTTTTGGTAAACACACTGCCACGGCCCGCGTTAAACAGCATATTGTCTTCCAGTACAACTACGCTGGCCTTAACGGCATTTACAGCGGTGCCGCCTTCTTCCAATACGGCATAACCTGCGTTCAGTGCTTCCTGCAATGCATCCAGGTAAGCTTTTTCCAGGTCTGCGGTCATATCTTCTTTCAAAATGGTGCCGGCACCACCATGTATGGCCAGGGTAAATACGCTCATAAAAAGGGTTTAATCTGCCGAAAATAAAATGAAAACCCGTAACCGCCCTACATTGGTTGCATCGTTTTAATATCCTCTAACGGCTAACGCAAACGCTTAAACAATGTAGCGGCATTTAACTATAGGCTTGTAAAACATCAAAGCAGTTGTTGCGTATGCAGGCATGTACAATCAATATTACACGCTGTGTATGCTGTTTTTTTTGTGGTAACCGGCAGTAGCAATATTATTGGGCAGGGGTTGCGTCGCACACTTGTACGGCAAAGCAATGGGCAGCAGTGTATGGGAGGTATGTTGCATACCGCAGCCCTGCATAAACAAAAAATGGTATTGCTTTTCCGTAGGGTTTTGATGTATATTGAGTGCATTATTTACACCACAAACAATGCTGCCTTATGGCCACCTTGCAACTGCCTTACTTTGGCGAAGTATCTACCAATACTGCAGAAGAATGTATAGACATCACGGTTCCTTTATACGACACAGAAGTGGAACTGGACATCAATTTTGGCGACGGTATCCAGGAGCAACACCTGAAAGATGTGCAACAATTCTTGCTGCAGTTAGACACACATTACAAACGTGTACGTCATTACCTGCTGGCCAACTACCACAGCGATGAAGATGATACAGTACGCACTTACCTAAAACATCATATAGACATACTTACCGAAGATGCCAGGCAGGCCATTCAAGAGGGCAACAACACCGGCATTGCAGATACCATCCATCAGTTGATGCTGGTACGCATTGGCTTTTACCCCGGCGAAGACCCTTTTGCCACGCTCGATTTTTCGCTTGGCCAGGATGAGACAAATCACTTGGTTGTTGTGAACGTAAACAAGGATGGAGAACTGGATTATATGACCATCGAAAGTTGATGCGTACCTATCGCATGCAATAGCTGCTATAACATAGTTTAAACCCCGGATTTTTTTTCCAACCAAAAACCGTTGCCATGTTTATAGAAAAACACTACACAACCCGTAGTGGCTGGTTAAGGGCCGCTGTGTTGGGTGCCAATGACGGCATCTTATCAACCACCAGCCTTACCATAGGTATTGCTGCTGCCAATACGGGCAGGGCTGCTATAGTACTGGCTGCCGCTGCCGGTCTTGTGGCAGGTGCACTTTCCATGGCCGCGGGTGAATATGTTTCTGTAAGCTCACAGGCAGACATAGAAACAGCAGACCTTGCACGCGAGCGTACCGAACTGGCAACCATGCCAGATGAAGAGTTAAAAGAACTTGCCGCCATTTACGAAGCCCGCGGCCTGGACGCAAACCTGGCCATGCAGGTAGCTATAGAGCTTACGGCCAAAGATGCGTTGGGTGCCCATGCCCGCGATGAGCTGGGCATTAATGAAATAACACAGGCCAAACCATTACAGGCGGCCTTTGCTTCGGCCATGTCTTTTGTGGCAGGTGGTGTATTGCCATTAATTGTTGCCATTACGGCACCGCTTCATTATATGGTTTTCTGGCAGTATGGTTTTGCTATTGTGTTTCTGGCACTGTCTGCGTGGATTGCTGCAAAAGCAGGTGGCAGCCATGTTGTTAAAAGCATTGTACGCATTTGTTTCTGGGGCACGTTTGCCATGGCTGTTACGGCCTTCATCGGTTACCTGTTCAATGTGCAAGCTGGTTAATCTGCA
>JAESFG010000669.1_pt1 | contig 11792 bp, 7 predicted proteins | sample 9269371 | NCBI WGS metagenome assembly JAESFG01 (sample SAMN14506227, study PRJNA617093) | algae metagenome | isolation source: Aetokthonos hydrillicola CCALA 1050 (B3-Florida) and co-occurring... | place: USA: South Carolina | collected 2013-01-01 | reverse complement strand
AGGTGGCGGTATAAATACCCTTGTCGTGGGCATACTTTACCATATCCAGGAAATCGGGGTTTAGGTAAGGCTCGCCCTGAAAATAGAAAATGAGGTAGAGCAGGTCTTTATGAATCTCGTCTATGGTTTGGGTAAAAAAGTCTTTTTTCAGCATGCCGGTAGGGCGTGTAAACTCACGCTGGCCGCTGGGGCACTCGGGGCAACGCAGGTTGCACGAGGTAGTAGGCTCAAAAGAAATGGAAATGGGATAACCCCATTGCACCGGCTTTTTTAACAGCTTGCTTATTTGGTAGCTGCTCAATACTTTAAACGCATTCCAGGCACGGCGGGGCGTAAGCTTGGAAAGGAAGTTAAGACTGTCTGTTAAATTAAAATAAGCCATGGTAGGTTGTAAAAATACGGGCCTGTGCTTGTATTAAAACAATGTTGTTGTGTATGTTTCTATTATCGAAAACAGATACAACTGTTTTTAGTTGTGTGCCCGGTAACATAAACCTGCCCGCACTTTGCGTGAGGGATAGGAGCGGCTACCCCGCTGAAGGCTTGTGCGTTGGCCTTGTGGCGGAGTAATAGCGGATAGCCCGGCCCTGTGGCTGCACAAGGCCAGCCTGCACTAAGGCCATGCCACAGGGACACGCCCTAATGGCTGTGTTCATCAATATCTACCACGCCGCCGCTAACGGCAAACTTCATGGCCTCGGAAGCGGATATGTTGAGGGGCTTTATTTTGTTGCGGGGCACCAGGTAGGTAAGCCCGCTAATGGCGTAAGAGTGGGGCAGGTAAACAATTACATGCTCGGCCATATCAAACTCGCGGGCATCTTCGCGGGTTATGAAGCCAACACGCCACACATCGTCGCTGTCTATGTTTACGAGCACAGGCTTGTCGAACTTTTTTTTGTTGCCTGCAAAGGCTTCGAGAAAATCTTTAACGGAAGAGTAGATGAACTTGATGCCGGGGGTACGCTCCAACACTTTATCAAACACTTCTACCAGGCGGCTAACCACAAACAGCGACGAAAGCCAGCCTACAAACAGCACCAGGCCAATAACCACAATAAAGCCCAGGCCGGGTATGTTTTCTACGTTGCCTGAGGCACTTTTTTTCATCCAGCCGGGAAAAAGGGAGTGCAGGGTATTAGGGAGAAAGCTGTCTATCCATGTAAAAAGCGAAACAATAACAAACACCGTAATACCGATAGGTGCCAACACGATAAGCCCTTGCAGAAAAAGCTGCAACAGCCTTTTGATGATGTGGTTAGCGGTGGTTTTTGGTGCGGGTGGGCGTGGTTTCATACATCAAAGTAAATAAGAAAAGCTGGTGGCGGAGCATGGATAAAAAAACAGCCCCGTTAACCGGGGCTGCGTATATGGTTTAGTAACCTTCGTTTTGCGGCATTCCGCTAACGTTGATTTCATCGAAAGGAATTGGCCAGGCCCAGGATCTGTCTGTTGGGTCGAGGGTTTCGCCGGTGTTAAGGCGGGTAAGGTCGCGGTCTGTTCTTTTCAGGTCAAAGAAACGGTGGCCTTCGCCCAGCAGTTCTTTGCTTCTTTCCAGCTCAATGGCATCCAGCAAGGCAGTGCCTGTTTCGGTACCGGGAACATAATTGGCAATACGTGCAGAGCGGATAACATTAAGGTCAGCTAAAGCAAGGGCTTCATCGCCTGCATTGTTGCGGGTGGCATAGGCCTCGGCACGTATAAGGTATACTTCGGAGAGGCGGATGACTTTCCAGTTTACGCTGCCATCTTTTAAGCCGGTTCTACCTTCCAGGAATTTTACAAAAACATCACGCAAGGTGCCCCTGTTTGTGGGAAGTATTCTAAAAAAGACAGAAGGTCTAACGTCGCCGACCGTATAGGCATTCCTTATTTGAGGGGTTGCCCTGTAAGAAGCCCTGTTGCCCCTGGCAAAATAAATATTGTCTGCAGGTGAGCCTTGGCCGGGGTCAAAGCTTACAGTCCATAATTGGTCGTAAGTATTAACGTCTTTCCACAATGCCCTGTAGGCTGCGGTATCGTTAATGGAAGGCACAGGTTGGGAGGCGATAACATCTGTTGCATATGTAATAGCCTGCGAATAGTTTTTACTATACAGGTTTAAACGGGCAGCAAAGGCCTTGGCAGCTGTTAAATCTATTTTGCTTTTTGATGAGCTGGTATTGATGGCCTTATCGACATCACTTAATAAAAGTAATGCCTGGTTAAGGTCTGCGTAAATTTTATCGTAACTATCTTTTACAGTTAAGCGTTTAGGCGTTGTTAACTTATCAAAGTCTTCTTTATAGGCAACACCCCATTGGGTAGAGTTCCTATCAAAAGACTCGCCCCAGTAACGCAAAATGTCAAAGTGTACATAAGCCCTTACAGCTAAAGCCTGCCCTTTGAGGCGGTTGGCTTTTTTGGGGTTTTCGGCTTTGAACTTTTCGGCAAAAGTGATGACATAATTGGCCTGTACAATTACATCGTAAGCATCCTGCCAGGTAGCTTCTACCCAGGCATCATCAGAAGTAAAATACCAGCTGGATAGCTGAGAGTAATTGGCCAGGGATTCACCTGTTTCGTAAAAGTTGTCGCTCAGCATATCGGGCATGGTTGAAAAGCCGGATGAGCCGTTTGAACTACCGTAATAGTTAACAGAACGCAGCTTGGCATATACACCGCCCAGTATGGTTTCTACCTCGTTCAAAGACTTTATTTCAATGTCTTCAAAAGCGTATTGCGGTTCCTGATCAAGTTCTTTGGTACAAGACACTGCAAAACTCATGAATGTAATGAGGGCCAGTGCTGTTATATTTTTAAGTTTCATGATTTTCATACTTGTAAGGTTTTAGAATCCAATGTTTAATCCAAAAGTTATGGTACGTAATGCCGGATACTGTGCACCCCTTAAAACACCTGAAGACACTTCGGGGTCATATCCCTGAAAATCGGTTTTAGTCCATAAGTTCTGGCCTTGTGCAAAAACCCTGATGGAACGCAGTTTGATTTTATCCATTACGCTTTTAGGCAATGTGTAGCCCAGGGTAATGTTCCTAAGCCTGATAAAATCACCTTTTTCTAAAAACCTGGTGGTTTCGTACCTGTAAGGATTGTTAGGATCTGGTATATCGGTAATATCGCCTGGGTTTCTCCACTCCCTAAGCATGTTTACACTCAGGTTGTCGTATAAGTAACCAGGGTTTTCCAGGTTTTGCCTATCGTTGTTAAACAGGTAGTTGCCCCATGCGTAGGTAAACAATACAGAAAGTTCTAAGCCTTTGTAGTTAAAGCTGTTGGTGTAGCCGCCAAAATAAGGGGCATCAGAAGTACCCAGCACAACCCTGTCGTTAGGATCGTACTCGTTGGTAACAGATTTGTCTGCCTTACGGTACAATTGTTCGCCCGTTTGCGGGTCTACACCGGCCACTTCAACCAGATACCAGGTGTTGATGGGCTGGCCTACTTTGGTAATGGTAAAGCCGTTGATCTGTTCGGTTTTGCCGGCATACAAATCTTTCACCCTGTTTCTGTTATAGGTAAAGTTGATACCCATATCCCACATAAAGTCTTTGGCTTTGATAACAGTACCATTCAACGAAACCTCAATACCCCTGTTTTCTAAGCTGCCCACGTTGGCATTGTAAGACGGGCTTCCGGTTGTGAGGGATATACGCCTGTCTACAAACGGGTTTTTGGTAGTGGCATTGTACACCTCTATGGTACCGCGTAACCTGTTAGAAAATACGGCAAAATCAATACCTACGTTCAAGGTTTGTTTGGCCTCCCATTGAAGGTCGGCATTACCATATTGGTCGTACAGGTAATAAGAGTTACCGTCGTAAGTGGTTCTGGTAAACAATGTTCTTGCCTGGTAATTGCCAATACCTTCCTGATTACCAGAGCTACCGAAACTGGCTTTAAGCCTTAAATTATTCAGCCAGCCTTTGGTGCCATCCATAAACGCTTCATCGCTTACCATCCAGCTTGCACCAACCGATGCAAAAGTTGCATACCTGTTGTTGCTACCAAAGCGTGAAGAACCATCGCGACGCAGGTTGGCATTGAGGTAGTACTTGCCTTTGTAACCATAGTTTACATCGGCAAAGTAAGAGATCAGTGCATTGATTTGGCCATTGCCATTTACAGTAGGTATAAAACCATTTGTGGCATTACCGGGTGTAATAGAAAACTCGTTGGTATAAGGCAGTGTAAGGCCAAAGCCGGTGTAGCCAAAGCTGGTGATATTGGTTTTTACAATTTCATAAAAAGCACTGGCCGTTAACTCGTGGTCTGTAGCAAAACGGGTGGTATAAGTAAGCGATGTTGTTCCGGTATAACGAAACACCTTGCTAATACCCCTGGTTAAACTACCTGTACCACCCTGGGCAATACTACCCTGGTAAGTTTGTGGTGCCAGGTAAACATTGGCTTCATCCTGTGTATAATCGCCACCCCAGCTGGTGCGGGCAGATAAACCTTGTAAAAACGGAAACTTATACTCCATGTAAACATTACCCACCGCTTTGGTTTGGTTGTTCTTACGCTTGTTCTGCTCTATCTCCTGTAAAGGGTTGGGCTGGCCAGATACGATTTCGGTGTAAGAGCCATCGTCGTTAAATGGTTTTTCGTAAGGGTTGGCCCAACGAATGGCGTTGAGCGGACTGCCAATAAACTCATCGTTCTCTTGTGTATTGTTCAGTTTAGAATAACCAAACTGGCTATTAATGCCAAACCTGAAATCGCCAATGGTGTTGTCAATATTGAACCTTAAGGTATAGCGGTTTAACTCGGTGTATTTTACAATACCTGTTTGGTCAAAAATGGCGGCTGATAAATAAAACCTGGTTTTATCCGTACCACCTGAGGCACTTACCTGGTGGCTGCTGGTTTTACCGGTTTGAAACAATACGTCCTGCCAGTTGGTATTGATTTTACGCAAGGCTTCTATTTCGGCCGGCGTCCAATCGTATGGGTTGGGGCCATAAGGGTTGTTGGAGTTCAGTTCATAATCCAGCTTTTGCTGTGTATTCATTACATCCAGCCTGGGATTGGGAAATTTAGAAAAGCCATACTGGCCATCGTAGCTTACCTGTGTTTTGCCGGCTTTACCTTTTTTGGTAGTAACCACAATTACACCGCTACCACCGCGGGAGCCATAGAGGGCTGTTGCAGATGCATCTTTCAGCACGCTAACATTTTCAAAATCGCCTGGGTTAAGGGTGGCAAAGTCGTTGGCGTTAATTTGTACACCATCTACAATGTACAGCGGTGTAGTAGAGCCCACAATGGAGCTTTTACCCCTTATTTGTACAGATGCAGAGCTGCCCGGCTGGCCACTTTGTGCAGTTACCTGCAAACCGGTTGCCTGGCCTTGCAGTATCTGGTCAAACGAACCCAGGGGTACATTGTTTATTTTTTCTGCAGTTACAATGGCTGTTGAGCCGGCAGATTTTTTCTTGATAAAAGAGGTATAGCCTGTTACCACCACTTCGTTCAGCGAAGTGGTTTCAGCGGCTTTGAGCACTACATTTACGGTATTGCCGGTACCTACCGTAACCTCGATAGATACATAGTTTAAGGCTGATACAACCAGCACATTACCTGTAGCAGCATTGATAACAAAATTTCCTGCAGCATCGGCAGAAGTCCCCTTGCCTGAGCCTTTTACCAAAACAGAAGCTCCGTCTACAGGCTTGCCTGCAGCATCTGTCACCTTTCCTGAAATAGATCTCATCTGTGCCATTGCCACGTTTACAAACATGACAACCGCGGTTAGCAACATCGTTTTTCTCATGTGCATTTAGTTTATAGTTATAAAATCTTAACGCCTGGAGTGAGGCGTTTTCATAAGGCAGGCAAAAAGTATGACTGTGCAGCTCTCTTAATCGCTGCACCGCACATACTTATCCAACAAATTTATCTTAAATATGGTTGAGCGTTCAGTACCTTAATATTTTAGGCAGGCATTAGCAAGTTATTCCCATACTTGCAATTTTGTTTTAAGGTATTAGCTTTTGGGCTTTTCATCGGCTTTGTACTGGGCTTCTGCGGCCTGGGCTTTTTCAAAGTCTAGCACCACACCATTAATGCAATAACGTAAACCGGTGGGTGGCGGGCCGTCTTCAAATACATGGCCCAGGTGTGCTTTGCAGCGGCCGCATTGCACTTCAGTTCTTTCCATGCCGTGAGAGTGGTCTGGCGTATAAATGATGGATGATTTGCTGATGGGTTCATAAAAACTGGGCCATCCGCAGCCGCTTTCAAATTTGGTATCGCTTTTAAACAGGGCGTTACCGCAGGCGGCACAATAGTAGGTACCGGTATCTTTCAGGTTTTCAAATTTGCTGGTCCAGGGCCTTTCTGTGCCTTTTTGGCGGGCTATGTAATACACATCGGCCGGTAAAACTTTTTTCCATTCCTCTTCTTTCATAACTACTTTACCCGTATCGGTTCTAGAGTAAACGGGGTTGTTTTTCTTAGTGGTGCTATCCATAGTGTTGTATTTATTGTTTTGAGACTGGCAACTATTGCCCATCACCAGTATCAGCAAAGCGAGAAGGATGTTTTTCATGTTGATGTAACTGCTTAAAGTTAAAACGATATTTTGGAACCCGGCAGCAACGCATTGGGCATCGGCTGTTGCGTCGCACTCTTGTACTTTGGGTTTTTCATGGCGGCTATTTATACTGCAAAAATCAAGCCCGGGCAAAATAAACGGGCCATTGTGTAAGGGTGGTTGCAAAAAAGGCAGCTAAGCATATACAATACCATAAGTACAATGGCGGTTTGCCAGTTAACGGTTTGGTACAGGTTTTATAACCCAACAGCACCATTATACTGCACTGCATGTATTTGTTGCCGTACAATTATACATGAAGCCAACTACAAAGGCCAATGAAGGATAAGCCAAGACAGTATAGCCATTGCTCCCTATTGTTACTACAGCCGAAGTGTGCGACGCAAGGGACGCCCAATAGCATTCCTACTGCCCACCTCCTCAAAAAAAACAACAACGCACTGTAGCGTGTAATACAGTCAAAACCTGTTTAGTAAGCAGGGCTTTGGCAGGTTTAATAAGTGTACAAACGGTAACCTAAACGCTTTTGTGTCTACTTTTGCACCCGCTAAACAATAGGTATGGAGGCACGTTCTAATCGCATTATTGCCAACTGGATTTTTTTGGGCGTGGGTATGCTCATAATACAGGTGGTGTTGGGGGGCATAACCCGGTTAACAGGCTCGGGCCTGTCTATTACGCAATGGAAACCCATTATGGGTGCCCTGCCACCGCTTAACCAGGCCGAATGGCAGGATGCTTTTGCCAAATACCAGGAAATTGCCCAATACAAATACCTGAATACCCATTTTACTTTGCCGGATTTTAAGTTTATTTTTTTTTGGGAGTGGTTTCACCGTTTATGGGCAAGGCTTATAGGGGTGGCTTTTGCCATTCCGTTTATATATTTCCTGGCCAAAAAATGGATACAACCCTGGATGGTTAAGCCCCTGGTTATTTTGTTTATACTGGGCGGTTTACAAGGTGCCATTGGCTGGATAATGGTGAAAAGCGGCCTGAACGATGAAGACCTGTACGTTAGCCACATACGCCTGGCCGTACACTTTATTGCCGCTATGGTACTTATTTGCTACGCCCTGGTTTTTGGGCTAATGCTGGTGGTTAAACAGCAGGATAAAGTGGCGGATGCACCATTGTATAAACTAACGCTGGGCATTATTGGCCTGCTGGTGTTTCAACTGTTGTATGGTGCTTTTATGGCGGGGCTTAAGGCGGCCAGTGCTGCATCTACCTGGCCCAGCATTAACGGCAGTTACCTGCCAAAGCTGGGCAATGTTTTTCATGACAGGATTGCCATTCACTTTATACACCGTACACTGGCTTATGTATTGTTTGTACTTATTGCCGTATGGTGGTTTAAGGCCCGCAGGCATACTGCATCTGCAGCGTTTAACAAGGCTAAGCATTGGCCGTTTATACTGGTTTGGCTACAGGTATTGCTGGGTATAGCCGCCGTTTTAACCAGCACAAAAATTGTGTTGGGCAGCTTTGGTGTATTTGAGTGGATAGCCCAATTGCACCAGGTAGTGGGTATGCTGCTGCTGCTGGCATTGGTTGGGGTAGCTTATATTTTACATAACAGTACAAAAAAGGCAGTGGGCAGTTAAGGGTTGTAAACATTTGATAAACAATTTATAGTGTTGCTGTTAGGCAAAGCGGTGCATACTAAATGTGTGCACCGCTTTTTTATGGGTGCAATAAACAGGCGGGTTGTTCGTTAGGCGTAGTGTTGCCGTTTATCAAAAAAAGAAAAATAAAATAACACAGGAAACTAATGTTTCGCATAAAGTTTCCATAGTTTTGCCGCGTTTAAAACAGATGTGTAATGGAGAAGAATGAGATTCAGGAGCGGATTTTATACAAAGCCCACGAACTGTTTATGCGGTATGGCATGCGTAGCGTGAGCATGGATGAAATTGCCGCCCACCTGGGCATGAGCAAAAAGACCATTTACCAGTACTACGCCGATAAGGATGCACTGGTAGAAGAAGTAATTGGCATTGAAATTGGCCGCAACGAGGTATCGTGCTCGGAACACCGCGAAAAATCGGAAAATGCCCTGCACGAAATTTATATGGCCGTAGATATGGTACAGGAGCTATTGAAATCTATGAACACCTCCTTACTGTACGAACTGGAAAAATACCACCCCAAAGCCTATAAAAAACTGCAGCAGCACAAAAATGAGTTCATGTTCAAACTCATTAAAGAAAACCTGCAAATAGGTATAGCAGAAGGGTTGTACAGAAACGATATACAGGTAGACATACTTTCTTACTACCGCCTGGCTACCGTTTTTATTGTATTTAACCCCGAGCATTTTGGCAATGCCCGCTTTAACCCGGCAGACATTATTGTAGAAATAACCGATAACTTTTTATGGGGGCTTGCCACACCCAAAGGGCAAAAACTTATTCAACAATACAAACAACAACGACAAACCAAACCATAGGCTTATGAACCAATCCCGAAGTAAAAGGATGGCCATCTTTATCCCGGCACTAATGGCCGCCTGTTTTGTACAGGCACAAACACCTGCCCCTGCTACCACACACAACTTTACCGTGCAGCAGGCAGTTGACTACGCGGCCAAAAACAACGCACAGGTTAAAAATGCCTTGCTAGACATTAACATACAACAGCAGGTAAACAGGGGCGTTACCGCTGCTGCATTGCCACAGGTAACGGGTAGCATAAGCGGCCTGTATTACCCTAATGTACCCGTACAAAGCTTTCCCAACTTTATTGCACTGGCCACTTACGGCGTACTGCAGGAGGAAGGCGTAAAAGACGGCAACGGCAATGCCATTGTATCGCCCACGGCAGACCAGGTGGGTTTTGTACAAGCCCAGTTTGGTACCAAATACACTGCCAATGCCGGCGTAACCTTAAACCAACTGCTGTTTGACGGGCAGGTTTTTGTAGGCTTGCAGGCACGCAGGGCCTCTATAGACCTGGCTACCCGCAACGCCGCTGTTACACAAGAAGGCATTAAGGTTAACATACACAAAATTTACTACCAACTGGTGGTAAGTAAAAAACAGCTGGAACTGCTGGATGCCAACATAGAAAGGGTATCAAAACTAAAACACGACGCTACCGAAATGTACAAAAACGGCTTTGCCGAAAAGTTGGACATTGACAAGACAGACGTTCAGTTAAACAACCTGGTAACCGAAAAGGAAAAAGCACTCAACAATATTGCCATTGGCTACCTGGGCCTCAAAACATTAATGGGTATGCCCATTAAAGATACCCTGGTACTTACCGATACCCTCAGCGATGCCGATATAAAAAAAGATGCCCTGCAAGACAGCGTTAACTATGCCGACCGTAAAGAGTTCAAAGCACTGCAATCTTTGCAAGAGCTCAACGGCTACAACATCAAACGTTATCAATACTCCTATATACCCACGCTGGCATTAATTGGCAACTACAGCAAACAGGCCCAACGCAATAAGTTCAACTTTTTTGGCAAAGGCGACTGGTTTACTTCGTCGTACATCGGCATCAACTTGTCGGTGCCCATTTTCGACGGGTTTAGCAAAGACGCCAAAATAAAACAGGCCAGGTTTGAACTGCAAAAAACCAACAACAACCTAGACTATCTTAAACTAAGCATAGACAGCGAGGTAGAGCAGGCCAGGCTTAAGTTTGCCAACGCTATACGCACTATGGATTACCAACGCAAAAACATGCAATTGGCCGAGGAAGTGTACAACCAAACCAAAAAGAAATTCGAATCTGGCACAGGCAACAATACCGAAATCAATGCCGCCCAGGTAGACCTTAAAACCGCACAAACCAATTACATCAACGCATTGTACGATGCCGTAATTGCCAAAACAGATTACCTGAAAGCCACCGGTAAACTGTAGCCGTTTTTTTCTTTGGTAGCCAGCTGTAGAAGTTACATGGCATCGTCCCTTGCGTCGCACACTTGTACTGTATAACAATAATCAGCAAAGGGTGCAATACACAGCAACTACCGGCATAAAGCGTTTATACCAACTATCAAACACATCAACATTCTAAACTATCGTGTTTATGAAACCAACCATACAACAACTGGCCGTAGCAGCCTTACTGTTTACACTGGCAGCATGCGGCAACCCATTGGAAAAAAAGAAAGCCAGGCTAGACGAGCTGAAAAAAGAACAAACCAGCCTTAACAACGAAATAACCAAGCTGGAAGCAGAAATAGCCAAACTGGATACCACTGCCGCCAAGCCCGAAAAACCCAAGCTGGTAGCTTTTGCACCTTTAACAGCAGGCCAGTTTACGCACTACATAGACCTGCAGGGTAAAATAGACGCAGAAAACATTTCTATTGTAACACCCCGCCTGGGCCCCGGCCAGGTTAAAGCCGTTTATGTAACCAAAGGCAGTGCCGTAACCAAAGGCCAGCTGCTGCTAAAGCTGGATGATGCTGTGGTAAGGCAACAGGTTACCGCAGCCAGGCAAAACCTGGAAACGCTACGGTCTCAGCTGTCTTACCTTAAAGACATTTACAACAGGCAAAACAACCTGTGGAAACAAGGCATAGGCAGGGAAGTAGATGTACTAACCGCCAAAAACAATGTAGACAATGTTGAAAAACAACTTGACGCCGCACAGGAAAACATCAAAACCATACAAGAGCAGGCCAATGCCAGCAATGTATATGCCGATGTTAGCGGTATAGCCGATGAGGTAAACATTAAAGTAGGCGAAATTTTTCAGGGTGTAAGTGCATCGGGCCAGCCACAAATACGCATTGTAAACAGCAGCCAGTTAAAAGCTGTTGCACAAATACCCGAAAACTACCTGGGTAAGGTAAGCGTAGGCAGCAAGGTAAAAGTAACCCTGCCCGATATTAATAAAACCGTTGAGGCTACCATTAGCGTAGCCGGCAAACTGATTGACCCGCTTAGCCGTAGCTTTTACATTGAGGCCAAAATACCAACAGACAAAGACTTTAGGCCCAACCAGATTGCCCTGGTAAACATTCAGGATTATAGTGCACCTAATGCCATTACCGTACCCGTAAACACTTTGCAAACCGACGAAAAAGGCAAGTTTGTATATGTAGCTGTAAAAGAAGGCAACAAACTGGTAGCCCGTAAAAAACAGGTAACCGTGGGCGAATTGTATGGCGATAAACTGGAAATTAAAACAGGCTTACAAGCCGGTGACCAACTGATTACAGAAGGCTTTCAGGCTTTGTATGACCGACAACTGGTTACTACCACAT